>Ga0222713_10005921_pt1 | contig 11751 bp, 20 predicted proteins | sample C33_649DmetaG_FD_165061 | JGI IMG/M metagenome (GOLD analysis project Ga0222713, IMG submission 165061) | Estuarine water microbial communities from San Francisco Bay, California, United States - C33_649D | ecosystem: Environmental > Aquatic > Marine > Unclassified | place: USA: California...
GTGGCACTTTGTCAGAAAAAACGCGTCTATGGGCTTCTGTGGGCGTTTTTCGCGTGCTGTTGAATTGTCTGGTCTTTTGTTTGTGACATTCTTTGCACAAAGGTTGCACGTTATCTATGCTGTTCGTTCCACCCGCTGCTAGTTCGATGATGTGATCCACCTCTGTTGCCCGGTCACCACACATCAAGCATGATTTGCCCCATACTCGGAAGCACGCAGCTCTTAGGTTGCGCCATTGGGTGGTAGTTCCCTGGCTATGCGCTCGGCTCATGACCTGCCACTATGTTGTAAGCATCCATCAATCCTCGTTCGTACTTGTAGTTTGCGGGATGTATGTCAAGTATGTAATCAGTTAACTTGTCTAAGCGTTCTTTGTATGTTGCTTCAATTATGCTGGCTAATTCCTTTGCATCCTTTATTTGTTCTTGCAATGCTGTGTGGTCTTTCCTTAGATACTCGACCATTGCTACATACTCCAACAGTTCATCGTGCTTTACCTGCACCCATCTGCTCATGATTTAGATCGTAACCTATACTTGCCACCCGAGCCGATAGGTGAGCAGGGAATGGCATTGGATCAAGCCACTCGCCACCGTCACCGCGTAGGTTTGGTTGGTCATGGGTGCTTTCGCACAATCGCGCCGTGTGCCTTAGTGCTAAGTGTTTTGATGCCAGGCGATTCGTGTTGACATCAGCTGCTAAGGCTCGCATTTCTGCTATTTCATGGGCTTATCAATCCATGCCGAGATACGCCATCTGACGGCGGTTTACCCGAGGATTGGTCGGGCATTAGTTATACTCTTAACTAGAGTGTTGAGGCTCACGATGTTAGCATCGTTATGAACGGCACGCGGTTCTTTCTTGGGATCCGCGTGTCGTTTGTTTTATATCAAGTCTGCTGGGCCTAGCTTTTCGTAAAACTTTTCCCAATTACCGCAACAATGTGTGACCCACATTCGCTCATTGCTATCAGGATCAACACCAAAGTCAACTGGCTCAAGTACTCTGGCGCATTGTGGGCAGGCTTGTGGCAAGTTTTGAGCTGCTAGATAATGACCTCGTATCTTGCCCTCAATACTTGCCCAAACTGCATCGCTTGAAATTGGTTCTTTCATTATGTTTTCCAATACCCTTTCGATCTCATCCACGATTTTGCCATTTCTCACAAAAGTCACACGGCTTGCCTATGTATACCCATCCACCGCAACCACAGCGCATGATGTCAGCATCAGTTCCCATCAAATAGCCTCGTCTGTTCTTGTACTTGTCCACCGCGCCAAACTGCCAACATTCTGCGATGGCTTGACTTGCGATCTGCCGGGCGTTCCCCACATCGCCAGATCATGCCAGATCGTGCAACCGTGTTAAAGGCAGCACCAATAACTTTGCCTGATCCCCCTGGTGCGCCGATCTCATCAACTACATCCTCGGCAGTAAAAGGTTTACCAGTGCGAGCCATCTGACGTATGCAGATCACTGCCTCGTCATGCCAGTTCAGCTGTGATTCTCTAGCAATGGTTATGCCCTCGGCTTTGCCCATAATTCCTTGGTGTCGACAAATGGCGCAGAACTTCGGTGCATCCGCCCCATGCTCACAAATCATGAGCGATCCCATTTGGCTTCGCATCGTTCGCCCTCGCCACCTACTGGGCAAACGTAGCCAGCATAAGGTGTGCCATCTTTCTTTAGGCCAGTTTTGCGGCGCATTGGACCATGCTTACATTCCGGCACGCTCAAATCAGGCTCATCAACTAATGCCCAAGGGTCGACCTCTTTTGGCTTTGCTGGCCCAGGGGCTTGGCGATCCTTAGCTGCTTGCACCTCTTGTTTGGATGCAATTCCCTTGGATAGCCCAAGCCCTAACGCCGCTAGGCAACGCCCCCAGGCTGATGTTTCTAGATTCTGCAACTCACTGCCCCGAGTGTATGGAGTCTTGCCCTCGATCAGTTCGGCGGCTGTGCCGATGCCTGGTCGCTCATCGTCTGGTGTCCGATACGCATAAGCGATGCCCCACATCATCAAAGGCGATCCCTCTAAAATTCCCTTGAACTCAAACTGCAAAGAGCCATCAGGGTACTTGCCATAAAACTCTTTAATGCGTTCTTGGACTGTTGTGTAAGCCTCTAAGTCAAAACCTGCCATTAGATTGCCCATCCATCTTTTGCCATTTGTTGCTCAATGTTTTCTGCGCTGTGCGCCCATCGCCAGTATCTGATCGATGCCTCTTTGCGCTTTTGTTCTTGATGATTATTTTCTATCGCTACACCGACAAGAATGCCGACTATGAAAAATAATCCAAAGCCTAAAAGTGTTAATAGTCCCATGCCCTGTTTTCCTGTTCTATTTGTCGAGTTCGCTGGCTTTGTATCGCTTAACGCCACCGATGCGCTTTGGCTTCAATGCCCCTGACTTTTCCCACCTGATGAGTGTGCGTTCGCTCACCCGTAGTTTGTCAGCTGCTTCTTTGGCTGTTAGATACTTTTCCATCTGCCCTCTTTCCTTAGTGACATAGTATGACAATACCTGACATTGTGTGTAGGTTATTCGTCGGGCGTGTCGTCATCGCGCAATGGCAGTGATACTAGATAAACCACTACCCCCACGACAATCAGTAACCCTGTGACTTTTTTTGCTGATCCATCTAGGGTGAAATACGCAATGAGCAAGCCCACATAGGTGTAAGTATCAGCTGTAATTGCTGAAACGTACTTTTTGAGCCATTTCATTATTTTATTCTCCTTATACTTGCTGCTATTTGACCGACTAAGACTGCACCCACAACAACGCTTTGTGATTCCTCACGCTGATCTGAGGTCATGTCCGAGCCAATATTCATGATTGCCTCAACCGATGCGGCCAATGCTTCAAAGCCGGGGATCGCCAACAACTGTGTCGGTACTTCCAAAGTCACTGCCTCGGGATTTAGGCTTGGGATCGGGCTTGGCACAGGGCTCGGCTCGATCGGAGTTAATGATGGTTCGGCGGTTGGTTCGGGTGTTGCTATCTCTGGGGTTGGCTGTTGTGTTGGTTCTAGTTCTGGTGTCGGTATTGGTGTGGGTTCTATCGGCAACACTGTTGGCTCTACTGGCACAGGGATGGGTGCGATAGATGTTGGAATTGGTTCGGGCTGTGGCTCTTGTGTGGGCATTGGTGTGGGTTCTAATGTTGGCAAATCAGTTGGGCTGGATGTAGGTGATGGCAAAGGCGTTGGCTCGATGGTTATGGTTTGGCTTGGTGATGGTTCTGGTGTTGGCAGAATCCCTGCGTAGTACCTTAAAGGGCTATCAACGGGCAGTGAGTCACCGATGTAAATTGTGTAAGGGCCAGCGAAACCACCCTCACAATAGTGCTGGGGTATGTTCCCCTTATCGGCAAAATACTGGTTTGAATTATCCCAGCCAATCTGACGGGTCACCTGCTCGCCTTGTGGAGTCGCGCAAGTAATTGTCGTAAATGCCACTTCGGCGTATGCGTTGGGCGTATGCACTAGCATCGTGAGCCCTACGATGAAAGCAACCAAAGCCACTCTCAAAGGTTTATTCATCAGACCAATTTGGCCTTGATCTGCCTACCGTCTAGGACTATCGGCGCAGCTGAATCGTGCCAGATCCAAAAACCAACCGGCATTGTCGGATCGCAGTCGATAGTGTGTGACCAATGCAGGTGATACACCTTGCCATCCCATCCGCCGATGTTCTTATCATCATGACCAGTTTCATCTAACTTGTCAGTGCCAGGGTAACGACCAAAGCGACCACGCAATACCGAGCCGCCTTTGCTAAACTCAACGCGCAACACCGTGATCCATTGCCACTGGCCAGCCTTGTCGACCTTGTAAGCAATTCCCTTTGGGTACTCGACCCAAGTCCAAACCTTTGGTGGGATCGTTTGCTTTGACTTACCGCTATCGACTTTCCAGAGTTGGCTCATTTTTCTAGTTTTTTATCGGCATCGGTAAAAATGTCGTTAATCTCTGCATCATCCAAGCTACCGTCTTTTAGGAATGCCCTGGCAAGTCCCTCGATTACTACGGCTACACCACCAATGCCAGCAATGATGATTGCCTTGGCTGGTTCTACACCTGCCACAGCTGATGCGCCTACGACTGAAAGGCTACTGGCTGCAAATACTGCCACCATGCGTAGCAAGATGTTTTTGGTTTTGTTCATGATGCCAAAATCTCCTTTGGATCTAGGTCTTTACCAGCGGACCAACGGATGTTGTCGCGCATTTCAAAATGTAGGTGTGGGCCTGACGAGTTTCCTGTGTTTCCAGACTCACCGATGATTTGGCCTTTTGTTACGGTTGCGCCTGGCTTTACTCGTACCGCGTTTAGGTGTGCATAAATTACCCAGCCGCCATCAACTTTTTGCACAACCTGATTGCCATAAGACTTGCCCCAGTTGGCGTTCTCGATCTTGCCGTCAGCTACTGCCAACACTGGTGTGCCGGTCGGTACTGCAAAGTCAACGCCTGTGTGGTAGCCCTTTGACCACATCTTGCCTGGCTTCTTGTAGGCGGTTGTAATCTTGCCGTTCTTAATCGGTAAGGCCATGAGTTGCCCTTTCGTGTCATGGCCCTGTGCTGATTGTTAAAGTGCTGCGATTTCCTCGGCTGTTAATCCAAGGTCAGCAAGTTTGGCAAGTGCGCTAATGCGTGCTGTCGCTTTAGCATCGGCTTCGGCTTGCGCTGCGGCGTTTGATGCTTGCTGTGCCTTGTATGCAGTATGTTCCTCGGTTGTCATTTCGCGCACAAGGTCATCTATTTGTATAAATGGTTTTGTCGTTGCCATGATTATATTCCTTATGAGTTTCTGTAACCATAAACGCGGATAGTACCGCCAGTTAATGTTCCACTTGTTGTAGTTAATGTAAAGGCTGTGTATGAAGTTGAATCGTTTAAGAAACCGCCAAAAACATAACTTTCGCCATTGGTTACAGTTGAAACGTATGTTGCTCTAATCTTTGTGTTCTTAGTTAAAAATGGGTCATACAATTCAAATCTACCGTCAATAGATGTAGTCGTACCAAGACTAGCCGACAACCAACTACTTGCGTTTGAAGAGTTTATTCCACTTACGGTAGTGCCAGTATAAGAGGTGAAATTTCCACCACGATAGTATCCCGTTGCTGTTGAACCTAAAGTCAAGTTTAATCCTGTTGTTGTGGAAGCAACGCCACCAGAAATAGTCACCAAGTAATTATCATAAGTAGCACTAAATGCGCCTGTAACTGTAACGCTTGAAACAGCGCTGCCAATAGTTTGAGTTTTTACAAGGGTTAAACCTGCAGATGGTAATCCAAAGACGGTTGCATCTATGGCATCGCCCAAGGCTTCAATGGCTGTTGCGCCGTCTTTGACATAGTCCGTACTTGTAGGTACTGGCCAGCCGTAGTTAGGTGTGGTAGTTGCCATAGTTATAAATCCTGCCATTCTGTCGTAGTTGGAGTATACCCTGCCCAAGTTACGGTAGGTGCGATTTGCAACCAAATAATGTTAGGGTATGTCTCGGAAATTGCCGAGCAAATCAATGTCATTGTTGCTGTGTAACGGTCAAGATTCCACTTGATGCCCTCGACAAAGCCATTAAAAGTGCCACCAAATACTGTTGGCAAATGTTGTGTATACACAGCTGCGCCCACGTTCATCAAGATTAAAGCATCCCGGGTGGCATCGCTAACAGTAGGGCTATGCAATGGGATCGTAAGTTCCTCGGGATAAATGCGAGGGAATGCACGACTTTCCAAGAATGCGTCAGCCTGACTTTGGGCATCCGCCCCGTTTTCTAGCTGCGTGGATCGGCTGCCTGATAGTTCGCCAAATGATTGCTGGCTAGTGTAATCAGCCGCATACTTTTTTTGATTGTTTTTGTAGGTCAAGGTCACGTCATTGACGATTTCTGACCACTGGGCGGCCTGTCGCAGTCCTACGGCCAATAAGTCATCATCAGTAAGGGTAAGCGGTGTTTGTGTCGCTCGGCTAGTGTATGAGTCATAGTGAATAGATCCGTCAGGTGCTTCATACAGGAACCCTCGGCCAGACTGGGCAGCATTCTGAGCCAGCGTCAGGGCATTGGCAACGCCATCGCTGTAAGCGGTTAATTCGTATGTGCCGGGAGTATCAATGTCAGCGATCAGATTATCAACCAAAGTTTGGTTAGCCCCGCCCCAATTGTCCCATGTGGCAAGACTGCTCACAGCTGACCAAGTCAAGGTTGGCACTACCTCATTCCAGTTTTCTAAGAATGCATCCGAGAGAATGTTTAATACTCTTGTGCCGTCAAACTCTTTGGCAAAGCCTAGGCCGCCGGTTGTAAAGCGGTTAAGAATTGCCAGTGGGCCAACAGCCGTAATGCTGTAAATGGCCACCGATCCCTCACTGCCATAAGCATCAAGGCTGATGTCAAGATCAGAGATTGTGCCTGTGTAAATCGTGCGGTAAGTGTTAGTTGAATCTTTGATCTGAATCTGAATGCTGTCGGATAGGTTGACGTTGAGCGCGGTATCTGCATCAGTCCAAAGCCTCACATTAGCGATGCCAACGAGTGCCTGTTCGTAGATGTCGCGGCGGCCAAGGCTTATTGAGATGTTGCTTATTGTGTTGTCTGCATATTCATTTACCCCAGCAAAGATCACTTTTGGGTATGGCGTGTATACGGTCACAATGTAGCCCCGACTAGGTTGATTGGGCCTGTACGCCTTGCGCTATTCTGCAGTAGCTTCTCAATGGATCTGCGAGCAGACTCAGCATCGATAATGCCATTGAGGTTGATTGTGACATTTTGTGCGCTTCCGGCATCCGGGCGAATTGATCCCGAGCCTGATGGGATAAAAGTTTCAGGGCCAAACTCGCCTACTCGGTATGGCTGGTTTGCCATGACTGATCCACCAGCTGCGCGACCGCCAGCCAATTTAATGTAGTCGCCCAAACGCTTGAATGGGTTCATAAATTCTTTAAGTGGACCCGGTACTTTGTCATAAAAAGTCATGTAACTTTCATAGGCTTTTGTTACAGATTTAATGGCATTCGCAAAAGTTTCCATTGCATCAGCCATTTTTTGTAATGTTGTAATTCCTGATTCAGCATCGGGGCTGTTAATTTCTGCAAACAAACCCGCAAAGGCATCTGCAACTGCTCTCAAGGCACCGCCTAGGCTGTATGCGCCATCACCCTCGAATCGCCCTGCAAGTTCTCTTGCCCGAGTGCTTAAGCCTTGAGGATCTTCCCCACTAAAGCCCTTGGCAACCATGTTGACTTGCTCTAGTAAAACTTTGAGTGTTGGCAACAAGGCCACACCGATTGATTCTTTGAGTTCCCCCACACGCTCTGTGACAATAGCCAACTGGCCAGCATAGGTTTCTGTATTGGCCTTAGCTGCGCCACCAAATAGCCTGACCAATTCACCCTGGACTAAGTTAAAGTCACCGGACTTTTTGATCGCATCATCAAGTGGAATGCCTAACTTGGTCAATGCGCCAATGTTGCCGTTGTAAGCCTTCGAAAGTGTGAGCGATACAGTTTCAAGATCTTTGCCAGTGGCAACGCTAATGTCTAGGGCAAGGTTGGTCAGTTGCTGGGCTTTGCCTACGTCACCGGTAGCACGAGCCAAATTGGCTAGGGCTGGGCGCAACTTAGTATCGGCTACGCCAAAAGCCAACTGTTGCTTGGTGATGTATTCCTCGGTGCTTGCAATCTGTGCATCTGTGGCGTTAGTGGTGTTCTTAAGTGCTTGAGCCAATTTAACTTGGGACTGCTCATCCTCGATGGCTGCCTTGACTCCATCGACACCGATCTTGACCGCGTAGGCTGCGGCGGCTGCGCCAGCGGCTACGAAAGCGGCGGCGGCTATTTTGCCGTACTTCTTTAGTCCGCCAGCAAAGCCCTTGGCATCGTTATCGGCCTTAGCCAGACTGCGACCAAACTGATCTACGTCAGCGAGCAAATTGAGTTTGAGGGTTCTCACATCAGCCATTGTTGTCATCCCACTTTTCTATAACTCTGCGATTAACCGCATCTTTCCAACGGCGTGTAAGTTCTGGCTGGATTCTTTTCAGTGTCAGGAATATGCCATAGCCAGCATTACCGCGACCTTGTGCAGGTGAGCGATCAGGAAAGCGCCGACCACCATTAGCAAATGGCGATGGGCCACCAAACTCCGAGCCAAACAAAACTTGACCGGATACTGCGCCGCCACTGAATCGGCCTTTGCTTCCACCGATAGTGACGTTTGGGATTCGATCTTTGTTGGCTCGAATAGTAGCCGCTACCTTTTGGGCTTGGGCTGGCAATGGGTTCAAGTTGTAGCTGCTTTGCATCTCTGTGGCTGACCACTGGCTGATGCTTGTAACGTCATCTTTAAGGGCTTTCTTTGCGCCTTCATCCATTTCGCGAAATGCTTTGTAAAGCGAACGCAAGTCCCGAGAGTCAGGGGTCATCTTGACGGTTACTTTGTCAGCCATGACCATTCCTCTCTTGTATCAGCTTGATCGCTGTGTTGATGTCTGCGAGCGACCAGTCCAAAAGGTCTGTCAAAGGAATACCGGTGGATACTGCTATCCGAACCAGCGCATCCCTTAACTCTCTTTTGGGCTTTCCTCGACCACCTCAAAGGTTTCAAACTCGTTGGTGACCCAGGCTTGCTGACTCGGTAACTTGGTATGCCCTTGAGCCTTGGCGGCCTTGTAAAGCATGCAAGTTATGACATCTAATGAACCTTGGCTCATTTTGTCAGCTGCCTGGCTGACTGTGTAGCCGAGTTCGCGTTCGATCTCGATCCACAGCCAAGCCGACTCATCGCTCACTATGTAGTTGTTGCCTTGTTTTGTTGTAACTGTGTATTGCATAAGAGTTGCCCTGTTCTATTCGGTTATGCTCGGGTTACTGTTCCATCCTCGACTACGAATGATAGCGAGGTGGTCAGTACGTCAGTGGCTGCGCCGCCGACAGTTGGAAATACTGGAAATAGGTTGCCAGTGAATGTGTCACCGTTAACGTCAAAGCTGAAAGCCAGCGATGTGTCCGGTGCGTTCTTAGCTGCATCCCATAATGCGCTAATGATGCCAGCGCTGGATGTGTCGTCAAGATACATTTCCACATTCAGTGTGGCGGTCTTGTCTACGGTCTTGTATGCGCGCCCTGACAAAACTTCCAACACCTGCTGGTTGTTTTCCATTTCGAGTGTGACTGTTGATGCCTGATCAGCGTATGACACCGAGTTGATTGTCAGTGTCAATGACCGACCAGTTATGTATGTTGCTGGCATGACTTGCCTTTCCTAGTTGGTTGTGACCATCTCGATGTTGAGTTGGCTGATTAGCATGTCGGCGTTTCCGATCTGCTGGACTGTCGGCTGTGACCATCCACCCAAAAACGAAATGTTATTGGCTAGTAGATCCGTTACTGACAAAATTAGGGTTTCCAAGTTTGCTAAAGCCGCTTGGTTGTCGGCTGCGTTGACGATGCAAGTGATGTCAAAGCGCACATTACACCGAGCGCCACCGATTGCACTGACCGTGATGTAAGGCGATCCTGGCACAAGCACAATTGCAGGTGGGGTGATGTTTTCATTTGGCCATGCGTAAACTACCCGACCAGCAGCTGCAAGAGTGCTGGCAAGGTTGGCGCGGTAGGTCGCTAGATTAGCCAAGGTAACCTCGGGTATCTAAGTGCTTGCCTAGTAGGCCAGATACACGGGTCAGCATTGAACGACCCAAGCGGTATGGGGCTGGGCTTTGAAAGTCGACACCTTGCTGGCCTAAAGTTCCGGTGCGGGTGATCCAAATGTCGCAAGCAACGGCCAAAGCGGCTTCGCGTACTTCTGGGGTTGCATCGTATAGCGCGGCTTGGCTAGTCAATACTGCTCGACCAGTCGGGATGATCGGAGTCTTGACCACATCAGCGTTCGTGATTGCAGCTTCAAAAAATGGTGTGCCATATTCATCATGGCCAATCTTGGTTACTGTGCGTGAGCCATTAAATGGCGAGCCACATCCAGTGACGGTCAAAGCCTGACCAACGACAAAGGTATTCTCGTAGCAGTAAAAGCGAGCGACATTGTTTGTCAGCGATACGCCCTTGATGGCTACATCATCAAAAATTAAGTAAGACAGGATTATGTTCTCGGCACTGTCTGCTACCGCCTGGACAATGGAGTCAGCGTAAATGTCGCCAATACCTAACACGCTTTTGAGTTCGCTTAGTGTAATCAGTGCCATTTCATCCTCCTATTGTGTAAGTGTGTGGGGGACACAGGGCCGCATCCCCCACACTTCTGACTAACTTGATTTAGGTCAAGTTAAAGCGACGTACGCCACCAGCGACCAAAACGCCTACGGCTAGGTAGCCATAAAGCATTGTTTCGATTTCGCCTGATGTGACCACGTTTGTGGACATGCGTAGGATCGGTGATTCGTAGATCGCAACGGATGATGGGGTCACAATGAATGCTGACTCATCGATTGTTGTTGCAACTGCATTCGGGTCGACATATAAGTCAAGCCCCAACACATTTCCGCGTAGGGACTGTGGGCCTGCTACGCCACCGTTGTTCTGTGGGTTATATGCGTTGTAGATTGGGCGACCAGTTGTGTCGGTTGCACCCATCAATAGTGACCACTGTGATGTACCAGCGATGTATGCGCTTGGCAATTCGCCAGTTGCTAGGTAAGCAGCTGGGGCTTCTGTGGAAACGTAGGAAATGATGCCCGCGCTTGTTGCTGCGGTTGCAGTTGCCTGTGTTCCACCAGCAGTTAGCGCTGCGATTACAGCTGCATCAGTTGCCTTGTTGTAGGCGCGTGTCATGTTATCGACCATTGCCTGGAAAAAGTCTGGGGATGAACGCTCTAGTAGTTCTACCGAGTAGCGCTGCATTCCAGCAAACTTGTTTACATCAAGGTTGACGTATGAGGACACAATTCCGGTCTCTGATGGTGCTGCACCTTCGTTGGTGTCTGCAACAGTTCCGGAGGTTGTGATTTTCGGATGGCTGATTACCATGCCTGATGCAGTGATGGCGCGTGAGCCAATTGCATCGATTGCTGGGCGTGAGCCAATAGATGTGTCGATAACGTTGTTTACATACTGCACTGGGGTGAACGCTGGGTTCGTGCTAAATGAGTCATCGGCTGCCATAACATACTGGGCTGAATCATGGTTGCCCATTTTGGCCTTGATGCTGTGTTCCAAGTACGAGGCTTGGCTGTTGATTGGACTACGAGGCTTGACGTAGGCCACTGGTGCTGCAGCGTGAACAACCGCACTAGCGGTTACTTCCTCTGCCACTGGTGCTGTTTCTTGTTCCACTGTAATCTCCTGTGGTTGTTCCTCGGCAGGTTGTTCCGCCTCGGTGGTTTTTGGGGTTTCCTCATCGGCCTCTGTGGCTGCGACTTGAGAAATCTGTGCATCCTTAAATGCTGGGTTTGTTACATGAGCAACGGCTTCAAGTTTTGCAGCTGACACGACCATCACGCCTTTTTCAATGGTGTATTCGCCGACATTGGCTTCGATGCTAAACGCTGGGCGCAATCCCTCGGATGCTTCGACTAATGCATCATTGCCAGCACCCGTTGGCGCGATCTTAAATGCCATCGAAATACCGGCAGGTGTGATTTCCTCTGATCCAGCAATGCCACGACCTAATGGGCGTGTCCGGTCATGTTCCATGTTCAAGACAATTTGACTTGGGTCAATTTCGCCAAACGCGCCAAACTCAAAGCGCACCGGGCCAGCCGATGTGTTGCCAACTTTGGCAAA
>Ga0222713_10005932_pt1 | contig 11736 bp, 11 predicted proteins | sample C33_649DmetaG_FD_165061 | JGI IMG/M metagenome (GOLD analysis project Ga0222713, IMG submission 165061) | Estuarine water microbial communities from San Francisco Bay, California, United States - C33_649D | ecosystem: Environmental > Aquatic > Marine > Unclassified | place: USA: California...
CGGTACTCATAGCCACGGACGTCCGGACCAACGGCAATCACCACCACGGCTACATCGGAAGAACGGGCTTGTTCGACCAAGGTGCGCACGGATGCTCCCAGCGAGGCCATATCGTTGCTCGCCGTTACGAGCACCACGTAGGACCTTCCCCGTGATCCCACCACACTGATGGCATGACGGAGGGCTCGGTACACAGCTGGAATGCCCGCAGGGGGTTGTTGCGGCAGTCCGGCGCAGCGAGGGCCGGCTCGGTAGGGGGCATCAATGGGTGACACCTCGAAGAGCTCATGATCGAAGATGGCAATGCCGATGCTATCCATCCCGGCAAAACCGGCAGCACGGTCGGAGAGTGCTTCCAGCACGGCCGGCGCAAGATTCGACGACATCAACGAGTGGTCTACCAGAACGTAGGCGGCGGTTGGAGGGGTATCAAACTGCCAGTTATTCTCGGTGACGATCGGCGCATGCAGCGCGGCCATGGTTTCGCCCCGACATCCCGACCGAATCACCCATGAGCCCCCTGCCTGCTTCGGCGAGCGAGCATTACCGCGTTCATCGGTCAACACTACCTGGAAGGAGAGTCCGGCTGGCGTGCGTCGGTATCCGGCTACATGCACCCGCGACACCGCAGCAAGCGTGTCGTTCGATACCCCCCGAAGGTAGTACGAGGAAGAGAGGTTTGCTGGCAGGGGGCTTGGCCCCGTTGATACGTCTTGCGCACGAAGCGGCAGGGAACTGCACACGGCAAGTACGATGCCGGGAAGAGAGACCACAAGCGTACGTCGAAGTGTGCCGATCGTCATGATCATGGCTGTTCCATCGATTCCGAGCGAAAGATGATGGTACCCCGCTCGTCGCAGTCCACAACGATGCGTTCGCCGACGGTAACTTCCGCAGCGAGCACCTTAATTGCAAGAGGATCAGCAACGGATCGCTGGATGACGCGCTTCAGTGGACGTGCACCATACTGGACGTCGTAGCCGCGCTTGGCCAGCCAGTCGACGCACTCTGGTGTTACCCGGAAGCCATATCCGAGCTGTGCCAATCTGCGGCCAACAGCATCAAGTTGGAGATCGGCGATGCGGTGTACTTCGCTTGGAACGAGCGGTTTGAAGAGGATCACTTCATCGATTCGGTTAAGAAACTCAGGCCGCAGACGCTTGCGCAGGAGATCTATCATCTGCAAGCGTACGCTGCTCATCAGGTCGTCGCGGTTGTCTTCGGTGATGTCCTGGAGCCGCTCGTGCAGCAGTTCCGACCCCAAGTTGGACGTCATGATCACAATGGTGTTGGTAAAGTCGACCACCCGACCTTGTCCATCGGTAAGTCGTCCGTCATCGAGGACCTGCAGCAGGATGTTGAAGGTATCCGGATGCGCCTTTTCGATCTCGTCGAGGAGTACTACGGAGTACGGCCTACGACGTACGGCCTCGGTAAGCTGACCGCCTTCTTCGTATCCGACATAGCCGGGAGGAGCCCCGACCAGCCGTGAAACAGCATGCTTTTCCATGTACTCCGACATGTCGATGCGCACCAGCGCCTGCTCGTCGTCGAATAGAAACTCGGCAAGTGCTCGGGCCATTTCCGTCTTGCCAACACCCGTCGAGCCGAGGAAGATGAACGACCCGATCGGACGGGCCGCATCCTGCAAACCGGCTCGCGACCTCCGAATGGCATTCGAGACGGCCACAACGGCCTCATGCTGGCCAATCACACGCTCATGCAGGCGGTCCTCCATGGTCAGGAGCTTCGATCGCTCGGTTTCCATCATGCGCTGAACCGGGATGCCAGTCCACTTGGCGACGATCTCAGCGATATCCTCGGCGTCGACTTCTTCCTTGAGCAGGGTTTCCCCCTGCTGGAGGGTGGTAAGCTGCTCGTTGGCCTGGGCCAGCTGTCGCTCCAGCTCGTGGAGCTTCCCGTATCGCAGCTCGGCTACGCGACCGTAGTCGCCGGTGCGCTCGGCTTCTGCTGCCTCGTGTTTTACGGTTTCGATGTCCGATTTGAGAGCTCGAAGCGTTTGAATGTGCAGCTTCTCGGTTTCCCATTGTGCACGAACGTCTTCGCGCTGGGCGCGCAGACTGTTCAATTCGTGCTCAATCTCGTCGAGCCGCTTGCGGGTGGCCTGTTTGGTATCGTCGGACATGATGTCGTCTCCGGTGTCGTTGAGGTAGGGTGATGTTGACGAACCACCACATCGAGTAGCGTATGGGAAGTGCCATGGAGAAGAAAAAAACGGTGTAACTTGTGGATGGGTTTCACGCATGGATACAGGTACGCTCGTATGGATCCGGTTCTCCGTCTTGTGATCATCATTGTGCAGAGCTACATCATCGGCTCGATTCCTTCGGCCCTGATTGTAAGCAAGTCCTTCTTTGGATTCGACATCCGAACCAAGGGCAGTGGTAACATGGGTAGCACCAACGTGTTTCGGGTGCTGGGGTGGAAATGGGGCTTGGTGGTACAGATCACGGATATCCTCAAGGGATTTACCGCCGTTGGCCTTGTAGCCTACTTCTTTGACTCCACCATGCCGTTTGTGAACGCCACCCCGTTTGAAGATGCGACGGTCGTCAAGATGATTGCCGGTCTGTGTGCCGTTGTCGGGCATATCTGGTCTGTGTTTGCCGGATTCAAGGGAGGCAAGGGGATCAATACCTCTGTGGGTCTCCTGATTGCCATGGCCCCCGTAGAAGTAGCTGTAGCGGCTGGCGTGTTTTTGTTGCTGGTGTTCGCCTCTGGCTACGTTTCGCTAGGATCTATCGTAGCTGCGATGGTCGTACCCGGCACGATGGCCTTTCGCTACAACATCCTTGGGGTCGAGATCGAGGGATATGACGTGCTGGTACACTCCTTCATCGTACTGGCCCTACTGGTGATCTATGCTCATCGCTCGAATGTGAGGCGACTTCTGGCCGGTACGGAGAATCGCTTTACCAAGCTCATGTTGTTCAATCGATCATCCCGCTGATTCCGGATGCGCATTGGAATTGTTGGTGCCGGAGCTTGGGGTACGGCCCTGGCCCACGTTGCAGCACTCAACGGCCATCAGGTGCTGATGTGGTCGTACGACCCTGCCGTGGTTGATCAGATCAACACCGAACACATCAACACATCGTACCTGCCGCAGGGTACCTTACATCACAGTATTCGTGCTACGGCTACCATCGATGATCTTGCAGGTTCCTCCATCCTCATCAATGCGACGCCCACACAGTTCATTCGCTCGACGTTCACCCAACATCCCAACGTGGATGAGCTGTTTGCTGGAGCGATCGTGGTGAACGTGGCCAAGGGGATTGAGGTTGGCACGCACCTGCGGGTCTCGGAGATCTTCGATCACGTCCTGCCATCCAAGGGAGCCTTCGTGGTGCTCAGCGGACCATCGCATGCCGAGGAAGTCATTCGCGACATGCCTACGACGGTTGTTGTGGCCAGTCAGCATGAATCTGCTGCTAAGGCGGTCCAGGAGGCGTTGTCGACAGATACGTTCCGGGTGTACACCTCAGCCGACGTGATCGGCGTGGAGATCTGCGGGTCGCTAAAAAACGTGATTGCCATCGCCGCGGGTATCATCGATGGCGCCAAGTTGGGAGATAACACCAAGGCGGCGGTCATGACACGTGGTTTGGCAGAGATTGCACGGCTGGGTCAGGCCGTTGGTGCCGATAAGGATACGTTCTTCGGACTGGCCGGCATGGGCGATCTGATTGTGACGTGCGATTCACGCCACTCTCGCAACCGCTTCGTAGGGGAAGAAGTTGGTAAGGGGCGGCCCCTTGATGAGGTACTGGCTGGTATGACGGCCGTGGCTGAAGGCGTTCCTACCACCACCGCAGCACTGGAGTTGGCTGCCGAAGCCGGTGTGGAGTTACCCATCACGCAGAAGGTTGCTCAGATCCTCTTTGAGGGCGAGGACCCTCTACAGGCCATCCACGAATTGATGGTTCGGCCTCACAAGTCGGAGTCGTGATCCGGCTGTGCTGTGAGTGGTCCACTCAATTCCTGGATGCGTAACTCAGCGCGCTCGAGGTAGGTGCGTGCCGTGGCTGCAAGGTCCATACCTTCGGCAAACAGTTGTAGCTGCTCCTCGAGAGGAACATCACCGCGATCCAGAATGGTCGCAATCTCTTGGAGGCGCTTCAGGTGGTCTTCAATCGAGAGGGGAGCTGTTTTCTTGGCCATGTTGGATATGGTGGGGGTTGGAGGACAAATCTGTTGCTGATACCTGGTGTACCACGACGTCAGCTGTTTGGTTGTATCGACGCAGGGTGATCTCGTCGTGAGGCGCCAGTGGTGCGGAGGCCGGTATGGGGCTGCCGTTTCGCTCTACAATGGCATAGCCAAGTCGTAGCGGACGATAGGGATGCATACTCTGCAGGTGCTCCTGCCGATGGTCTACCAGGTGGGTCAACTGCTGCACGCGGTGACGAAGATGCACCTGCATCCTGCCGGTGACGTCGTCGATGCGCTGGCCCCGTAGGTGCAATCTCTCCGTCAGGCGATCGGCTGCCGTTCCGTCGATGAAGCCCTCGGCAAGACGACGCAGTTCCTGCACACGATCAAGCAGGGCATCGCACATCCGTTTAGCTGATCGATCGATGTCCGCCTGGATCATCGTCAGGGTTATCGGTGTGACTAACTCGGCAGCAGCGGTGGGTGTTGCAGCGCGAACATCGGCAACAAAGTCTGCGATGGTGACGTCGGTTTCATGTCCAACAGCGGAGATGATGGGTGTGGTGGCCCGATGGATTGCAGCAGCAACGAGCTCCGTATTGAAACTCCAGAGATCCTCCAGTGAACCACCGCCTCGTCCAACGATCATCACATCTACACCAGCTGCGTCCATTTCTGCAATCGCACGGGCAACGTCGGCAGCCGCTGAGTCACCTTGTACGAGCGCCGGACGAAACAGCACCTCCACCAGCGGATTTCGACGGCCAATCGTCGTGAGCATATCGTGGAGCGCAGCACCCGTTGGCGATGTGATGATGCCCACCCGCCGTGGCATGGTTGGTATGGACGTTTTGCCGGCTGCGTCGAACCATCCACGCTCGGCCAGAGCCTGCTTCAACCGCTCGAAGGTCGCGTACAGGTCGCCAACACCCTCCGGGCGTAGTGCGTGCACATCCAACTGGTAGTTACCCCGCGGCGGATACACGGTGAGTCGGCCCCCTACCACCACGCGATCACCCTCCCGGGGATCGTTCTGCAACGAGCGCGACTTCCACATGACGCAGGAAATCGCTGCATCGTCGTCCTTCAACGTGAAGTATCGATGACCGGAGCTCGCGACCTTGTAGTTCGACACCTCGCCAACCACGATCACACTACCGAGACCCTCCTCCAGCAGACCCTTGATGGCCTGCGTAAGTTCACCAACGGTGACAGCCTCTGAGCGAATGTCGCGTATTTTCATGACAGCAATTTACAACATCAACCAGACGCCAGCCGGGAGTGGGATGATCGGACTTGGATTTGACGTACACCGCCTTGCCGAAGGCGAATCCCTCGTCCTAGGGGGAATCACCATCGCCTCGACCATCGGCACGGTGGCCCATAGTGATGGTGACGTGATTCTGCATGCGCTTGTTGATGCCTTGCTGGGTGCTCTCGGCCTGGGCGATATCGGTGAGCATTTCCCCGACACCGATCCGCGATGGAAGGGGGCTGAAAGCAGCGTCTTTGTGACGCATGCCATGCATCTGCTCCGTGCTGAAGGGTATGCTCCGATCAACGTGGACTGTACGCTGGTGCTGCAATCGCCAAAGATTCTTGACTACAAACCGGCGATGCGAGAGCGGATTGCTGAGTTGTGTGCCTTGCCGATCCAACGCGTCAGCGTGAAGGCTACCACGAGCGAGCATCTCGGCTATGCTGGTCGTAAGGAAGGTGTCCACGCATGGGTGGTGGCTCAGGTGGAGCCGATTGTTGGTTCCGCGGTTCGGAAAGAACAGGATTCTGCGTGATGTGGCAACGCATCGTTGGCAGGGTAGTCCTCGTCGCGGCCCTGCTGTGTGCTCACTCCGACCTCCGTGCCGATGTCGTAGATCCACGGACATATCATGTTGTGCAGCGGTGGCCGGGTGCCGTGCAACAAACGGATCTCGGTTTACTCATGGTGCAAGCCACACCTGCGTGGCAGACGAGCGAGCCAGCATTAGTGTTGATGACACAGGCAGGTGCACCTCGATATCAGGCACTGCCGGGAGCTGACGTCCGTGCTGCCGTCGTGCATCGTGGCGCTGTGTATGCGGTGGTTGCGCGGTCTGGATCAGAAACTGACGTCCTCGATGTGGTCGTGTTCGGACCAACGCTCACAGTTCGGCAGCGCTTCGAGTTACCGGTAACGCTCGCGTCGTCTGCTGACGTTGTCGAGATGATAGGTTCGGAGGTATCCACATCCCTCTACATTCGTGTGGGTTCTACGCTGGTCTTGTATCGAAGTGACCGCCTACCGGCAATAACGGTCCTTGAACAGCAACTGCAGAGCATGTGTCGCGTCGCACTTCCCATGGGAGAGGTGGCCTACGTCCATGACGTGGGAGGGACGGCGTTTCTGTCGGTGATCGACTCGATGGGAGTATCGCGATCGGCCGTGCAGATACCGCTGGCCGAGCGGTCGCGCCTCGAACCACTGCCACGCGGCGTGGCCGTGTTCTCCGGAGTGGACGCCGAACGTAGAACGCAGGTAACGCTGGTGGATGTTGCTGCGCAGGACGTACGATTGATCACGGTGCCGGCACCGCGGCCCTGGGTAGATGTTGTGGAGGTGGAAGGGCAGGTCGTGATTGCAGCAGTCGTGCAGAGCGGCGGGAGAACAGAGGTCGTTGTCTGGGAGCCAACCGGTAGTGGTGAGGCGCCGTCCGACGGTGTGGCACTGGATCGGGACCTCGGAATGCCGGTTCGGGTGAGCGTGGTTGGGTCGATGGTCATCGTCCTATCGCAAGCAGGGATCGTGACGCTCTCCACGGACGGTCAGGTCTACTCGCGTGACGATCTCTTTGTTGGTGATCTTCCCGCAACAACATTGATCCGGGAATTCGGTGATGCGATCCTCGTGCAATCGCCGTCGCAATCGCTCACGGTGGGCTGGTCGGCTCAGCCGTGGTGGTGGATACTGCGGTCGCTCCAGGGCGCGTGGACAGCCGTAGTACCGCTGGTGCTCGGAAGCGTGATCCTGATCCTGTACGTACGTTTACGGTCGCAGCGCCGGCTGTTCACAAGCTTGGTGGATGTGCCAGCAGCGGGTTTAGTCTTCGTCGTGGATCGTGCCGGTCGTCTGGTTCGCACCAACGAACGGGGAGCCTCGTTAGTCCGTTTGTCGAAGCGCGTGCCGATGGGACGATCCTTCCACAGTTATGTTCGGCATCCTGGCATGGAGGGCATTCGCAGCTTCCTCATGGAGGCCTATGTACGTCAGCGTCCGATCTCCGAGCGTGTTCGCGTGAGCGACGATGACGAACAGCGTGATTACATGTTCACATCCATGCCCATGGTAGGCTCTGTAGGACGGTTCCGAGGGCTGATCGTCACGGCCGTGGATATCACCGAGGCTCTTGAGCAGCGTCGACTGGTGAACTGGGCACAGCTCGCCCACGACATGCAAACCAACCTCTCAACGATTCGCCTGAATGCCGAGCAACTCGCGCGTGAAACTGGTGCTGATGGCAACGAGCGACTGCGACGTATTCTCTTTCAGACGCACGTTCTCACACAGCGCGTTCGCGATCTGGTGAGTGTTGGCCGCACGGAGGATCTCCAGAGAGAGTCCGTTCATAGTTCTGATCTCTGCCATCAGATACGTGAGGAGTTTGATGCGGAGATGTTCCCACATGTCACGTTTGTCCTGAAACTTCGTGGCGCGGTGATGAACGTCGATCGGCTGAAGCTGTCGAGGGCCATACGTAACGCCGTAGAGAATGCGATCAAGGCTCTGCGCGGAGCTCCCGGTACGGTAGAGATCGCCACGTGGGCCGACCGCGAAGCCGTCTACGTCGGCGTGACAGACACCGGTGTTGGTATGGATACGCTTACGATGGAGCACATGATGAAGCCGTACTTCACCACCTCACGCGATGGCACAGGAACTGGCATCGGCACCATGATCATGCAGCACGTCACTCAGCTTCACGGGGGGACGCTCCACGTCACATCCGAACTAGGTCAGGGAACGCACGTGGTCTTTCGCATTCCACATAAGATGCAGGGGGCTCGACCGCATGAGTGACAGCATGAGTGACCGTGCGAACCCCGTCTCGATCAGCGGGAAACGCATCATGGCGTTGGACGTTGGAACCGTGCGCATCGGCGTGGCAGTCTGTGACGAGTTACACATTACCGTGTCGACGCGGCCCGTGATTGTCAACGATGCCAACGTGATGGTAGCCCTCCAGCAACGTCTTGCAGCCGATCGCATTGATGTGCTGCTCGTGGGAGTGCCCCGTAAGGTAGACGATACCACGTCGCCGATCATCGAAACCATTGAACGATTCATCACCGATGTGCGTCAGCACGTCTCGATTCCGGTGGTAGAGGTCGATGAGGCCTTCTCGACACAACAGGCCCTAGCCGTCATGCGATCGACGTCGATGTCAAAGAAACGCCGGCACACAAAAGGAACGAAGGATCAAGTTGCGGCAGCTGTTATTCTGCGGGAGTTTCTCGATGAACGTCACTAGAGCGATCACCTCGGCGGTACTCTGGATATGTGCTTGGTGGCTCCTTGCTGCTGTGGAAGCCTACGGGCAAACAGCCATGCAGGCCGATGCCTACGTCGTGCCGCATTCCGCGACTGATAGCTCCACCATTGTTGTCTTTGTCCGCATCCCCCATACGCTACTCACGTTCGTACGCGTAACGGATCCGAACGAGGTGGGTGGAAATTTCAAATCGGACGTCGTTGTCAGTGCCGAGTTACGTGACAGTATTGGCGTGATACGCCAACGAGAGCGCTGGGATCACGTGGTGTATGCAACCTCCTATGAGGAGACCACCAGCCCCGACCGATACACCATCGGTTGGCTCATGTTTCGTGTACATCGGGGGACGTACACAGTAACGCTTGAAACGCTCTCCCGCCGTTCCAAAGAGATCGTGCTGGATTCCTTGGTTGCCGTGCATGCTGCCGATCAGGCTCGTGGTATGATCAGCCGACCGCTGTTTGTCCAGGCCATCGCACGCGATGGTCGAGAGGTCCTACGTCCGTATGTCATGAACGGAGATATCGGGTTTTCCGCGCAGGATGCTCGAGCGCTGATCTTGCTGGCCAGCAGTACAGACGAAGAGTTCGACTACATCATTCGGCAGTTGCCGTATGGCCCTCAGGAGATCCAGTGGTGGGACAACGAGTCCATCGAGGGCCGCGCGATGGCCAGCACAACGCGCGTTCCTAGGCTGTCGGACGATGCATCATCTGACGAGGCACTGCTGGAGATCCGGCGTCGAGATACGAGCGCCATCCAACCCTCAACAGCACTGCTAGAGATTCCCATCCCTGTGTCTGTGCTCGTACCCGGCAACTACGAGTTGGCCCTGGTACGTCGATCATCGTGGACGGCAGACACGTTGCGTGTTGGGTTTCGGATCATCTGGGAGCGGATGCCGCAGTCACTGCGGAGTATTGATCGGGCACTTCGATTGATGCACCACATTCTCAGTGACGAACAGCTTGACTCGCTGGAGGGAACGTCCGACGTTCAACGGCGGCGCCTGCTCATGGATTGGTGGCGCAGAAACGACCCAACTCCCACCAGCACGTACAACGAGCGCATGGCTGTGTACTTTACCCGTGCCGACGAGGCCGATCGCCGCTACAGCACCATTCAGGAGTCGGTCGGATCGCTGAGTGAGCGGGGGAGAGTGTTCATGCTCTATGGTCCCCCAACAACGATCAGCACACTGTTGCCCGTGAATGACGAGCCTCGAGAAACGTGGATCTATACCAACGACGTGAACAAGGAAATCACGTTTGGCATCGACCGACAAGGCATCTACCGGATTCGTGATGTGTTCGACAGGTCGCTCCTCCCGGCCGGTGATTAACCGCCTACCTCGGCTCCCAGCCCTCTCCCTCGCAGGGAGGCTCCTCGGTGGTGACGTGGACATCCATGATTTGGCACAGTTGGTTCGTAGCGTTGAAGTGCCGACACGCGCCGCACAAGCTTCCGCTGTGGAGTTCTTCAACCGTATCGTTGAAGCGTTGGTACTGCAGCCACGCAGGGTAGACGCCGATAGCCCAGAACGCAAACAGTACAGCGGTCCACCACCATCCCGAACTTGAGAACGTCGAATTTAACAAGACGGCCACCGTGCCGATCGCTGCTACGCGCATGAGTGCTGCAGCCACGATGGAGCCCGTGGTTGCGCGGGGTTGTGGTGAGCCAGTCATATAGTCCTCCGATGTTGGTACGACCTACCCTTCCACTGCGCACCCTTTTTGGAAAAGGCCCAACGAATGGAGTTCACGCCGATCAGGATCGACCATGCGGCCGTAGCGGGCTGCAGGAAGGCATGCCACCAGGGCATCTGAAACCGGCGTGCAATCATCCACCGCATGGCACCGGCAATCGCCAGCTGCGGCACCACATAGGCTAGGGAGGCTCCGGCAAGGAGAAAACCCAGCGGAGCAACGTAGGCCGTAACAAGGTGAACCATGAAGAGGGTCGTGAACGGAAGATTGTACCCGGTGCCGGGGAAGAAGTTCTTGGAGAATCCGTCGGTGACCTCGCGAGCGGAGGTGTACATCCTGCACCAGACGTAGTGGGTACCATCCACCAATGCGATGCGCTTGCCAGCCCCCTTCATGACCTTGGCCAGAAACACATCCTCCACAAGTGCGTTGTGGACAGCTGTGTGACCGCCCACATCCTCGTAGGCCTGACGACGGAACCACATGAATTGGCCATTGGCGGCAGAGAAGGAGGTACGTCGGTTCTGCACGATCAGATTGTTGGGGAGGTAGCTGAAATAGAGCATGTGTACCATCGGTATCACAGCGTGCTCACCAAAGGTCCCCAGCTCCTCGTAGGGAATGAGCGAGAAGAAGTCCAGGTTGTCCTGTTCGGCCATCGTGACAGCTGCCCGGAGTGTGTCAGGCTGGTGCACAGTGTCGGCATCAGTGAACAAAAGGTACTCTCCCGTTGCCTGCTGCGATAACTGGTGACAGGCCCAGGATTTTCCCACCCAGCCATCTGGCAGGGGGCTTCCTGTGACGACGGTGAGGTGCTGGTAGCGTGTCTGCAGGTCTGCAAGCAGCGTTCCGGTAGCATCGGTACTGCCATCGTTGAGCACCACGATGTGATAGTTCGGATAGTTCTGTTGGCAGAGACTCTCAACACAGGCGCTGATGCAGCGCTCCTCGTTGCGGGCTGGGACCAGCACCGATACGCGTGGCCAGTCCGAGTCTGCACGAGCCGACCACACCTCAGCCCTTGGCAGGCGACGGAAGAACTTGAGATTGGCTACCGTAACGCCGAGTAGGACAAGCAGTGTCCCCGTGATGACGAGATGGTACAGATCCAGCAGATCCAGCAGATCAGGAATGTTCATAACAAGTTCCAACCTACGAAACCGCGTGTGATAACTTTGTTCGACATGCAGTTGCTCACTGGACCATCGCACGATGTTTCCCATCACCTTGAGGCCTCGGGTGCTTACGAGTGGTGGTACGTTGATGCGCTCGAGACACCAACGGATGATGCCCTGAGTTCTTCGTGGGGTGTTGTGGTGATTCTG
>Ga0222713_10005935_pt1 | contig 11731 bp, 9 predicted proteins | sample C33_649DmetaG_FD_165061 | JGI IMG/M metagenome (GOLD analysis project Ga0222713, IMG submission 165061) | Estuarine water microbial communities from San Francisco Bay, California, United States - C33_649D | ecosystem: Environmental > Aquatic > Marine > Unclassified | place: USA: California...
AGAATCTGGATGGTTGGTACAAATTTGTTAAAGGTCGCGGACGCGATATTGACCCAAAGAATGTATTCAGCGTAGAAAAAGGACTGATTCATATCTCCGGAGAGGAATATGGATGTATCACTTCAAATGAGGAGTATAGTAATTATAAACTAACTGTTGAATTTAAGTGGGGGCCTAAAACATTTGCACCACGGGTGGATAGAGCAAGAGATGGAGGTATCCTTTTACATTCAATTGGTGCTGACGGCGGTTATTCCGGAACATGGATGTATTCTATTGAATGTCAGATTATTGAAGGCGGAACTGGTGATTTTCTGGTGGTTGGCGATGGCAGCAAAAAGTTTTCTTTAACCAGTAATGTAGCCCCTAAGAATGGGGGTAAAGCCAATGTGTATTTAGCAGGTGGGCAGCCTTTAACTATCAATGGTGGCCGGATCGATTGGTTTGCAAGAGACCCTGAATGGAAGGATGTTCTCGGATTCAGAGGCAAAAATGATGTTGAAAAACCAGTCGGACAATGGAATAAAGTAGAGTGTGTGGTTATAGGTGATAAAGTTTCTGCTTATTTAAATGGAGTTTTGGTGAATGAAGCTTATCATGTAAGCCCTACCAAAGGAAAGATTCAGATTCAGTCTGAAGGAGCAGAAATGTTTGTCAGGAAAGTTGAAATCGCACCTCTTACTGCAAACTAACATTTTATAAATCAAGCGAATCTGATTTTAATTTCACAATATAAAAGCTAAATTCAACCCTATAATTTAATCTTAAAAAAGGAAAATATGTTTTCTCCAAAAAAATTTCGTCCATTTCTTCTGGCTGCATTAGTTCTTCCTGCAATTTTTGTATTGGCAGAGAATCCTCTATCAACAAAAGCTGTTGAGCAGACTATTGAGAACCCTCAAATGAATGGCTTCACTGCCTTATTTAATGGTAAAGATCTTACAGGCTGGAAAGGCTTAGTAGGAGACCCGATCAAAAGGTCAAAAATGGATGCTAAAACTCTGGCAGCAGAACAGGTAAAAGCTGATGCAGAAATGCGTGACAGCTGGAAAGTAGTCAATGGCGAACTTCAATTTACTGGGCATGGAAATAATATAACTACAGTTAAGAAATATGGTGATTTTGAGATGATGGTTGACTGGAAGATCATCGATGATGGCAAGCAAGAGGGTGATGCTGGTATTTATCTCAGAGGAACACCTCAGGTACAGATTTGGGATAATGCCCGTGTAAAATCAGGAGCACAGGTTGGTTCAGGTGGATTATACAACAATCAGGTTAATGAAAGTAAGCCATTAAAAGTGGCTGATAAGAAATTGGATGAATGGAATACGTTCCGAATCATTATGAAAGCTGATCGCGTGACCGTTTATTTGAATGGCGAGCTGGTTACTGATAATGTGATCCTGGAAAATTACTGGGACAGAAAGATTCCGATCTTTGCAGAAGAACAGATTGAGCTGCAGGCACATGGTTCACCGGTTTCTTATCGTAATATTTATATCAAGGAATTACCTCGTGCAAAACCATTTGAGCTGAGTAAAAAGGAAAAGAAAGAAGGATTTAAGGTGTTGTTTGATGGAACCAATATGTATAGCTGGATGGGGAATACCAGAGATTATATCACCGAAAACGGCAATATGGCTGTTCGCCCGAAGCCTGGAAAAAGTACTCTTGGCAATAATTTATTTTCTAAAGAAGAATTTAGTGACTTTGTTTTCCGTTTTGAGTTTCAACTGACACCGGGTGCGAATAATGGTCTAGGTATCAGGTCGCCTATAACCGGTGATGCAGCTTATCAAGGAATGGAATTACAAATACTGGATAATGATGCACCTGAGTATAAGGATTTGAAAGTATATCAATATCATGGATCTGTTTATGGTACAATTCCTGCAAAAAGAGGCTCGCTGAAGCCTGTTGGCGAATGGAATTATCAGGAAGTGATTGTGCAGGGACCAAAGATCAAGGTTATTTTAAATGGTACCGTGATTCTTGATGGGGATATTACAGAAGCCAGGAAGAATGGTGCTGCCGATGGGCAGAAACACCCAGGATTACAAAGAGATGGCGGACATATCGGATTTCTGGGACATGGTTCAGAGTTACAGTTTAGAAACATTAGGATCAAAGATTTAAGCAGGAAATAAGAATAATTTTTGATATGGTATTTGGAATGAGCAAGAAGCTTTGGATCTAATAACAACTTTCTCATATCTCACATCTCATATCTCATATCTCATATCTCATATCTCACATCTCATATCTAAATTTATATGAAATTGAATTCAAATCGTAGAGAATTTTTAAGGAAAACCAGCATTGCCGGGATGGGAATGTTAATGTTTCCTGACATGCTGCGCAAGGTAGCTGCAAGTGATCGCTTACGAGTTGCCCATATTGGTCTTGGTGGAATGGGTAATGCGCATATGAAATGGTTTGCAGCAATTCCGGAAGTTGAAATAGTAGCCTTATGCGACGTGGATCAGCTTCATCTAGATTCTACGATGAAAACTCTGGACACGCTTCGTCCCGGGCATAAAGCACAGGCTTACAGAGATTTCAGGCATATACTAGATCGCAAGGATATTGATGCGATAAGCTGTGCCACACCAGACCATTGGCATAGTCAAGTTGCTACTCTTGCGTTTAAGGCTGGTAAAGATGTTTATTGCGAAAAACCTTTGTCTCATGATGTTAGAGGGGGGCAGGAGATGCTTAAGAATCTAAATCGGTACGATAGGGTTTTTCAATTGGGTACCCAGATTCATGCGGGTGATAATTATCATCGCGTTGTGGAGTTGGTTCGTTCGGGTATCTTAGGTAAAGTTCATACGGTGCGCTTATGGAAATCTGGTTTTCCTCCTGATTTTGGCCCGGCAGCATATCAGCCGGCTCCAAAGAATTTGGATTGGGATATGTGGCTTGGCCCAGCTCCATTATCTGAGTATGATCCACAGCGTTGTCATTTTAACTGGCGCTATTTCTCTGATTATGGTGGTGGCGTTTTTGGCGATTTCTGGTCACATATTGCCGACGTAGCTTTTTGGGCTCTACAACCTAAAGGATTGAAAAGCATCAATGCCAGAGGTGAACAAAATACAGGAATTTCTAATGTTCAGCGTTGGATTGATGTGGACTATGAATACCAAGACTTAAATATATTCTGGACTAGTCAGGCTCCCAACGTGCCTGGAGCGGCCAGTCGGGGTAATATCGGTGCTTATTTTGAAGGTGAAAAAGGAACGTTGATTTGTGATTATAATACACATGAGGTTAGAATAGGCGGAGAGCTTATGCTTGATTTAACTAAAGTTCCGATCACCGTTGAGCGTTCGCCAGGTCATCAGCAGAATTTTGTGAATGCAGTTAAATCACGTACACAACCAGAATCTAATTTGGAATATGCCCGCAAACTTACGCTGCCTATGCATTTAGGACTTATCTCCTATAAAGTGGGCAGAAAGCTTGAATGGAGCGAGAATAGAGAGAAATTTAAAGGGGATCGCGAAGCAAACAGCTTATTGTCAATAGAAAAGCGGAAGGAATGGGATTTAGCTTAATTAATTATTGATTTAAAGACCAATTTAAATTCAATAGAAGAAAATATCTTAAATACTCACCCACTGCCCACTTTCAGAACTCTTAAAAACAGCTTCAATCACCAGCATGTTATTAAGTGCATCATTAAGCGGGGTAGGAACCGCTGTGTTATCCAGAATGGCTTTCGAGAAGAGATCACCCTGAATAGTGTATTGGTCACAGATATCAAAGGTGATTTCCTTAGTGCCTTCTGCGGTATTAATCCATAACCTGGTTGGTTTGTCTGGTGGAGCATTAAACGGAATTTCTATTTCTATACTCCCCACATCCCCAAAAATATTCACCCTCTGATGGGGCATTAATTGTGTTGAACAGGTAAATGTTGAAATGCCACTTGAAAAATCAAGTATTCCAGAAGCCATCCGATCTGTTTTAAATATCGGATCAAACTCAACAAGTCCATTTACTCGTTTGGGCTCTTTACCAAAAATAAACCGAGACAAGGAAATGCAATAGCAGCCAATATCCATCAGGCCACCCCCTCCAAAATCCGGATTATGACGAATATTAGTTGGATCTGTATTGTGGTACGAAAAGAATGACTGGATAGATTTAAGTGTTCCGATTCGTCCATTTTCAACCAGTTCTTTAGCTTTTTGCCATTGAGGATGATGACGGTACATAAACGCTTCCATTATTTTTAATTGGGGTTTCCCTTTCGAAACCTCTATTAAGCTTTCAGCCTGTTTACTAGAAAGGCCTACAGGTTTCTCTAGCAGCACATGCTTCCCATCCTCCATGGCCTTGATAGCCCATTCTACATGCAAATGGTTAGGTAAAGGAATATAAACTGCATCTATCATAGGGTCAGACAGGAGCTCTTGGTAGGAACCATAAGCTGTTGGAATTCCAAGTGAATCTGCCGTTTTTTTTGCCTCATTTAAACCCCGGGAGGCTATCGCAGTAATTTCACAGTATTTTCCCTTTTGCATTGCGGGAATGACCTTTACTACTCCTATTTTTGCGGTGCTAAGTACCCCCCAGCGAATTTTAGTTTTCAATTACGAATTATTAGTTTTCAATTACGAAATACGAATTACGAATTTTCAATTACGAATTCCATTCCATTTTTAGCTTTTCTCAGCGTCTAATTTCACAACTTTCTTAGGTTCACGGAAGAAAACAACAAATATCACAAGTACAGCAACAGAGCCCCAAGCAGGATAAATCCAGATGCCTTGCCAATCATGTGCAATAGTTCCGCTAGCATTTTCCAGCGTATAAGCCGCCTGCGAAATACCTGCCAAATTTGTCCCTACAAATGCACCAACTCCCCAAAGTATAAATGCAATCAATCCCTGAGCAGCACCTCTGATCCGCTCATTGGCTTCGCCATCTACATATAACTGTCCGGCAATGAACAGGAAGTCGTAGCAGACGCCATGAAGCAGAATTGCTGTGAATATAAATGTTGTCTGCATATTTCCAGCGTCAACACTTCCTGCCAGAAAGAAGTAACGTGCAGCCCAGGCTAAAATTCCGATGAAGATTGTCTTCTTATATCCAAGAGTGCTAAGTAGGATTGGCAATAAAATCAGGAATATTATATCTGAAACCTGTGCCAGCGACATTTTTGCTGCCGAATTGGTCCAGCCTAGTTCGGTAACGTAAAGGTTCATGTTTACGAAGTAGAAATAAAGCGGAATGCAAATCAGGAACATACATGCAATAAAGATGGCAAATGATGGTTTTTTCAATAAAGCCAGGGCATCTAATCCCAGGATCTCTCCCAGACTCACATCTTTTCCGGTTTTCATCGGAGGAGTATGGGGCAAAGTAAGACTAAAAAGTCCGAATAGTATTGATATTGTTCCTGCAACATAAAACTGTATGGCAGAAAGTTCTCCATGAAATACAAAGCTGAGCATTAATCCTGCAGCAATCCATCCTACTGCTGAGAGTGTTTTCACTAATGGGAAATCACGTTTTGGGTTTTCAAGATGGTGCAATGAGACTGAATTTCCAAGTGCCAAAGTAGGCACATAGGTACAGCAATATAGTATCAGCATTGGGTAGAAGCCTCCGAATGTAGTCATTTCAGGAAGCAGAAATAAAAGTAATCCGCCAAAAATACCTAGAAAAGCCAATATCTTTTCAGATGCAAAATACCGGTCGGCGATCAAGCCAACAAAGAAAGGTGCGATCATAGCTCCGATGGCAAAGGCGCCATAGGCTAATCCGATTTGTTCTCCGCTAAACTGCAGTGTTTTGCTTAGATAGCTTGCCATACTTACATACCATGATCCCCAAATTAGATATTGAAGAAACATGAAGATTGATAATTTGATTCTTATTTGTTTTTGCATCTTCTTATTTTTTTAACTTTTTTTTAGATTAAATAGATGTTAACTGTAAATCAATAAATGAATAGTTTAAACTATTCATTTTAATTTAATTTAACTAATAAAAATAGAAAAATTCTGAGCGGGCATATTCTCTGTGCTTGGTGTTACTCACTAAGCATTTTATAATTTCATTCCGCTTATAGCCGCGGGGGCCTAGTTCTTTTTCTGTAGCAAAAAAGAACCATGCCGAGGCGGTACGACGAGACCATGAGGGCCTTTAAAAAACAATAAACTACACCGAATAAACCCCACCGCTGCGCCTGCTGCTATGAAAGGTTCTGTGAAGGCTAGGACAGTGATTGCCGCACCAGTCAAGGCGGGAGAGAGGTGAACGGAGGTTCAGTGAATGAACGATTGGATAAACATTGATATAAATTCTCCTCTGCCTGGATTTAGCTACCAATCTTAGATGAATAATAATTGTAGACATTGTTTTCAAAAAAATCAAAAATTTCACCTTTAATAGTCTCATTTGAGCACTTTTTATATCTTTACTGTTCCTAACAAATAATAAAATATTCCATGACTAATGTTCTGATTATCTATACCGGCGGAACAATCGGTATGATTAATGATCCAAAATCGGGGGTACTTGTACCTTTCAATTTTGAGCAGATCACAGATCATGTGCCCGAGCTTAAGAGGCTGAAATATCAATTTAAAGTCCATTCATTTGATCCATTGATCGATTCTTCGAATATGAGCCCCGAGGTTTATAAAGAACTTGCTCAACTGATCAAAAAGGAATATGATCAGTACGATGGTTTTGTTGTGCTGCACGGTTCAGATACCATGTCGTATACTGCATCGGCTTTGAGTTTTATGATTGAAAACTTAGGTAAACCAGTAATTTTTACGGGTTCGCAGCTTCCTGTCAATGGAATTCGTACAGATGCCAAGGAAAATCTGATCACGGCTCTGGAAATCGCAGCAGAAAAACGGAAAGGAAAATCAATGGTCCCAGAAGTTTGCATCTATTTTGATTATAAACTTTTCAGAGCTAACCGTTCTTTCAAATATAATTCAGAGAAGTTTGAAGCCTTTAGATCTCCAAACTACCCCATTCTTGCTGAAGCCGGTGTTTATCTGAAGTTCAATAAGAATGTCATCCTGAAACCAAGTCTAGAACCGGTCAAATTTCATACTAAACTGGATAGTGCCATCGGGATTCTAAAATTATATCCAGGGATTAGCCCGGCAATAGTGAAGTCTGCCCTTTCATCCGAATGCAAGGCAGTGATTATGGAAACCTTTGGCTCAGGCAATACATCCACTCAAGAATGGTTTCTTGATTTGTTGAAGGAAGCCATAGATGGAGGTAAGCTGATTCTAAACATTTCGCAGTGCAAGGTTGGAACTGTAGAGCTTGGACGCTACGAAACCAGTAGGAAACTTCTGGATATGGGGGTGGTGAGTGGTTTTGACATGACCTTTGAGGCTGCAGTTACCAAGCTGATGTACCTCTTAGGTAATGTAAAAAGCAATAAAAAAATCGCTCAATACCTTGAAACTGATTTGCGCGGAGAGTTAACTGTTTATTAAAAGCATACTTTGCCGATTCTAGTTAAGAACAATTTCCTCAGCATGATTTTGAAAATGAATGCTATCTTTCATTCTATCTATGCCATTTCTAATTCTTTAATTATTTATCACACTTTATACGGGTAAAATATTGCAAAATTTTTAATAGGTTTAATCATTCAATCTGTTAAGCATATGAAAACTCCTGATTATATAGTATTCTTTATTTATTTCATTATTGTAAGTACCTATGGCTGGTACGTGTACAAGAAAAAGAAGCATGAAGATTCTAAAGATTATTTTCTTGCCAAAGATTCGCTCACTTGGTGGGCAATTGGTGCTTCATTGATTGCATCTAATATCTCAGCTGAACAATTCATTGGGATGAGCGGTTCTGGATTTACCATGGGGCTTGCCATAGCGGCCTATGAATGGCTTGCGGCTATAACCCTGCTGATTGTTGCGGTTTTTTTCATTCCTATTTATCTAAAGAATAAGATCTATACCATGCCTCAGTTTCTTAAAACGAGGTATAACGATACGGTGGCTATGATCATGGCGGTATTTTGGCTGCTTTTATATGTGGTTGTCAATCTTACTTCAATACTCTTTTTGGGGGCGCTGGCAATCAGTAGTATCTCAGGGCTTGATTTCGGACTTTGTATGATTGCGCTGGCAGTATTTGCCGTGATCATTACCCTTGGTGGGATGAATGTGATTGGCTATACCGATGTAATCCAAGTTGTGTTTTTGATACTTGGTGGATTGGTTACCACCTATCTTGCACTCGATCTGGTGGCTGAGCATTATGGATCATCCGGCGCATTGAACGGTTTCAACCTGATGACCGAGAATTCTGCGGATCATTTTAAAATGATATTTAAAAAAGATGATCCGTATTACATGGACCTTCCAGGCCTTGCCATATTGGTTGGTGGTATGTGGATCGTAAACCTGAACTACTGGGGTTGTAACCAATACATCACACAAAGAGCACTTGGCGCAGATCTGCAAACAGCAAGAAGCGGAATTCTATTTGCTGCTTTCCTGAAATTACTAATGCCTGTAATTGTTGTTTTACCTGGTATTGCAGCATTTGTTCTTTATAAAGAAGGTGTTTTTACTACTGAAATGACACTGAATGGCGAAGTAGTCGGTGATCGCGCCTATCCGGTGCTATTAAACCTGCTCCCTGTAGGGCTAAAGGGACTCTCTTTCGCTGCATTGACAGCCGCGGTGGTGGCATCACTTGCGGGTAAAGCCAATAGTATTGCTACCATCTTTACACTCGATATTTATAAGAAAAAAATTAACCCTTCTGCCGGAGAGCAAAAACAAGTTCAGGTAGGACGCTGGGTTATTGTGATCTCTATGATTATGGCAGTGGCCATTGCCCCCTACCTTGGAATTGATAAAAAAGGTGGATTCCAGTACATTCAGGAGTATACCGGATTTGTTTCGCCCGGAATTTTTGCCATGTTCATCTTAGGATTTTTCTGGAAAAAAACCACTTCCAATGCAGCGCTTTTTGCTACTATCGGAGGTTTTATTTTATCGGTATTGTTTAAGATATCACCTAATTATGTGGATCTGGAATTCCTTCATGCTTCAGGCTATGCAATCCCAAATACCGAAGGAATTTTCGAAATTCCTTTCATTGACCGTATGGGTTTTGTTTTTGTGATCTGTGTGGTATTTATGTACATCATTAGCATGTATGAAAACAGGAATGGAGTGATAACAGATGGACTCGAAATTGATAAGAGTATGTTCCGCCCTACGGCAGCATTTACAGTTGGAGCATTGATCGTGATTGGCTTTGTTGTAGCCATGTACGGTATTTATTGGTAATATCTTATGATTCTTGATACGATTGAACAGGTTAAAATATACCTGATACAAGAATTACTTGTACGTCCGGATGACAGTGTCCATGTTGAATATTTGTCGGGTGGGGTGTCCTGCCGGGTTTGGAAGATCGTACAAAACAATAATCGCTGGGTAATCAAGCAGGCCCTTGAAAAACTAGATGTTCAAGTAGATTGGTTTTCAGATGTAGAGCGAATTCACAGGGAACACCGGGTCATGAAGCAGATCGAATTCATTGTTCCTGATTCAAATGTACCAAAAGTTTTGCATGTTGATTATACCAATCATGTGTACATGATGACCTGCGCCGAAGAGGGTGTTGAAACTTGGAAGAATATAATGATGAGTGGCGTTTTTAATGTTAGCACAGCAAAAAGTGCTTCCGCTTTATTGAGCCAAATCCATTCGCAGAGTTATAAAATTGATGAGGAACAAAAAACAGAATTCAGCGATCAGAAATATTTTAATCAGCTTAGAATTGACCCTTTTCACCGTTTCCTGATTCAAAAATATCCTGAACTTACTGAAAACATAAATAAACTTATTGATGAGCTCAGCCTACAAAGAACCTGTTTGGTACATGGTGATTTCTCACCCAAAAATATGCTGGTTCAAAAAAATGGTGAAATTGTACTGATTGATTTTGAAGTGGCGCATTGGGGAAATCCGGTATTTGATCTGGCCTATTGTCTTGGACATCTGATGCTGAAAGCCTGGCATCTTAAAAAATATGAAGAGCTTTTGGGTTTGATCAGAGCTTTTCTTGATTCGTATAAAGGCGAGGTTCTTAATCTTCTGCCACATCTGGGGCTGATGCTGCTCGCCAGAATGGATGGTAAATCGCCAGTAAATTATATTCAGGATGAGAGTTTGAAGCATATTATCCGTTTGGTAGCAATCAACTGGATCACCAATGCATCGCCTGATGCGAATATTTTGGAGGCTATCGAACAGCAATTTCAATCCAGTTAGAAATGATAAATTATAATGAATAAGGAATCTTCAGGGGTTTAAGAATAAAAAGAACATGTCTAAAATTAAAGATTTAAGAGCAAGAGAAATATTTGATTCACGGGGTAACCCTACGGTAGAGGTGGATGTGATTCTGGAATCTGGGATAACAGGTAGGATGATGGTTCCGTCGGGTGCTTCAACCGGACAGTTTGAGGCGCTTGAATTGCGCGATGGCGGAAGCAGACACAGAGGTAAAGGAGTAACAAAGGCAGTTGAAAATGCCAATACCGTGATTAGATCAGCACTTATCGGACAAGAAGTTGAAGACCAGGCACGTCTGGATAATTTGATGATTGCCCTGGATGGTACTCCTGAAAAATCAAATCTGGGTGCCAATGCTATTTTAGGTGCTTCTTTTGCCTGTATCCATGCCGCAGCAAATGAGGCTGGCTTGCCATTGTTTAGGCACTTGGCTGAAAAGTATCTTCCAGCTTCCCAGGCCCTATCTATTCCCGTTCCAATGGTCAATATCATCAGCGGTGGATTGCATGCCGGAAAAAATATCGATCTGCAGGATTTTTTAATTATTCCGGTATCACCAACATCCTACCCGGAAGCGTTGGAAATGATCTACAATGTATATTGGAAAACCAGAGAAGTACTGATTAAAAAAGGACATAATGCCTATCTGCTTGCCGACGAAGGTGGTTTTGGGCCACAGCTTTCATCTAATGAAGAAGCGCTAGAGGTTTTGTCGGAAGTATTCCATCAATGCGGATATAAACCCCATACAGATGTGGCCATTGCTTTGGATGTTGCCTCATCTCATTTTTATGATGCCCAAAATAATAGCTATCGACTTAATTCCGAAGACCGCTCGTTGAGTTCACTAGAAATGATCGATATGCTTGAAAAATGGACAAAAGAGCACCCAGTTATTTCTATTGAGGATGGTCTGGCAGAAAATGATTGGGAAGGATGGACAGTATTGACTCAACGGCTGGGTAAACATATTCAGCTTATTGGAGATGATCTGTTCACTACTAATCCTGGCCGTTTACAAAAGGGATTTGATTTGAAGGCTGGCAATTCAATTCTTGTAAAAATGAATCAGATAGGTACACTGACCGAAACCGTATTTACATTGGATATGGCGAAGAATGCGGGTTTTAAAACAATTGTTTCTGCCAGATCAGGCGAAACGGAGGATGCTACGCTTTCTGATCTAGCGGTTGGGCTAAATGGCGGACAAATAAAGATTGGCTCAGTAGCAGGATCTTCCAGACTTGCTAAGTATAACCAACTCCTCAGAATCAACGAGCAGCTTAATGGAAAATACATGGGCAGTTCTGTTTTTGATTTCAATAATAAATAGTTAATCTAAATAATATGGAGCGTAGAAAATTTATTACCCTAGGGACGGCGGCCGGTATTGCTGA
>Ga0222713_10005938_pt1 | contig 11724 bp, 15 predicted proteins | sample C33_649DmetaG_FD_165061 | JGI IMG/M metagenome (GOLD analysis project Ga0222713, IMG submission 165061) | Estuarine water microbial communities from San Francisco Bay, California, United States - C33_649D | ecosystem: Environmental > Aquatic > Marine > Unclassified | place: USA: California...
TGTCACAAATTACAAAAGAGAGTGGCGTACTTTTTATTCTTGATGAAGTACAATGCGGCGCTGGGCGCACAGGAAGATTTAATGCTTTTCAGTGGGCAAATATTCAACCGGATATCATTGCAATGGCAAAGGGAATCGGTAATGGTTTCCCGGTTGGTGCAACACTTTTTTCAGAAAGAACAAAAAATGTTATTACAGTTGGTTCGCATGGAACAACCTTTGGTGGTAACCCTCTTGCAATGGCCGTTGTAAATGCAACATGCACAGAAATATCAAATCCAAAATTTTTGGCAAATGTTCAAGAACAATCAGTATACATTAAAGAAAAATTAAACACATTGCACCAAGCATTTCCTCATATTGTAAAAGAAATTCGTGGCTTTGGATTGATGACAGGTTTTATGATACAAGAAAAATATAATGCAAAAACTATTGCCGATGCTTTATTTACAAACAAACTAATTGTTACTACAGCACGAAACAATGTTATTCGCCTTCTTCCACCGCTAATTGTGGAAAAAAAACATATTGATGACGCAATGGAAGTTATTGTTAAAGTATTTCAGTCTCTGTAATTTTTTTCTTTAGTTCGATCATTTGAACTAAAGCTTCCATGGCTTTTTTTCCAAGGTTTTTACCATTCAATACAACTCTTTCGTATGCGTCTTCATCGTTAAATGCTGTTACAATTGCACTTGTGATTGGAACACCACTGTTTAATGAAAGATTTGTAATTCCATGCATAACTTCATTACATACATGCTCAAAGTGAGTAGTTTTACCTTTAATTACACAACCAAGTGCAAGAATACCGTCAAATTTTTGTAAACTTAGAAACCAATTGATTGCTTGTGGAATTTCAAGCGCACCAGGAACACATGCAAATGCTATGTTGCAATCTTTAAATTTGAAAGCATCTACTGAGAATCGTTCTTTAAAAATTTCATTGATAAATGGCAGTATTTCTTGCTGGGTATTTGCAGGTTGCCCAATGGAGTTTTGTAAAAGAGCTTTTTCATAAAAACCGTAAAACGATGAACTTATAATTGCAATTTTCATGTTTAATGATGAGACAAAGCGTCATTAATATAAATACAAGTAAGCATGGAAAAAATATATGCTTGCAAACCCGCAACAAAGAACTCGAAACCGGTTAACAGACTGTTAAATAAAATTGGTACTATACCAAAAAGACCCATTGATGCAACGAATCCGGCAATTACTTTCATCATTGTGTGCCCTGCTACCATATTAACAGCAAGACGCACAGCAAGTGTTACAGGGCGTGCAAGATACGCAAAAAACTCAATTACAAGCATTAACGGGGCAAAAGCCTTCGGAACACCACTTGGCACTAAAGCAAGAAAAAATCCAACCGGACCATTTCTTATCATACCAATTATCACATTCATTAGGAATATGATTCCAGCAAGAGATGCAGTTACTGCAATATGACTGGTAATCGTAAATGCGTAAGGTAACAAACCAAAAGCATTAGAAATAAAAATGAAAAAAAATAGTGAGAATATTAATGGAGTAAATTTTTTTCCTCCGGAAGAAATGTTATTGGAAATTAGTGAATTAACAAAGCTATACATAACTTCTGCAGTTGACTGCTTTTTGTTTGGTATTATTTTCAAACTTGAAACCAATAGTGACATTAAAAAAATCAACAATGCGGTTATACCAAACATTGTTAAAACAGCATTGGTTATACTTATGTCAATTCCAAAAATATTAAATTCAAAACCGTTAACAGGTTGAACTTCAAATTGATGCATTGGGTCGTGTGAATTATGTACATCGTGTATCTCAACTTCGTGCACAACAACACCTTCCGGACTAGACGAATACTCTGTAGACATTCAATATTATATAAAATATTATTCTACAACTTCATATTTAATAAGATGTGCAACCTTTGCAATCAAACCTTCTGAAGATGGTTGCTTTTTAATCAAGGAACTTGAACCAATTTTCTTTAAACCAAGAGATTTTAAATTTTCTTTAACCTTACTTTGAAGACCAATTGAACTTCTAACTTGAGTTACAACATAATTTGCCATATTTTCAACAAAAACATAATGCTTTTTCACAACTAATAATTGAGTTTTTTATTTGTCAAGTTTAAATACGCTTTTTTACACTGAGGAAGGATTAAATTTTAGAAACCAAACAAACAGTGGCAAAACACCCAATGCCCTCGCCCCTTCCTAGAAAACCCATTTTTTCGGTTGTAGTTGCTTTAATGCAAATTTGTTCCATATCAATTTTCATTAATTTTGCAAGGTTTTGTGTCAATTCCTGTTTCAGTGGTTTAATTTTGGGTATCTCACATATCATTGTAATGTCAAGGTTTGAAATTTCAAAACTCCTCTCTTCCATTAATTTAATAGCTTCATTAAGAAAAGTTACAGAACTTTGATTTTTCCACTGTGGGTCAGTATCTGGGAAAAAAGTACCAATATCCCCAAGTGCTAGTGCACCAAAAATGGCATCAACAACCGTGTGAAGAATGATATCACCATCTGAATGTGCAACGATTCCAAGTGGTGATGGTATTTCTACTCCACACAAAACAAGAGGCTTTTCCGATTTTTCAATACGGTGAAAATCAAAACCATTACCAACACGAATTTTCATTAGACTTAAGCTGCAATTTTCTTTTTTCTTCCTTTGCTTCTTTTTCGTTGTTTTACAACGGAAGAAACAACTCTATTTGCAAGACGATCTTTGATGTATGTATCAATAATTTCGTCAAACTCTTCCATGTGTTTGGAAAAGAAGTGATCGGCAGATTCCACAACTTCGTAAGCAATGTGAATATTTTTTTGATTATGGTTAAGGTCAACCAGAGTTTCCGTGTCCGCAATAAGAGCGATGTCATCTGCATCACCTTGAACTATCAAACCTGAAACAGGGCATGGAGAAAAAAATGAGAAAGAATATTTTGTAACCGGTGGAGCAACTGCAATAAAAGCTTCAATTTCAGGGCGACGCATCACAACATTTAAACCCACATAAGAACCAAAAGAAAAGCCTGCAAGCCAAAAATGCGATGTTTCCGGGAACTGCCCGTGAAGCCAGTCTATTACGGCACTAACATCTTCAGATTCACCCTTTCCTGAATCAAATTTCCCTTGAGACTTCCCCACGCCGCGGAAGTTAATTCTAATAACAGAACAATCATTTTGAACAAAAGCTTTATAGAGGTGATACGCAATTTTGTTGTTCATCGTTCCACCATAAAGAGGGTGTGGGTGCAAAACTATCGCAACCGGAGCTTTAGGATTTTCCGCAGAATGCATCATGCCTTCAATTTTTCCTGCTGGACCTTCTATATAAACCTTGGGCATAAGAAAATAAACTTGACATCATTTTGATTGATAAAATACATTATCAAAAATTTCAAGTGAAAAATGCCGAATCTATTAATTTTGATAAAACAAGAAGAAATTCCGTTTAGTGAATCGGAAATTAAGAATGTATGGTGGTTGATTGAAGGAATGGTATATCCAAAAATTGGCACTTTAGTTGCCCCAATTCAAATGCAGCATAAAAAATACATTACTACAAGCAAGTCTATTGAATTTGAAGTATTTTTAGATGACAATATTACGCTTAGTTCTCAGAAGGTTGTTGGTCCAAAAATTGATGCTCCGCAAGTTGCAATTGAAGGGTTTTATACAAAGTATATAAATAATGGTGGAAGAGTTACAAAAGATGAAGAAAATGGTGTATATGTTTTCATTAAGGAAGCTTCAACAAAAACTGCGGAGGAAATTGCTCCATTGGTTACTGAAAGCGTTTTAGATGCAATATCCAGAAAATGGAAAGAAACGCTAGATTTAATAATTAATGGCAACAACCTTCCATGGTGCAGACCAATCCACTCAATTTCTGCGTTTATTGATGGCAAACCAATCGGTCACAAATTTGCGTTTAATTCGCTTAAAGAAAGTCCACAATTGGCAAATATTGATACTATGAAAGCAATCAACGATGAAATTAACCGAATTGAAAAAGAATATAAAATTACATGCGTCTCAAGGCAATCTGTTGAAGAACTTGCGTGGCTTTATCCTGTTCCGCAGTTTTGTTTGAGTGTAATTCCACACAAATATTTAACACTTCCAAAGGAAATTTTGAAACTTACAATTGCAAAAAACCAGCGGTATATTATGTTTGAAAGGGGTGGAAATATTGTAGAAAACATACTAATTGTTGGCAAAAAGCATAATAAAACTATTGAAGAAGGACACATTAAAACGCTAAAAGCTCGGCTGGACGACGCCGTTTATTACCTTGAAAAAGACATAAAAGCATTTAAAATTGATAGTATTTCACCCACATTAGAAAAAATTACTTTCCATCAAGGGTATGGTTCTGTTGCAAAAAGAGTGCAAGAAATGAATATTATAGCTCAAAAACTGTTTCCAAATGATGATACCCTCAAGCAAGCAATTGCAATGTGTAAGAATGATCTGACATCAAACATAGTACAGTCTTTTACCGAACTGCAGGGTTATTGTGGAGGTTTTTACCTTAAAAAATTAGGAATTAGTGATGAAGTTTCAACAGCAGTTGGTGAACACTACAAACCTCTTAACCCAAATGATGATGTACCGTCCACCATAACCGGTGCAAAACTTTCACTGATTGACAAACTACAAAAGGTAAATTCTTTGGCAGAAATTGGTGAAATTCCAACATCATCAAGGGATCCTTTTGCAATAAGAAGAGATATTCTTTCCATAATTCGTGTATGTGTTGAACACAAAATTGAAAATATTTTCACACATACAATACACGAAAAACTGCAAAATTTTGTTCAAGAAAGGGTAAAGCTTTACCTTAAAGATTTCAAAAAATTAAATGAAATTGATGCAAAACATACACTGGAAGAGTTTAAAAAACACTGTAACTTTGGTAAGTTGGGTTAATAATATGTACCGTTTATGTGCTAAAATACACCCAAAATACCACCAAATATGTACAGTTTTGGTACATATTTGTATACAAAATGGTACAATTTTAGCACATATTTTTATACAAAAATACCAATCAATGCACCCATGTTCCAGAACTGTTGTGCAAGTTCTTGTTTGTGTTTTTGGTCGGTTATTGTGTTTTTTATGTCCTTTGGTAGTGCATGCATTATGGCTAGATACTTCGAAATGTTTAGGTTATCACACAATGCTTGCTGTGCATTTTGCGGTATTTGACTGAGTTTTACATCTGTTTTTCTTTCAAAAAGACCTGTATTTTGTTCCAATGCTTTGTTAAATTTGATAAGATTTGCCTCCGCACTGTGCAATGAATGCTCGTTAAAATCAAGCGGTTTACGGTAATGAGTTGAAAGAAGACACAACCTTAATGCTAACGGATTGGTATTTTTTACCACATCTCTAACGGTAATAAAGTTGTTTAATGACTTCGACATTTTCTCTCCGTTTACCTTTAAAAACCCATTATGCACCCAATACTTTGCAAAATTCGAACCTAAATTTGCACAACAACTTTGCGCAATTTCATTTTCGTGGTGTGGAAATTGTAGGTCAATTCCACCACCGTGGATATCAAAATTTACCCCAAGCAGCGCCGTTGACATTGCAGAACATTCAATATGCCACCCCGGTCTACCATAACCAAGCTCCGTTTTAAACCCATATTCACTGGCATTCACATTCTTCCAAAGCACAAAATCTTCGGGTGAATGTTTATGATTCTTAACCTCCACTCTGCTTCCGGCAATTAAATCTTCCAACTTTTTATTAGAAAGTTGTCCATATTCTTTGTATTTTTCAACAGAAAAAAGATACTCACCATTAGCCTCATAAGCATAACCGTTTACAACCAATCTCTTCACCATTTCAACAATTTGTGGAATATACTGTGTTGCCTTTGGTTGGTGCGTTGGTGTAAGACAATTCAATAATGATAAATCCTCATGAAATAGTTTTATCGTTCTCTCTGTTAATTCTTCACATGAAATACCTTCCTCCTTCGCTCTATTTATGATTTTATCATCAATATCTGTAATATTACGAACATATACAACATCATCATATATTGCATTAAATATGCGAAATAGTACATCGTAAAACACATTAGACCTTGCATTACCAATATGCGGGATATCATAAACCGTTGGCCCACATGCATACATTGATATTTTATTATACTGAAACGGAATAATTACTTCCTCCTTCCCTGTAAGGGTGTTAAATAGTGTAATATTCATTAAACAAATTAAGTTTAAATACTTAAATGCATTAAATTATTTTTTGTCAATATTTCATTACATTTTGCGTTCATTTCAAGCGAAGTTTGCTTTAAATCTTTTTCTATTAAATGAACACACACACCATAGTATGCATCGCGAACCCTCTCCTCTTTTGCATCAGGCTCCGGAAAACGCAACCCTGTTTTAATATAACAAATAATTTTATTGCGATTATGTTCAATTTTAACGGTATCTACTACTTTATTATAACATTGTTTATATTCAACTATCGCTTTTGCACATTTAAAGTAGTCGTCTTGATTCAAGCAGTCCATTTTATTCCGCTGACTAAGTAACTCTTGATACTGCACAAGATTTTCAACCGAACTGTCAGCAAATGTATTTGATTTTAAAATATTCACAATATTGGAATCTATTTTATGATACTTCGTTTTACGAAGAGACTCCTCGGTAAATTTTGTTTTCATTGCATCGGAAACACAAGAATAAAACTCTAAAGTACTTCTTTGGTTATCCTCATTAAAACCCATATCATTACAAAGTTTTTTCATGATATTTGTTGAAATTTCCTCCGGTATTGATTTCACACCATTAGTTTTTGTATACCCTTTCACTCTACTATTTGCAACTTCATCATCTGCGGGAATTATAACCTCCGAATACGGTAAAGATGTACTTGAGTATTGATTCTGTATTTTTTGCAGATTTTCTATCATTTTAGAGTTTTCACGCCTTGAATGCTCAACTTTTCTTTCCACAATTTCCGATGGAGTTCTTGTATCAGTTTGAACCATATATCCTTGTACATTTATCGGCACATAACCTTCATTATAATATTGTGCAAAAGAACTGCAAGAAAACACAATTACGATGTATACCATTAACATTTAATCCTTTCAAAGAAACTATCTTTTAAAGATTACCATAATTTCATAATGAAATCAAGCAAAAAATCTTGACTTTTACCACAAACCACAAAATTGATTACACCAACTTATAGGGTATATATATGGAACGCATTCCATTTGATAAACGCACTGGCAAAATTTTTTACAATGGTGAAATACTTGAATGGCAAAGTGCTAAAGTTCATATTTTAAACCATGGTTTACATTATGCATCATCGGTTTTTGAGGGCGTAAGAATGTACAACGGCAAAATTTTTAAAAATACAATTCACAACCAAAGGTTACAAAAATCAGCTGAAATTCTTGATTTTTCACTACCATATTCTGTTGAGGAACTTGATAAGCTCTGTATTGATGTTTGTAAACTAAATAATTTGGAAGATGCTTACATTCGCCCGTTTGCATGGCGTGGTAGCGAACAAATGCAAATTTCTGGAAGTCAAAATAAAATCCATCTTGCAATCGCTGCTTGGCAATGGCCCGCATTACATGCAGACCTTAAACGCACAGGAATTCATATGGTTGTTGCAGACTACCGTCGCCCTCCAGCAAATTGTGCTCCTGTGTTTGCAAAGGCTGCAGGGTTATACATGATTGTAACAATTTCTAAACACCAAGCCGAAAGAGCGGGCTTTCAAGATGCCCTTATGCTTGATTATGCTGAAAACATTGCAGAGGCAACAGGTGCAAATTTCTTTGCAATCTTTGATGGCGAAATTCACACGCCAACACCCGATTGTTTCCTTAACGGCATTACAAGACAAACCGTTATTGCACTTGCAAAAGAACTTGGGTACAAGGTTGTTGAAAGAAAAATCACCCTTCCGGAGCTTACCAAAGCACAAGACGCATTTCTTACAGGAACAGCTGCAGAGGTTTCAAGAATTGCTTCAATTACAACAAAAGAAGGAGTGAAGTATGAATTTAAAGACAACAAAGTATCATTACACTTACTTGATAAATACCAAGAACTTGTAAGAAGTTGAATTTATTTTGATTTTCTTTTGTTTTTATAAACCACTCTGTAAAAGTAGTATGTACTTACTACAAGGCAAATACCTATAACACTAAATTTAATTAGTGGCATCGTGTTGTGAATTTTTCCAGAACTATCACCAAGGTAGTATCCAATTACTGTAAGAATAACCATCCAAATGGCGCTTCCCAGGAATGTGTACACAGTAAAAAGATATATATTCATTTTCGCAAAACCTGCAGGAATGGAAATAAAGTGCCTAACAACCGGTAAAAGCCTTCCAATAAAAATAGAAATACTTCCATATTTTTCAAAAAATCTTTCCATCTTATGAAGTTTTTCTTCCGGTAGAAGAAAATATTTTCCGTATTTTAATATTAAAGGTCTTCCAAGAAAATCTGCAAGCAGATAATTCGCAAGCGAACCAAGATAACTTCCTAAAACACCAGATAAAACAACCAAAATAAAATTCATTTCACCCTGCTTTACAAGAACACCGGCGGGTATCATAACAATTTCACTCGGTAACGGAAACAAACTGCTTTCAATTGCCATTGAAACTATTATTCCAATATAACCAAACTGGTGGACAATATCAACAATAAACTGGGTAATTGTTACAACCAAACTATTCATTGGCTAATTTTTATATTTTCCAAAGATTGAGGAAGGCGATAAGTCATCACATATATCATCAATAAGATCAATATATTCCGCCTCAGATTCAATTACTTTTTCTGAAAAATGACCATCAAGACCGTCAATTTCTGATATAGCTTTTAAGAAATTTACATTTGAAGTCTTACTTCTGAATAAAAGTTGCATCGAAAAAAAACTGCGTATATCTTCTCTTTTAGACATATCTAAAAATTAAAATGGAATATCATCTTCAATACCGGAAACCTCATCATGATGTTCATCATAAGATGAAGACGAACTTCCACCTTCACCATCTTTACGGTTTTCAATAATTTCAAGCTTATTATTAAAACCTTGAAGAATTACTTCTGTTGTATATTTTTCCACACCGTCATTACCTGTCCATTTCCTTGTTTGTAAAGAACCTTCAACAAAAATCTTCGTACCCTTTTTTACATAACGCTCAACAATTCCTGCCAAACCTTCAGAAAAAACCACAACACGATGCCATTCGGTTTTATCCCGTTGTTCACCACTTTGTTTGTCTTTCCATTTATCCGATGTTGCAAGAGAAAATGTTGCAATTTTCTTGCCATCTTGTGTTGTACGAATTGCGGGATCTCCACCAACATTTCCAAGAAGTATAACTTTATTTACTGACATCAAAGCATTACAGTTTGAATGAATGGTAGTTCGAAAAATTTGGTTGTCAAGAGGAAAATACCACTAATATTAACTAGTAATTTTGAATATTAGCTTTTGTTATGCTTTAGATGCATACAAAAATTTTTAACCAATTTGTAAGGAATCATTATGGATATAGGAATTTAGATATTTTATATACCTCCAATCACAAACTCAACTGCATGAATTTTCTCACCAATATAATCTTTTAACCTTGAATTTATTAAGCGGTGCTTGGCAATTCTTGTTAAACCTTCAAATTCATGGGAAACAATTTTAACACGATAATGATCTTCGTCTCCAACTGTATCAATAACTTCAAATTGACTATTTGGAAAGTTTTGTGCTATAATATTCTCAAATTCCGATTTTTTTATTGACATTTACAGGCACTAATTAAATTAGATCATGACTGACTTTTTAAGTTTACAAATGAAGCATTTGTCAAGTATTTTCATATTTTCACTCTCACTCCTATTTTCAAGTGGAACAATAGCAAATCAAGCACAACAATGCGGTTTCACACAACCATGCCCGGACGGACTTGCCTGCGTTGGTGCGATTGGTGCAAACAACAATGGAATATGTGTAATGACAGGTCCACAAATTGTTCTTTGCAAAACAGTAAAATATTTTGATGATAAACTCGCCAGTATTTTTGCAATTTTTGCCGTAGTAATGATAGGCATCGCATTTTTCCTTGGAAAGATCTCATGGGGTATGATTGTTTCAGTTATTATCGGTATTGGAATTATCAAAGGTGCAACAACAATCATCAAAAAAGTGTCAGGACAAGATGAAGGATATTGTGAATCAGCAGTTGTAGACTATTCTGCCATCACAAATTCAGGAAGCTCTTCATGTTTTACCGATATATCATCAAAACTTAATACAAATAAAGTATACAATTTACAACAAATTTATACAGTCGCTTCTGCACAAAATATATGCAAAGATCCTCTTACTTGTTATAAAAAAACATGTAATAATACATCAATTTCCGGTACTTATTACATAATAATCAATGATGCACACACAAGCACATTGTATTCATCAGGATCGCAAATATTTATTCCCGAAAGCACAACAAACATTAATGTTACAACATGTACAAGAGCAGATTATGAAAACCCTGAAAAAACTGCATCATGTGCAAAAATAAGCATATCGTGTACTGACTTCACACAAACTTCAACAAAAGATTACTTCTACTGTAACAACACCTGTATTGGTACAAAATTTGCAGATTCTTACAATGGCGGTACATATACCAGCTGCGCGCAAGTTGCTTCCGCAAATGCAAGTTAACAATATTCTTATAATTTCCGGGTTTGATGCAACAGCATCAGCCGGAATTTTATTAGACTCACACATTGCAAAAATTCTCAATATTGAGCCGTTTTGCATTTTACCTACACTTTCGCTACAAAATCACAAGAATGTTAGAGGTCATATTATATTTTCACAAGAACAAATAACAGAGCAACTTGAAAACATACACCCATTACCACAGTTTGCAAAAATTGGTTTGTTACAAAATAGCGAAGCAATTATTGCCGTTTCTAAGTTTTTTCACAAAAACCCAAACATCAAAATTATTGCAGATACTCCAATTATTTCATCTTCAGGAAAAAAACTTGTTAACGACACCACTCATTACATTGGTACCTTTAAGAGACACCTTCTACCATTAGTTTATTTACTAACACCAAACCTTAACGAGCTTCCACTTTTTGGAATAATTACCGAAATTCTTCAAGCCAGTTGCAAAAATGTTTTACTTAAAGGCGGGCATTCAAACAATGAAACTTGTACGGATACACTGTATTCCAACAACACGCAAAAAGCATTCACGCTTCCACGCATTCAGTTTGAAGAAAATATTCGCGGTACTGGTTGCGGGCTTTCAACCGCAATTGCATGCTTTTTAGCACAAGGTCTTGATCTTGAAACAGCAATTTTTAAAGCAAAACAGTTTATTTTCAACGGAATTAAAAATTCAGTTATAGTAAACAACACAACAAGGGTAATGAAATTTATTTAGTCTACATGTTTTTATACTTTTTAATGTTTGTTGGAGTTTTTAATGTTTTTGCAAAAAACTATGATATTGCCTTAATTTCAACAATTCAAAATACAAAACCAACACAATTTAATGAATTTATTAACGGGGTAGCAGTAAAAATTAAAACAGATAAAAAAGTTATTGCACTAACACTTGATGCATGTCATGGCCAATATGATAAAAAAATGTTTAAAATTTTGCAAAA
>Ga0222713_10005946_pt1 | contig 11714 bp, 11 predicted proteins | sample C33_649DmetaG_FD_165061 | JGI IMG/M metagenome (GOLD analysis project Ga0222713, IMG submission 165061) | Estuarine water microbial communities from San Francisco Bay, California, United States - C33_649D | ecosystem: Environmental > Aquatic > Marine > Unclassified | place: USA: California...
ACACGCGGATTCCTCCAACTAGATCGGTGATCAGGTTGAACATGGTTGCACCAAGCACCCACACGATGGTCAGCAATGCCACCAAGAGCAGTCCGAGCAGCATCTCGTTTAATAACAGTTGCCAACCGTTGAATTCAAATGTTTCCCACCCAAACGACATCATGAATCGTTCAATGTTGTCGATGGTTCCCGTTGCTGAGGCAACACTCCATAACAACACTGATGCAATGAGGACCGTGAAATACACAACGAGATGAAACGCCAAACCCACCTTGAATGCAGACCAAGGATCAATCTCTCGAATGACACGGCTTACGCGCCGAACTCGTGGTGCACGTGTGGATGTTTTACTCACTCGTCCAGTGTAGGCATGGGGTTTGACCAAGTGTCGGTAGCGCGAGCCCAACGTTGAGTGCCATTAACGCCAATACATACCAAAGTGCCTTTGGTATGGAGTTCGCTTTCGTCAAACGCGCAGAGTTCAGCGTGATTCATCGCTGCAACATATATGGCTCCGGGTTCGAACTGATAAATCGCAGCCATTGCAACAGCACGTGCTGTGATGCGTGCGCGTTGAGCATTGACAAGTTGCTGGCCAAACAGCACCAACAACACATGCAACAACACCGCAAGCGCCAAAGAAAGCGCAACAAAGATGGTTGCGCTTCCCTTATCGGAAGTCTGCGCGTTCGTTATGCTTCGTCGTGGGCTAGAACAAGAGCCGCAGAAGCAACCACTTGTCCTTCATCCATGCTCATGATGCGCACACCTGTGGCCGCGCGACCTTGGCTGGAGATTTCTTTCACTGGGGTGCGAATTGTTGTTCCACCCGAAGCAACCACGACAATGTCATCATCAATACCAGCCATAAAGGCAGCAACAACATGACCCTTTTTGCCGGTGAGTTTGATACCAATCATGCCCATGCCACCTCGACCTTTGCGGGCGAAGTTGCTGACTTGGGTCCGTTTACCATAACCCGATTCGGTGATGATCAAGATTGCGGAGTCATCCTTGGCCACATCACATGACACAACTTCATCTGTTGTGCGCAACTTCATTCCACGCACACCCGCTGCCGAACGACCCATTGGTCGAACACCCTTTTCAGAAAAGCGGATGGTTTGTCCGTCGCGCGTCACCATGAATACATCATCACTACCTGAGGTTTCAATTACACGCACAAGTTCATCCTTCGGACGCAACTTCAACGCAATGAGACCATCGCGGCGGCTTGAGTCGTATTCGTTGAATGGTGTCTTCTTGACTTGACCTTCTTTGGTTGCAAAGAACAAGAAGCGTTCGCCTGGGAACTCGCGCGTATCAATGATTGCCTGAATGGTTTCACCTTGATTGAGTGGCAAGAGGTTGACAATTGGAATACCTTTTGCTGTTCGCTCGCGCTCTGGGATTTCGAGTGCGCGCAGACGATACACCCTGCCGCGATTAGAGAAGAACAAAAGATATGAGTGAGATGTCGTAAAGATGACATTGCTGACGATGTCATCGGACTTCATCTTTGCACCGCTCACACCGCGGCCTCCACGGCCTTGGGTACGGAATGAGTCTGCAGATACGGCTTTGATGTACTGCGCATGTGTCATCACGATGACCAATTCTTTGTTGTCAACGAGGTCTTCAACGCTCATTTCGCCTACGTCTGCCGAAATCTTGCACACACGAGGTGTGGCAAATGCTTCGCGAACTGCAGTCAGTTCTTTGGAGATCACCGCACGTAGTTTGGTATCTGAGTTGAGGATTGATTCGAGTTCTTTGATTCTCGCGAGCACATCTTTTTGCTCGGTCTCAAGATCAATTCGCGACAACCTGGTGAGTTGGCGCAATTGCATGTCAAGAATGTCAATTGCTTGACGCTCGGAGAAGTTGTACTTTTTGCCCATCAATGCTGCCTTTGCAGATGCCGCGTCTTCGCTCGCACGAATAAGTTTGATGATTTCATCAATGACATTGAGTGCCTTAAGGCGACCTTCAAGGATGTGGTTGCGGTCAGTCGCTTTTTGTAATCGAAACTTTGAGCGACGTGTCGTCACTTCAATTTGGTGATCAACATAACCAATAAGTGCGTCGCGCAAATTCAGTGTGCGTGGAACGCCATGTACAAGTGCCACCATGTTTACAGGAAAGCTTGTTTGCAATTGGGTGAGTTTGAACAAGTTATTCATCACCACGTTGGAGTTTGCATCGCGCTTCAACGTAATGATCAAGTTTGTCTGTCCACCTGATGAGTTGTCGTTGACGTCGGCAATTCCGTCGAGGTCGCCGCCGTCTACCAATTCTTGAATACGAGAGGCGATTGCTGAACAACTGGCTTGGTATGGAAGTTCGGTAACCACGATCAACATCTGGCCGCGTTTGCCTTCTTCAATACTGACTTTGGCGCGCATCTTGATGCTGCCGCGACCGGTTTGGTATGCGTCTTTAATTCCATCACGACCAAGAATGAGTCCACCAGTTGGGAAGTCGGGGCCTTTCACAAACTTCATGAGGTCACCAGTTGTTGCTTCTGGGTTATCAATTAAGTGAAGTGTTGCATCAACCACTTCGCCCAAGTTGTGTGGCGGAATGCTGGTGGCCATACCCACAGCAATTCCTTGACTGCCATTGACCAAAAGGTTGGGAAAACGCGCCGGCAACACGATTGGCTCTTCTGCAGTGCCGTCGTATGTGGCAATGAGATCGACGGTGTCCTCATCAATGTCGGCAAGTAATTGCATGGCAAGTGGGTGCAGACGAGATTCGGTGTAACGACTAGCTGCCGGACCAAAGTCTGGCGAACCGTAGTTGCCGTGGAAATCAATAAGTGGATGACGCAGCGAAAACGGCTGAGCCATGCGCACCAACGCGTCATAGATGGCGCCGTCACCGTGCGGGTGATAGCGCGCCATGGTGTCGCCAGTAACTCGAGCGCATTTGACGAATGGTCGGTCTGGGCGGAAACCCTGTTGGTCCATGTCCCAAATAATGCGGCGGTGAACTGGCTTTAAACCATCGCGAACGTCAGGCAATGCGCGCGACATGATGACCGACATTGCATAGTCAAGGAACGAGCGTTCCATTTCGTCTTGCAACTGCACCGGTTGAACAGAGTCGGGATTGGCAAACAAGTCGTCTTGTTTGGTTGGTGGCTTCTTGGGCGGTGCTCCGTCTGCGGCTCCTGCTGCTGACTTTGATTTATCGCTGCGCGGAGCAACCTTTTTGGCTGCTGCTTTTTTTCCTGGTTTTTTACTGGCCATTACACAAGTCCTTTACGCTTCGGCACTCGTTAGAAGTCGAGGTTGCGCACGTCACGCGCATTGGTCTGAATAAATTTCTTTCGGCTTTCGACATCGTCACCCATGAGCACACTCATAATGTCTTCGGCTAGTGCCGCCTCATCAACAGTCACCTGCAGCAACGTGCGTGTATCGGCCGACATTGTGGTGCTACGAAGCTCTTGCCAGTCCATTTCGCCCAAACCTTTAAGTCGTTGGAACTCTTTTTTGTGGTTTGGGTGCTCGGCAAGAAACTTCTCTTTTGCCGATTCATCTTTTAGATATATCTTTTCTTTACCAATTTCAGTTGAAAACAATGGTGGTTGTGCAATATAAATAAAGCCGCTTTCGACCATCGGTTTCATCTGTCGATAAAAGAACGTGAGCAGTAAGGTACGAATGTGGCTGCCGTCCACGTCGGCATCAGCCAAAATGACTACTTTGTGATAACGCGCCTTTGAAGCGTCGAATTCGTCGTTGCCAATACCGCCACCAATTGCGGTAATCAGTGTTTGGATTTCGGTGTTCTTCAACATCTTGTCGAGTCGAGCACGCTCAACGTTCAAGATTTTTCCGCGAATAGGCAAGATGGCTTGTGTGCGTGGATCGCGTGCATCTACTGCGGTGCCGCCCGCCGAGTCACCCTCAACAATGAACAGTTCGGTTTCGCTCGCGTCGGTGCTGGTGCAGTCTTTGAGTTTGTCCGGCATACCCGCACCTGCGAGTGCTGTTTTACGGCGAACGGCATTGCGTGCATTTTTTGCAGCAAGGCGAGCTTGTGCTGCAGCTACTGCTTTTTTAACAATACGGTTTGCTTCGGTTGGGTTTTCTTGCATCCATTCTTCGAGCCGTGCATTAGTTTCCTTTTGCACGAACGAACGGATAGATACGTTGCCGAGTTTTGCTTTGGTCTGACCTTCAAACTGTGGTTCACGAAGTTTTACCGCAACGATTGCCGTGATTCCTTCGCGAATGTCTTCGCCTAAAAGGTTGTCGTCTTTTTCTTTCAGCGCATTTGATGCACGTGCGTACTTGTTGACTACCGAGGTAAGCGCTGTCTTGAACCCTTCAACGTGCATACCGCCTTCAACGGTGGAGATGCCGTTGGCGTAGCCGTAAATCCCTTCGTAATAACCGGTATTCCACTGCAGTGCAATGTCAACGGTTTGTTCGTCGTCGCTGCCTTCGTAATGCGCAACTTTAGTAAACAACGCTTCACGGGAAGCGTTGAGGTGTTTGACGAAGTCGACGATTCCGCCCTTGTATTGATACGTAATTGATTGCTTTTTATCGGTGCGTTCATCGTTAAAAACAACCTCTAAGTCTTTGTTCAAAAACGCCATTGTTTGAAGTCGTTCGGTAACTGTTCGCGCGACAAACTCGACGCCTTCGGAAGCAAAGATGGTTGGATCCGGCCAAAACGAAACAGTGGTTCCTGTTACCGACTTGTTTGGCGATGCACCGATCTTTGACAGTTTCGTTTTGGGTTTTCCACCATCAACAAACTCTTGACTGAAACGTTCGCCGCCGCGATCAACAACTGCAACAAGTCGTTTCGACAACGCATTCACTACCGAAACACCCACACCGTGTAGACCACCAGAAACTTTGTATCCTTCGCCACCAAACTTTCCGCCAGCGTGCAACACGGTAAGCACCACTTCAAGAGCACTTTTGCCTTTGTGTTGGCCGGAGGTATATGGATCAACAGGAATTCCGCGACCGTTGTCGCTGACCGCACAACCACCATCAGCAAGCAATGTGACCGTGATTTTGTTGCAGTATCCGGCCATTGCTTCGTCAACAGAGTTGTCCACAATTTCCCAAATGAGGTGGTGTAAACCCGTAAGCCCTGTGGACCCGATGTACATACCTGGTCGTTTGCGAACGGGATCAAGACCTTCAAGTACTTGAATGTCTTTTGCGCCATATGACGCCGAGCCGGCGGTAGCCGATTTTTGAGCTTTGGTGGTTGCCATCACTTACCTTCTGAGAGAGCGCCAAATGTGTGGCGAGAAACACGATTGAGCAACATAAATAACACGGCTAAGTCTACCAATTACTTGCTTCGTGAATTGCGTTTTACACGCACATCGATACCAACAATGTTGCTACGTGTTGTTGTGGACAATGTGGTGAGAAGTTGTGGTTCAAGAAATCTCATCTGTGTGGCCCAACTCGATTCGGAGACTTCGACAACTAATCGCGAGTTTTCAAGTTTGATTGGCGTGACATGTTGCGCGACGTGCTCGCCGACAAGCGTCACCCAGTCGGAGAACACGCTGCTCACCACCTCGGCTGGTTCTGACCCAAGGCGAGTAAGCAACGAATTCAGCTCTGTTGACAGTCGACCCATACTGCCCATGCTTGCTTCAATGGCTTGTTCGTCATTTTTGGCATCTAGCCGCTCGGGTGTCTCACTGCTCATACACGTCCTTTTATCCTTCCGCGGAACTGGGTTCGGCGGAGTCGGCAACCACTGCCCCGTTTGCAATACGCACAATACGGTCGGGGTGAGCGGTGTCGGGCAGGTAGCCCGCGGTAGTGATGAGTACCTGTCCGTCGGGAAAGTGACGCAACAATGCGGCTGCTCGATATGGGTCAAGCTCAGAAAGGACATCGTCCAAAATCAGCACCGGTGGCGACCCGTATTCTTCGGTCATCATGCGGTGAACAGCAAGTCGCATTGCGAGAGCCAAGGTTCGCTGCTCCCCCTGTGAGGCATGGGTTCGAGCAGGCAATCCATTAATTAGTAAGTCAATGTCGTCGCGGTGTGGTCCAACAGTGCTTGACCCTCGACGAATGTCATCTACTCGACACCGTGTCAGTTCGGTTGCTAAACCGATACGGCGCCAATCCGGGTCGTACCGCAACTCAATGGGGGTGGCGCGCTCAGCCAAGTCCTCATACGCTCTCGCCACTCGCGGAGACATACTGGCGATCACGCGTGCACGTTCGTCGCCCAATCGTGTACCTAAATCAGCCAGTTTCGTATCCCACACATCAAGTGTTGTGGATATGTCTGTGGTTATGCGGCCTGCAGATTGCTTCAACAATGCGTTGCGTTGCCGCAACACCTTTTCAGTTTCAGTACACAACGCGTCAAGCTTGGGTGTCAATGAAACCATTGCGTCATCGATAAATTCTCGTCGCACACTTGGTGCATCTTTCACAATTTCCAGATCTTCTGGGGAAAACACCGTCACCCGCAACACACCCAACAAATCTCGGGTGCGTGTGAGTTTTTGTTTATTCAACAGCGACCGGTTGCGACCTTCGCGCACAATTTCGGTTTCAATTAACGCTTCGCGGCCATCAGTGTGTAACACCATGGCTCGCAGTACCGCAGTAGGAGACCCTGTACGAATAAGTGCGTCTGTCGCTACACCACGAAAACTTTTCAACGTGGCTAAAAACGCCAATGCTTCAACAAGATTGGTTTTACCTTGGCCGTTGTTACCAACAACAGCAGTTACACCACTCGTGAGCTGAATGGTGCTCGCCGTGTAGTTACGAAAATCAATGAGTTCAAGATGTTGGATAATCACGCCGACACCTGGTACTCCAACACTTACACAGTGAGTCGTTGTGGCATGACGAGATAGAGGTAATCGTTAGCGCCGACCCCACGAAGTACTGCTGGGCGTTGCGGGTCGGTGGTTTCGATGGTGATCTCATCGCCTGAAACGGCTTCGATGCCAGCTGCCAAATATTCGGGGTTGAAACCAACGGTCATCTCGGTTCCTACTAATGAACAATCAATCTCTTCCTCGGAGTTGCCAATGTCTTGTGTAATCACCGACAGTTTTAGTGAAGTAGCTGTCATCTCTAAGCGAACCGGCGTGGTTTCACGCGCAAAAATTCGACAACGTCGCACTGCCTCAAGAAACGGTTCGCGTGCAACCGTGAGCGTGTTTGGATACGAAGATTGAATGAGTTGGCGATAGTTAGGAAACTCAACTTGCAATAAATTTGTTGACAATGTTGCATTACCAACCGTAAACGTTGCTCGTTGCTCAGCCAAACACAGTGTTACTTCGTCACCATGATTCAACAAGCGTTGCAGTTCGCCTAGTGCGCGACTTGGAATTACCACTCGTTGTCCATGTCCCAAAATATTGGTGCCTGGTAAATCACGAACTGCAAGCCGATACGAATCGGTTGCAACAAGCCGTAGACCCTCTGGTTCGGCTGACATTAATACCCCTGTAAGCGGTAGACGTTGCATATCGGTGCTCGCTGCACGCACGACTTGACGGAGTGCTTCGGACAACAAGGGTGCCGAAAGTGTTACGGGTGGTGCACTCGCCGGTGTGATCTGAGGGAAGTCGCTGGTTGCAAATGTTGCAACTGTTGTTTGAGCGCGACCAGAGGAAATATGAACCTCTTCTCCTGCGGACTCGAATGTCACTTTGCCTTCTGCACTAGCTCGCACGACGTCACTTAACAATTTTGCGCTGGCAACAACCACACCATCTGCTTGCCCACCCACAGCCAGAACAAACTGGACCGACAAATCATTATCTGTGCACGACAAGGTGAGTTGGTCGCCCACTACTTCAAGTTTCACTCCTGATAAAGCAGGCATCGCATTATTGCGAGTGGATGCAACACGTGCCGCTGCACCAAGTGCTTCTGCCAATATTTCGCGCTCTACTCGAAACTTCATTGTCGTGCTCCTTGACAAATGTTATTCGTTGTTATTTGTGGATGTTTAGATAAAGAATTAATAACAGTAATAAGGCCTGTGAATTGTGGATGACCTATTGCAAACCCAAATAACACACGGAAACCCACCACACAGGCAGCACCCTTACGAGACACATCTTGCAACTGTGTAGTTCGTATAGCAGTGAATAACGATGAGTTATCCACTTGTCGCAGCATTGTTGCCCACATAGTTGTCCCCAGCATGTGATGTTAAGACGTCTTAAATTTTTGAACGAGTTCAGTTACTTGGTCATAAACTTGTTTGCGCTCACTCATCATTCGCTGAGTTTTATCTACGGCATGAATCACGGTGGTGTGATCACGACCACCAAACAATCGTGCAATTGCTGGAAAACTCAGGTCGGTGAGCTCACGAAAAACATACATCGCTGTTTGGCGCGCCTGAACAAGTGGACGCTGGCGGCTTTTGCCACGGAGGGCTTCAACCTCAAAACCAAGATGTTCGGCGATCTCCACAAGTAACTGTTCATCGGTGCGAGGTTTGACCGCGGTGCGGGTGAGCAAGTCGGTAAGCAGCTGTTGGGCCAACGCCACGTCCACCTGGGTTTTGTTCAGGCTTGAATATGCACCGACGCGGATGAGTGCGCCTTCGAGCTCACGAATATTGGTGGTGACGTTGTTGGCAATGAACTCAAGCACCTCATGAGAAACCGACGTGCGGTCGCGTTCAGCTTTGTTGCGCAAAATGGCTAGTCGGGTTTCCATATCAGGCGGCTGAATGTCGGTAATCAAACCCCAACGGAAGCGGCCACGCAAACGATCTTCAAGTGTCGGGATGGCATCGGGCATGCGGTCAGACGAAATCACAATCTGCTTATTTGCACCGTGCAACGAGTTGAAAGTGTGGAAGAACTCTTCTTGCAAACCTTCTTTGCCTTCCATGAACTGGATATCGTCGATCAACAACACATCCACTTCGCGGTAACGGCGCTTAAAGGCAGCAATCGTGTTGCTGCGAATACCATCCACATACTCATTCAAAAACGTCTCGGTCGAGACATACCGCACCTCGTAATGGGCGTAGTTCTGGTGAACGTAATATCCAATCGCGTGTAAGAGGTGCGTTTTTCCTAGACCAGCTGAACCATAAATAAACAACGGGTTGTAGGACCGCCCCGGGGTTTCCGCAACACGTTGGGCCGCTGCTAGAGCAAACTGGTTCGATGTGCCCTTAACGAAGGTTTCGAAGGTGTAGCGCGGGTTGAGCCCAACAGCAGTCCCTTTGCCATTGCGGCTTTTACTGGTGGTTGAGGTATTGGTCTGTGGTGTGGAAATGTTGTGATTGAGTTCGGCGGGCAACACATCGGGAGCGTTATTGTTAGCCAGCTGCTCGTGAACATCATCGGCTGTATTGGTTTGAACGTCAATGAGCAGTTGTCGTTCACTTGCCCCGACCTCGTCGAGTGCATCACGAACCAACGACATGTAACGGGTGAGGATTCGTTCTCGCACGTAGGTGTTGGGAACCTGGAGCCGAAGGCTCATCTTGTCGTCGGCAACAGCTACCGCGTCGTTAAACGTTGAGAACCACACCGCCTCAGAAACCTGAGCGCGGAGGACTTCGGCAGTTGCCCGCCAGACCGCATCGTGGGTTTCAGCACCCCGATTGTCTACTTGTAGATCGTTTTCCATAGTTCCTCTGTTGGTCTCAATTACGTACATACCGAGTTTCACATGGTGTGAAACTCAATAAAAACAACCGCTTCCGTTAACCGGAACCCGTGCCATGTGCTGTCCACAGCACTGTCCACAGGGTGTGGACACCCCCGCCGACACGAGGCAGGGGAAGTGAAGGTAGCAGGTTTTCCACAGGTGAAAAAAACCGAGAAATGCCTGTAGAGTTTTGTGCGTTGTAGTCCCATCGTTCAGCCCAATAGGTTGTTCGTCCAGCGTTGTCGAGAGCCCTCGGCACTAACCCGAGGAGGCGTGCGTGAAACGCACTTTCCAACCTAATAATCGTCGCCGTTCCAAGAAGCATGGCTTTCGCCATCGTATGAAGACCCGCGCAGGACGTGCCATTTTGAAGTCCCGTCGCGCCAAGGGCCGCCACAAGCTCTCGGCTTGATCGGCCGGATACGCCAACGGGAGATCTTCTCCCGACTGTCGAAGGAGGGAACATATGTTCGCTCCAACGGTCTGTGGTGTGTGATGTTGACTGACTCCTCTCTCTCGCAAGCCCATGTGGGCTATGCAATTGGCCGCCCACTAGGTGGTGCTGTGCTCCGCAACAAGATTCGTCGCCAATTGCGTGAGATCCTCTCGACCCGCGAATCTGCTCTTCAACCCGGTTGGTATCTCATCGGGGTTGAGCCCCATGCTGCCAAACGGACCTTCGCCCAACTTGGTGAAGCCATGGACAGCCTCCTTGCCAAGGCAGCAACGACATGAACCAGTCGTTTGCCACCCACAGTGATGAAACCACCACTGATGCCCCCAGGAGTGCAACACAACGATTCATGCTGGCAGCGATCGTGTGGTACCAAGGGTTACGCCCTGGACAACCATCTCCGTGTCGATTTTTCCCAACCTGCTCCGAATTTGGGTATGAAGCCATTGATACCTATGGCACGTTTCGGGGTGGCGTCATGACAGCCCGCCGCCTGCTGAGGTGCCGCCCATTTGGTCCTTCAGGCTTTGACCCGGTTCCTCAACTACATGAAACTCCCGACTCAGCCCCTACCGTCAGTTGCGACCATCTCACAAAGGATTGTTAACCACCATGTTTGAACTTGCCGCCCGACTGATTTCTGCGTTCTATGCGTGGACCCACAACTATGCGCTCGCGATCGGTTTGGTTGCAGTCGTTGTGATGTTGTTGATTACTCCACTCACCCTGAAAAGCACAAAAGGCATGCTTGAAATGCAACGGCTGCAGCCAGAAATGCGCCGACTACAAAATGAGTTCAAAGGTGATCGCCAAAAGTTAAACGAATCAATGATGATGCTGTACAAAGATCACAAAGTAAATCCAATGGCCTCATGTCTGCCATTGCTGGCACAAATGCCGATCTTCATCATCATGTTCCGAGCGCTAAGCGGGTTAACAAAACGTGGACCAGACGGAGTTACGTTTGCACCAAAGTTTCTCAACGAATCCTCTGAGCTGTATCAGTCGTTGGTTGGCCAAACCAAGATGGTGGCATTTGGAATTGATCTCGCGCTCAATCCAATTGATGCAGTAAGTGAGAACTTTGCTAAAGGTTTAATCTACGTACTCTTGGTTGCAGCACTCGCAGGCATTTATTTCATTCAACAAAAGATGGTTGCATCACGAACTGTTAGTCCGAACATGTCGGCAACTCAGGCCAAATTAATGCAGTATCTGCCTGTTGTTTTTGCCGTATTTCAATTGTTCTTGCCAACCGGACTCATTGTGTATTACTTCGTACAAGCACTTATTCGAATCGGGCAACAGCAATACATAACGAAGCGGTTTTACGGAAATGATTCATCGCTTGGAAGACAAGCAATGGAGGCTGGCGCACGTGCTCGTGAAATGTCGAAGAACGACAAAGAATCAAACAAACCGAAGAAAGAAACCAAGAAACCCGACGCACCTTTTGTGAGCAAGCGCGTGACTCCGTCAAAAGGTGGAGCAACTCCGCCACGTCGCTCTACTGGTGCGCCAGGAAAAAACCGAAGCAGCGCAATTCCGCGCAAACCAAAAAAGTCGTAAGACCATCACACGTAAGGACATCGTTATGGAATGGG
>Ga0222713_10005950_pt1 | contig 11709 bp, 12 predicted proteins | sample C33_649DmetaG_FD_165061 | JGI IMG/M metagenome (GOLD analysis project Ga0222713, IMG submission 165061) | Estuarine water microbial communities from San Francisco Bay, California, United States - C33_649D | ecosystem: Environmental > Aquatic > Marine > Unclassified | place: USA: California...
TTTCTCCATTGGCATTTCCTCCTCTAGAGATAACGAACTATAATAGTAGCATTACTTGACAGTAGGTGTCAAGCTAGTCAACCAGAAAGATTTAATGGAAATATCGTATTCTACGCCTAGATCCAACTTGACAACCAAGAATGGATACGGTCACGCTGGATTTAAAGTGGCGGAATCATTAACTAAAATGGGTCACAGATTAACTTATCAGAACCCTAAAGCTAAATTACAGATTAATTTTTCACAACCTACAAATTATAAATTACACAGATATCAATATCAGATTGGTTATACACCATGGGAATCTACTGTTATTCCAGAATCTTGGAGAGAAAATATAAATGCCTGTGACGAGTTTTGGACAACATCTCAATGGTGTAAAGATGTTTATAAGAATAATGGATTTAAGGTATCTAATGTTTTTCCACATGGCATAGATCCAATTTGGTCACCTAAAAAACGTGAAAAAACTAATGTGATTAAATTCTTACATGTTGGAGAACCAGCAGAAAGAAAAGGCGGACAAGATACAGTAAATGCATTTATAAAAGTATTTGGTAATAATCCTAATTACACATTAACTATAAAGGCTCATAAGTCTAGCGTATTGAGGGTATATGATAAAGAAGGAAGTATCTTAGGTCTTCCCCACGAAATGTATAGCAACATTAAATTAGATGAAAGAGATCTAGAGGATAATGAATTGGTAGACTTGTATCACCAACATGATGTTATGATCTATCCAACTTATGGAGAAGGATTTGGATTTATTCCATTTCAAGCCCTTGCAACAGGTATGCCAGTCATATCAACATATGATTGGGCAGACTATAAAAATTATCTAGGCCCCCTAAAGCTAAACTCTACACTTATAGATTCTCCATGGGATGTTATGCATCCTGGAAAAGTTTATAAACCAGATAACAATCATTTAATTAGTTTAATAGAAGATGCAGCAATTAACTTTAAAGCATATTCTGGATATTACTATGCTCAGTCAACTGAAATACATAAAAAATATAATTGGGATCAGTTGACTAATAAAGCATTTGAAGAAGTATTTAAAAAAATATCATAACCCCTTCCCCTTTAGATTAAAGTTTGGTAGAATTAGACTTCAACTAAAAATCATATAAACCGCAGGGCGGAGAAAAGGTGTTATTTAAAAATGTCAAGAACTATTGAAAACCCATATGAAAACTTTATTGCATTGTCAAGATATGCAAGATGGATTCCAGAAGAGAACCGTCGTGAAGCATGGGGTGAGACAGTAGATAGATATTTTGACTTTATGACTAATCATCTTAAAGAAAATCATAATTATGTTCCAGAAGAAAAGTTGCTTAAAGAACTTAGGGACGCAGTTTATAATAGAAATGTAATGCCATCAATGCGATCAGTAATGACTGCTGGTGCAGCATTAGATCGTGATCACGTAGCAGGATACAACTGCTCATTTGTTCCAGTAGACAACCCAAGATCATTTGATGAGACTATGTATATTCTTATGTGTGGCACTGGAGTTGGATTCTCTGTAGAGTATAAGTATGTTAATAAACTTCCTGCTATTCCAGATTCATTTGAAAAGTCAGATACCGTAATTGTTGTAGAAGATTCAAAACAAGGTTGGGCAAAGGCATACAGAGAACTTCTTGCTTTACTTTGGACAGGACATATTCCTGCAATTGATGTAAGTAAGCTTCGTCCAGCTGGTGCACGTCTTAAAACTATGGGCGGTAGATCATCTGGGCCACAACCATTGATTAATCTTTTTGATTTTACTATTGCTAAATTTAAATCAGCAGCAGGTCGTCAATTAAAACCAATTGAGGCACATGATATTATGTGTAAGATTGGAGAAATTGTAGTAGTTGGTGGAGTTCGTCGTTCAGCAATGATCTCCTTGTCTAACATTAATGATATTGAAATGGCACAAGCTAAATCTGGTAACTGGTGGGAAAATAATTCACAACGTGCTCTTTCAAATAACTCTGTTGCGTATTCTCGCAAGCCAGAGATGGAGCAGTTTATAGCAGAATGGAAATCTCTTTATGACTCAAAGTCTGGAGAACGTGGAATCTATAATGTTGCAGCAGCACAAAAGCAGGCGGCTAAATATGGACGAAGGGACCCTGAAGTACATTATGGAACCAACCCTTGTTCGGAAATTATTCTCCGTCCTTATCAGTTTTGTAATCTTTCAGAAGTCGTACTACGTGAAAAAGATACAAAGAAAGATATTGAAAGAAAAGTAGAGCTAGCCACCATTCTTGGAACTTGGCAAGCAACACTAACAGACTTTAAATATCTACGTAAAATTTGGAAAGACAACACAGAAGAAGAACGTTTATTGGGAGTTTCTCTTACTGGACAATTCGGACACAAATTTATGTCTGGCAAAGAGGATCTTATTTCTTTAGAAGCATTTTTGATGAGTCTAAGAGAAAAGGCAAGAGAAACAAATAAAGATGAGGCAGGGAAAATTGGGATTCCTGAGTCTGCGGCAATTACATGTGTAAAGCCATCTGGAACAGTATCTCAATTGGTCGGGGTGTCTTCAGGAATGCATGCATGGCATTCTCCATATTATATTCGTACAGTTCGTGGCTCAAAGGGAGATCCAATTTCTACATTTTTGAAAGAAGTCGGTATTCCAGTAGAAGATGATGTAATGAAACCAAACGACACATATGTATTTTCATTTCCAGTAAAAGCACCAGAGGGTGCAATTGTTAGGAATGATTTGACTGCCATTGAACACTTAAACATTTGGCTAGTTTACCAACGTGCATGGTGTGAGCATAAACCATCAATTACAGTATCTGTAAAAGAAGATGAGTGGATGGAAGTAGGCGCTTGGGTATACAAGCATTTTGATGAAGTATCTGGTATTTCATTCTTGCCACACTCAGACCATTCTTATAAACAAGCTCCTTACCAAGAAGTAACAAAAGAAGAATATGAAGACCTTCTTTCTAAGATGCCAAAAAGCATACGATGGGAAGATTTATCATTTTATGAGACAGAAGACGGAACCTCTGGAACACAAACATTAGCCTGTACTTCAGATGGCAATTGTGAGATTGTAGACATTTCCGCCTAAAGGGTATATAATAAAGATTGGGGTAAAACCCAAAATTCCTGGGCACACGGCCCAGAAATAAGGAGGATCTAAATTGGCAACAAAAGAAGATCTTAACAATGATGGAAAGGTAACAATGCAAGAGAAAATTCTAGCAGCGTTAGCAAGCTATGGTCGTCACTTTTTAGGTGCAGCCATTGCTCTTTACATGACTGGAAATACTGACCCAGGAGACCTAATCAAGGGTGGTATTGCGGCTTGTCTACCAGTTATTTTGAAAGCACTTAATCCAAACGAAAGTTCATTTGGGTTTACTAAGAAGTAAAATTCGGTAAGTAATTAGGACGGCTCCTATGCTAAAATAGGCATAGGAGTTTTCCTATTTAGGAGATTTAGCAAATGGCAGGACAAAAAAATTGGGAAGTGGATCAAAACACGACCTTTACATTTACCGTTGAATACAAAGACAACGACGGAGATCCAATAGTTCTTACAGACTGTTCAGCAAAGCTGCAAGTAAGAGATACAAAAGGCGGAAGCAAGTTAGCCTTTAGTCTTACATCACCAGCTGGCGGAATAATTATTGATGAGCCTAATGGCAAGTTAACTATTAAGATGACCCCTACACAAACCAATAAATTATTCTATCCAAAGTCCTCATATGACCTTATGTTAACTGATAGCAACTTAAATAAAACCAAGTTACTTGAAGGATTCATAACCTTGAGCAGATCGGTAACCATATAATGCCAATTACCAATAACAATAGCAATCCGACAGTAGTAGTAACAGAAGAATTAAAAAAAGTAGTTTTAAATACCCCTGGACCTCAAGGTCCTCGTGGTAAAACAATTCTTAATGGAAATGGTGTTCCAGCTGATAACCTAGGGTTTGAAGGCGACTTCTATTATGATAAATTAACAACTAGATTCTATGGACCAAAGCCAAACGACGCTTCTTGGTCAGGAGCCACAAACTACCTATTAAGCACAAGCACTCTTACATACCCATTCTCAATAAATCAGGTTGTAAATGCAGGATCCTACCACTACCTTGAAATAACACATAATATGGGCTATAACCCAAATGTTACCGTCAAGAATAGTGCTGGGGATATATTAGAAACAGGAATAGACTATAATAGTATTAACAAAATTACACTGACAATGGCTCAACCATTCGGTGGGACAGCATACCTGTCTTAAGGGAGATATAGCATATGGCAAGATTATTTGTAACTGACATAAATCTGAATAAGAATGAACTTCAGAATGCCAGAATCCAAGGGCTTTCAACAGCTCCATCTAGTCCAGTAACTGGACAAATTTATTACGATACATCGAATAACACGATGTACTACTACAATGGACTAGCGTCACCAAATGGTCCATGGATGCCAATGTCTGGCTCCACAGAAGTTATTCAAGATGTTATTGGTTCTTCGATAGTTGGCGGAGTTGCACTTACAGCAACATATAATGATACCGCTGGCACAACAACATTAGACTTAGACAATACAACAGTAACAGCAGGATCTTATGGTTCTTCAACAGCAATTCCTACATTTACAGTAGATGCTCAAGGACGTTTGACTGCTGCAGGAACTGCAACAGTAGCAACAACTCTTTCAATTGCTGCAGAATCTGGAACAGCAGACACAGTAAATCTTTTAACAGATACATTGACATTTGCCGCAGGCGAAGGAATCAATACAACTGTAACAGATAACACAATTACAATTGCTGGAGAAGATGCTTCTACTAGCAACAAGGGTGTTGCCTCCTTTAATTCAGATGATTTTAATACAACAGATGGACACGTAGAACTAGAAGATACAGTGGTAAAAACAGTTACAACTGATTCTGGTGCTCTTACTCCATCAGGACATAGTTTATCTATTCTTGGCGGAGAAGGAATTGATGTAACACACGCTGGAACATCAATAACAGTAGCTGGAGAAGATGCAAGCACAACTAATAAGGGTGTTGCTTCTTTCGCAGATGCAGACTTTACAGTAACATCTGGTGCGGTAACAATTAAAAATGTTAACCTTGCCACACAGACAACTGGAAACTATATAGCAACAATTGCTGGAACAGCAAATGAAGTTGAAGTCACTGGTTCTGGATCTGAAAATTCAGCAGTTACAATTGGTCTTCCAAATGACGTAACAATTACTAACAACCTTACAGTTGGCGGTAACTTAAACGTAACTGGAACAATTAACTCAGTAAATACCACTCAGGTAAATATTGTTGATAATAAGATCAACCTTAATACCGACTTTACAGGAGACCCAACAGTAGATGCTGGTATCCGTGTAGAACGTGGAAATGCTTCCGATGTTGAAATTCTATGGAATGAAACAAATGACAACTGGACACTTACAAATAATGGTACAAACTACCATTCAATTGTTCGTAAATTTGCTTCAGATATTACCACAACAGAAGCAGCACCATTTACATTTGTTGCAACACACAATTTAGGAACAAGAGATGTAACTGTTCAAGTTTTTGCAACAGCATCTCCGTACAATCAAGTTGAGTGTGATGTAGATCATACATCAACATCTGTAGTTACACTAACATTTGCAGCACAGCCAACAGCTGGACAGTATAGAGTAGTTATAACAGGTTAATTATGGCAAAGCAATTTAAAACACCAATTGCTCCGCCAGCCTTAAGTTCAGATCCAACAGGAACTGTTGCTGGTGAAATATACTATAATACAGTTTCTTCTGCTCTAAAGATTTTTAATGGCTCAACCTGGTCTCTATTAACAGGTAGTGGCGGAGGAAGCGGAACTTCCAATTCATTTGAGGTTTTATCATCATCTCCAGCATCGCCATCTCAAGGAAGAGTTTATTTTGACTCTTCAGAAAATACAATTAAAGTTTATAATGGAAATATCTGGTACGATGTTGCTGGACCAAAGGAATTATTGGATCACCAACACTATGCTGGCGAAGGACTAGTAAGGCATGTAGATTATGGACAATATGTAGATGAGTTAAATTATATTGTTTCTATGGATGGCGGAACCGCAAGTACCTCATATGCTTCTGCACCAAACAATGATATAATAGACGGAGGAGCAGCATAGAATATGGCAATTAGAATTCAGTTACGTAGAGACACCGCAGCAAATTGGGTTTCGTCAAATCCAGTATTGCGAGCAGGTGAGGTTGGTATTGAAACAGATACCCTTAAATTTAAAATTGGTAATGGTTCCAGCACATGGACACAAATTACAAACTATGCAAACGTTACAACCACAGGGTTATCAAATAGCCTAAGCGATTATATTCTTTCATCTGCATTAGATACTCCAAATGGCCCAGCTAAATTAAATGCTGATGGAGATCTTATTATTCCAGAAAACTCAGTTATTCTTTGGAACGATGCCGACTATGACTATACAACAACATTAACTGCTACACAGCCAACAGCAGATAGAACAATTACTCTTAAAGATGGAACTGGAACACTAGCATTTACCTCAGATCTGCCAACCCAGTATACAGATGAATTGGCTCAAGATGCTATTGCTACAGCATTAGCCGCAGGCACACATACAAATATTACAGTTACATATAATGACAGCTCTAATTCAATAAGTCTTGCAGCAGCACCAGGATATGTTGATGAGCAAGCAGTAGATGCGGTGGCGGCAGCACTAGCAGCAGGCACACATACTAATATATCCGTATCATATAATGACAATGCTAACTCAATATCATTAACAGGTGCAGTTACATATACAGATGAAAACGCTCAGGATGCAGTAGGAAATGCAGTCGGTACAGGATTATCATATAATGACTCAACTGGTGCAATTTCAGTAGACACATCAACAATTCAGACAAGGGTAACAGATGTTTCAGATACAGAAATTGGATATCTAAATGGAGTAACATCTGCAATTCAAACACAGATTGACAATAAAGCTTCATTGTCTGGAGCAACATTTACAGGAGCAGTTTCTGGAACAAGCTTAACGCTTTCTGGAGATTTAACCGTTAATGGAACTACTACAACATTAAATTCAACAACTCTCTCCGTAGATGATAAAAATATTGAGCTAGGATCAGTTGCTACCCCATCAGATGCTACAGCAGATGGCGGCGGAATAACATTAAAAGGAACAACAGATAAAACTTTTAATTGGGTAGATGCCACAGACTCATGGACTTCCTCAGAGCACATAAATCTTGCTTCAGGAAAATCTTTATATTTAAATGGAACACCATTAAAAGATGCTACAGAAACTCTTACAAACAAGACGCTTACATCTCCAGTAATTAATACGCCTACTGGAATTACAAAATCTGACGTAGGCCTTGCAAACGTAGACAACACATCAGATGCTAACAAGCCTGTGTCTACTGCAACACAAACAGCCCTTGATCTTAAGGCAAACCTTGCTTCACCAACTTTTACAGGAACTGTTTCTGGTATTACTGCAACAATGGTAGGTCTGGGCAACGTAGACAATACATCCGATGCAAATAAGCCAGTATCAACAGCAACTCAGACAGCGTTAGATTTAAAAGTAGACGAATCTTTATTTGATGCAAAAGGAGATTTATTAGTTGGATCTGCAGATAACGTTCCAGCTAAATTAACAGTTGGTACAAACGGATATTTGCTCACTGCAAACTCATCGGCAACATATGGAGTCGAATGGGCGGCAGCACCAGTAAGTCTTCCATCTCAAACAGGTAACGGTGGATATTATTTAACAACAGATGGAACAAATGCTTCATGGGGAGCACTAGTAGTTCCAATTACAACTGGTACAGCAACAGTAACTGCTAATACAGCAACCACTGTAGATACAGTAGCGTTGTCAGGATTTACATCAATTGAATATATGGTATCTCTAAAGCAGGGGTCAAAGGTAAGAACTTCAAAGGTAGTAGTTCAGACAGACGGAACTTCCGTAGATATGACAGAGTTTGCAATTACAGAAACTGGCGGACAAATGACAGGAGTAGTAGTATCAGCTACAACTTCTTCAACAAATGCCGTTCTTCAAGTAACTGTAACAGATGCAACAAGCACAAACGTAGATGTAAAATTTAGCAAAGTAAAGTTATAAAGGAGGGGTAATAAGTGGCAGATAAAAACTTTAAGGTAAAATCTGGACTAAATATCCCGATTACTTCCGCTGCAATTCTTACTACTGATTCAAACGGTAATATTTCTTCCACTGCAGTTCTTCCAATTACAGCAGGCGGAACAGGACAAACGTCAGCAACTAATGCATTAAACGCTCTGCTTCCAGTACAAAATGGATCAACAATAAATTATACAATTCAATCTGATGGAACTAATGTATCTTGGGCTAAGTTATATAATCAAGTAATTCAAAATGCAGGCATTGCCGTAAATCCACGTAGAGCAGTAAATTTTGTCGGAGCAACATTTACAGATGATTCTGTAAACGATGTAACTACGGTTACTTTGCCAAGTGGTGCAAAATATCAAACAACTGAGCCAACAAGTCCTACAGTTGGACAAATCTGGGTAGACTCAGATGACGATGTAACTACATTTAACCCATATATTATTAGTCGTAATAAATTCACAGCAACTTCTGGTCAGACCACATTTGCTACAACACAAACATTTATTCAGGGGTATGAACAAGTATTTCTTAATGGTATACTTTTGGTATATGGAGATGACTATACAACTCCTACCACATCTTCCGTTGTTTTATCAAGCGGGGCAGCAGTTGGAGATTCAATAGAAATCTTTATTCAAACAAATTTATCTGCATATGTTGTTGATACGCCTCTTAAGGCTTCAACATTTATGTTGATGGGAGCATAATGGCAACAGAAGCATTTAAGATATTAGGGCAGCAAGCACCAGGAACAACAAACACTGCTTTGTATACCGTTCCATCTGGTAAGTCTGCAGTAATTTCAACTATTGCTGTATGTAATCAAACAGCAACTGATGCTACATTTAGAATTGCTACACAAAGAGCAGCAGATGCATCAACATCAACAATTTTAACTAAACAATATATTGCGTATGGATCAACTGTAGCTGCCAACGACACAACATTTGTCACTATCGGAGCTACACTTGCGGCGGGAGATCAGATAATCGTTTACGGTTCATCTTCTAGTATCTCATTTAACGCATATGGCTCTGAGGTGACACCTTAATGGCGATAAATAAATTAAATCCTTCAGCAGGTGGAATACCATACGGTAATACAGCAGGTCGTCCTACTGCAGCAACTGGAAAACTTTATTCAAATGGTGAGACTGCACGTTTAGAGTTATATACAGATGCTTCTGGTTGGCAAAATATTGTACAAGAAACTCCAGGAGTTTCTTCAATAAGTGGATCTTATTTAGAATCTGCTGGATCTGGAACAATTACAATAGCTGGAACTAATTTTGTTTCTGGATGTTATGCAACGGCGATTGGAACAAATGGAGTAAGCGTTGAAGCATCATCAACTACATTTAACTCAATAGTTCAAGTTACTGCTGTATTTTCTGGACTTTCTTCCGCATATGAGCCATACGATATTAAGATTACAAATCCATCTAATCTTTTTGGAATTATTCCAGACGTACTTTATGTTAATAATAATCCAACATGGACCACTGCAGCTGGATCTTTAGGAACATTTGATCAACAGGCTTCTGTATCAGTTTCAGCAGTAGCTTCAGATGATTCAACAATTACATATTCCTTAGCATCAGGATCTTCACTGCCTACTGGAGTAACTTTAAATTCATCAACTGGACTTATTTCTGGGACTCTCCCAGCTATTGATTCAGATACAACTTATACTTTTACAATAAATGCATCTGATGGATCTAACCCTGCAGTTTCAAGAACATTCACTATAACCTCATTAGCAGTTTTGGAAAAATCTGCAAGCGTTCTAGCATATTTTGATTTTGCAAGTGGAAGATCATGGAATGGAACGTCTACATTAATTGATTTAAGTCCTAGAGGTAAAAATTTACCAAAATCTAATGCAAGTTATTCATCAAGTTCTGGTGGAGTTTTAACTACATCTAGCGAACAAAGCATTAGATCGACAGGATTAATAGGATCTATCCCAGAAATAAGTATGGGAGTTTGGGTAAAGCTAGACGGATCAACCAACCGTGGTATTATATATTATGGAGATACAAGTAGTAATAATCATTTTTTTATAAGAGATGGAATTATGGGATCAGCATATAATTTTGATATTGGAAAAGATATTAATGGTGCAGATACATGGACTCCAAGTAAATACAATGGACAAAATGTAAGAAATTATATTACTGGAGTATCTGATTATGCAAATAAATATTGGTTTTATGTTGTAAGAGTAAATAGCAGTGGAGTTGTAACAACATCATTAAATGGAAGTAATTTTGAAACTTCAGTAAATGCTGGTGTAAGCATGTCTGGACACTCAAGTGGACAGTTTGGAATAGCTGGAGATCCATATAATGATAACTCTAGCAACCATACTTACGGAGGAGCCTGGTGGTATCAAGGATTAGTTTCACAATCACAGGTTAATACTGAATGGAATAAGTATAGAACTAGGTTTGGTTGGTAAAATGGCTAAACGTATAAAGATTTGGAGCGGAACAGAGTGGCAAGATGTAGGAGTCACTGCTGCCCTTCCTCCTGATTATGTAGATACAACTGCTCTTAATACTGCCTTGTTATCATATAAACAAGAAGTAAATTTATCTATATCTGCAAATACAACATTAGTTGCAGGTCGTAGATATTTTGTTGATACTACCGCTGCTAGAACTTTGACTCTACCCGCCAGTCCTGCAGTTGGCAATGAAATAATTGTTATTGATGCAACAGGAACGGCGGGAACAAATAATATAACCATTAATTCAAATAGTGGTAAAATTAACGGTACAGTACAAAATGCTACAATTGACGTAGATGGTGCAGCCGCATCATTTATTTATACAGGTGCGACATATGGCTGGAGGGTTGGATAATGACACTTAGTTTCTCAAGTTTATCAGGCGGCACATCATTTACAGTTATTACTTCAACTGGCGGAAGCAAGACAGCTACTCTAAGTAAAACATTTCCAGCAGGAACATATTTAATTGAGTCTATGGCGGCAGACACTAACCTTGAAATTTATCTAGGTGCATCAGATGGCACACAAGTAGGATCATGTGTGGCGGGAGCAAAATCAATAACTGCTTCAGCAGCATTTCTATATGTAACAACAGTAAATGCAGATACAAATGATGCCGTCACTTTTACATTAAAGTCAGCGGCAACACTAGCAACTAAGACAGATGCAGTATGGGCTCCTCCAACAATTACAGATATTACTCCAAGCGGCTTACCGAATATAAATGATACAACAACAATTACAGGTACTAACTTTGCTACAAACGTAGAGGTCAAATTTAGAAAATCAGATGATTCAACATTAGTTACTCCAAAATCAACAGTTAGAGGATCTGCTACATCTATTATTGCAGGCCGTCCAGATTCATTTGCACCAGGAGATGCGCCATATGACGTAATTGTTACAAATCCTAGCACCAACTTATCTGCCTCATCGCTTAATGCGATTACTGCAGGAGCTGTGCCAGTTTGGGTTACATC
>Ga0222713_10005952_pt1 | contig 11705 bp, 14 predicted proteins | sample C33_649DmetaG_FD_165061 | JGI IMG/M metagenome (GOLD analysis project Ga0222713, IMG submission 165061) | Estuarine water microbial communities from San Francisco Bay, California, United States - C33_649D | ecosystem: Environmental > Aquatic > Marine > Unclassified | place: USA: California...
CCAGGTAATCGATAAATCTTGTTCGGGAATCTCGTATTGGAGCGAGCGAGCCAGAAAGCGGGCCGCAACGCTCATCAATGCGACGGCAACGCCTTCTCCTGGACAGCGATGGTTAACATGCGGGTCGCCTGGTCCTTGCGGGATGAAGCAGTATAGCGACGGAAAGTCGGACCGAAAACGCTCAGGCTTGAAGTCATCTGCGTCCTCCCAGAGGCGGGAATCATGATTGGTTCCGTATAAATCCAATAGAACCAGAGTGTCCTTTCCGAAGGCATATCCTTCCCATAGAAAATCTTCTCTCACGCGAGCGCTGACCGCTGGGAAGAACGGATAAAAGCGCCGCACTTCCTGCACAAAGCAACGAACATAATTTTCATTCCCCGATTGCAGGTTCTTCAGACAACCCGGATGTTTGTGCAGCGCTAGCGCTGCAAAGGTTATGAATACCGAGACGGCTACCGTCGGCCGTAGCAAATTCAGCAGTTCCACTGATGCGGTATGTAGGTCCAACGGCTGTCCCTGCTGATCCTTGTAATGGGCGATGCGCTCAAGAGGCGATTGCTCTGGTGTAGGGAGAGCAGCACGAGTGGGTTCAATGAGCTCTGCCGCCCACTGTTCCAATCGGCGACGCGCCCGTCGTGCCTGCCAGTGCTGGAGACCGATCGCGCCGGCGTGCTCATAAAGTGCTGCAAGATCTTGAGTCCATTGCTGAACATCTCTTTCAGCGAGTGGAGTACCGGCCCATTCGCACACGGTGCGGCACAAAATTTCGCGAGCAATATCGTAGAGGACGATTGACTCACCGGGACGCCAAGTTTGCGCATACTCTCGCCAACGAACCTCGCTCAACTCAGCTAATTTCTGCACGCTACCGGCTGTGAGCACTCCCATGAAGAGGGCCTTTCGGTGACGATGCGCATCACCGTCCAAACCTTGAACTCCGCCTTGACCGAATAAGGTCTTTTGCAGTCGCTTGGGCGCAGCGTTCTGGCGAACAAATCGGTCAGGATCGCAGATCAAACGAGCCGCTTTGGCACCTGTTAGGCACAGAGTTTTCTGTAACATCAAGCGAGTTTGAAACACAGGCGATTGATGAAACTGACTGCGCGCGGAGATAAATCGATAGGGATCTCGCAAGAATGCACAAGTACTATCCAATCCGGTGTCACGCGGTATATTTGGCATCGCTTTCTCCGTTGAGATTCCACCCGTTCTAGCTACGTGTTGCGCTTTCATCCTGCTGTGAAGATTTGTGACCGGCCGGGTAAGCAGATGTTGGACGAAGAGGATCAATAAATTGCCCGAAATAATTTCTGGGGTAGTCCTTTTCATGCAACCCAACGTCAGCGTCGCCCAGCTTCCCGGCGCTGTCGTAGAAGGTTCCGAACATCCGATCCCACAGGGTTGAAAACTCACCGAAGTTGACCTGGGCATCTTCGAAGTCGCGCTTATGGTGCCAACGATGGACCTCAGCAACCCCGAGCACATGCCGCAGCCAACCCACGCTGTAGTCCAGGTTCGCATGCTGAAAGGCCAGATGGACGGTTAGGATGCCGAACCACGTTGCGACTACGGCAGGCGGAGCTCCAGATATGAGCAAAACCACCAGCCCCGGCCCGGCCATCAACGCCGCATGCAGAGGATGTCGGCGTTCTCCGTTCATCCAGTAGAGCCGCTCAGCGCTGTGATGGATCTTGTGAAAGCGCCACAACCAATGCACGCGGTGGCTGATGCGGTGCATCACATACAGGCTCAAATCGAGCACGGCGGCGACTAGTAGCAATTGCAACCACAATGGGCTCTCGATCGGGAAGAGCCGAATCGAAGCCGGTACCGCATCGCCTAACTCGGCCAGGAACTCCGCAGTGAATTGAATGACAGACAGGTTCACCAGCATGTGCAGCAGATCCGTCAGGGTGTCCTGATGATCTTCCAGCCAGGCTCGCCGAAAAGGCTGGATGCGCTCCAAGCCAGCAATGAGTAGCATCCCCGCCGCGGAGACTATGAGGGTGGTGGGCCAATACGGTATTCCTGCATACAGTGCCCAGACCATGAAGGCGGTACAACTGCCAAACACTAGTGGATAGCTCAGCCACCGGATGGCGAATCGCAGGGAGATAGACATCGCTCAGCTCCTGAAGAGGGAGCCATGACTGTATGTGGGATGGTCCGTTTTCAGCTTGAACGAAAGAGCTACGATTCCTGAAGATCGACTTCAGCCAGGGCGGAGGAAGGATCGATGCCCAGTAGCGCCTTAAATGTCCGGGAGAAATGCGACGAGTCAGAAAAGCCCGCCTCATGGGCCGCTTCGATGAGCAGCCCCCCTTTGGCTAGATGCTGTAGGGCTTGTGTGAGACGTAACCATTTCGCATAGCTGCGCAGCGGCAAGCCTGTCTGTTCCACGAACCAATGGGAAAATCGTGTAGGAGACAAATGCACCAACTCGGCCATTCCGTCGCGTCCCATTTGACCTCTACGCAGCGCCTCTATCACCTTGGTCAAGCGAGGATCTGGAATCGGTGGATCGGGTAGCCGCAGTGCCTGACGCACCCCCGCCCTAACCTGGAGTGCGGTGTGTCCTGTCTCGCGCAGCACGTCGATAATCGCCAATACGTCCGTCGGGGCGATCACAATCACTCTCGCTTCTTCGGTACCCCGCATACGCATAGTTGGGGCTTCATCGGATAGTGCATCCAGATAGATCGACAGAACTCGTCCAGCACTAAGTCGGTGTTTCAGGCCCGCGGCTATGAAGATGGCTGCCCCTGTTTGAATGCCCAACGGGGTTTCAACCGATACAGGTGAGTCGAGGCCCACTGAAATCTGATGCGCCTGATGGTGGTGCCACTCCTGGGGGCCGGCACGGCCATGAAAGATGCCGATGCCGGGCCCTACCCAGGCCTTGCCTGTCCAGCGCACCGTATCCGTTGAGGGCGAGCCTTTCATTCTTTGACTCGGCCAGCTTCCGCATTTGGGCTCAGCAAACTGCTCAGGATCAACATGGCGGCACCACCGACGATGCCGATATCAGCCAGGTTAAACGCAGGCCAATGCCAGGACTGCCAGTAAAAATCCAAGTAGTCGATTACATGGCCTCGAAATGCGCGATCAATCAGATTCCCAACTGCCCCGCCCAAGATAAGGCTATAGCCTAAGGCTTCGCTGTTGGCTCTGGTTTTACGCAATACCAGAGCCAGCACCATCGAAACGACCAGAGCTATAACGATGAAGAAGTAACGCTGCCAACCGCCCGCGTCAGCCAGGAAGCTGAACGCTGCACCGGTATTCCAGAAATGAACCAGATTGAAAAACGGGGTGAGAGGAGTCACGGTGCCGACCGGGAGCGAACCCGTGATTGCGCTCTTCAACGCTTGGTCGGCCGAGGCAATGGTCAGCGATAGCATCCACCAGAACCAGGGAGCAACAAAAAGTAACCTTCTAGGAGACGAGCTCATCGCGTTTCTCCTTGAAGAAGTCTCTGCAGCTCCGGTGAGATGGGCATCGGCGCAAAAGCACTGACCCTGGCGCGTCCGCTGTTTCCGAGCGGCACCCAGATCTTCGAGAACAGCAGGGCCGCTATGATTCGCGGTACTTGGCTGAGCACCTCCCGAAAGTCGCGCAACTGCCAGCCAGCCCTTAGCATCAGCCAATGGCTCTGAGCATGAAGAATAGGCATTCGCTGGTTCAATATGTGGGCTCGCTCCAGCCAGGAGAAAGCCTCGGTTGGCGTCTGTTCTTTGAGTGCTTTCCTCGCTTGGTAGAAGGCCTCATCGATGGCAATGCGGAGAGCGGTATTCATCTGGATCTCACTTACGCAGCAGATGGCCTAAGTGAACACCCTATAGCCGCTATAGGGTCAAGCGCTATGGATTGAGGCGACGCGAAAAATGACTTGAAGCCGAAATCATAAAAGAGGTTTGTCGCCCCCCAGCAGGCCCGAAAGTATCCCGCAGTCCAGGCTTTGTCGTCCGTTATCGCAGCAGCCCCGCAACGTCACCAGTTGGCTTTCCAAGACCTGCAAGGACGCAATCTGGTTCCTGACCTGGGAGATATGTCTATCAAGGAGCTCATTGACCGCAACGCAGGGTTGCTGCGGCTGTTCTTGGTAGCTCTGCAAAACACCAATTTCTTCCAGTGACATGCCAAAAGAGCGGCATCGACGAATGAACAGCAGTTTGTCCGCATGGTCTGCTTTATAGGTTCGATAGCCATTGTCCTCGCGATTAGGCGGTGGAAGCAGTCCCTGACGTTCGTAAAAACGAATCGTCTGAATGTCCACTCCCGCCTGCTGTGCAAGTTGGCCGATGCGCATGGTCTGCCCCTCGATAAAAAAGCCAGTATATCCACGCTTGACCCTATAGCTGCTACATGGTTTTTAATCGATAGAATCAAGTCCTAAAAGGAGAGGCGAATCATGAGTTCTTGTGATAAATCCTGTGGTTGTGGCCCTGAGGCGGCAACCACTGAAGCGGCAACCGCGCCTTCGAATGAAGGGACTTGGGTCAGCAGTTTTTCTGTGCCCAAGATGGATTGCCCTTCAGAAGAGCGAATGATGCGGCTCGCGCTCAATGGCTTGCCTGAGCTCAATTCGTTGTCCTTTGATCTGAGCAGCAGACAGGTACGCGCTTTCCATGACGGTCCGGTTGACCAGATCGCGACCAAGCTGGAGTCGCTTGGTTTAGGGGCAACGCTTCTCGGCACTCAACCGGCCAGCCAGGAAGCAGCTTCGACCAATAGCGCCAGTGAAGAGCTGACTGCTTCCAAGGAGGCCGGCACGCTCAAAATCCTGCTCGGTATCAATGCCGCGATGTTTGTCATCGAGTTGGGCGCGGGCTTGATCGCTCAGTCGACGGGCCTGATCGCCGACTCGCTGGACATGTTTGCTGATGCAGCCGTCTATGGCCTGGCTCTCTTTGCGGTCGGTCGAGCTGCGCAGCTGCAGGTTCGCGCTGCGCACCTGGCGGGTATCGTCCAGATCGTATTGGCTCTGGGGGTACTCGTGGAGGTGGTTAGACGCTTCATGTATGGCAGCGAACCTGAGTCGATGCTGATGATGGGGATTGGCTTATTTGCACTCGTCGCGAACGCCAGCTGTCTGTTGATGATCTATGGCCATCGCGAAGGCGGTGCACACATGAAAGCGAGTTGGATTTTTTCGGCCAACGATGTGATCGCGAATATTGGCGTTATCGCCGCCGGAGCTCTGGTGGCGTGGACAGGTTCTCCCTATCCAGATTTGGTGATTGGTACCGTCGTTGGCCTCATCGTACTGAACGGTGCGCGTCGAATCCTGGCATTGAAAGCCTGACCAGCCGGATCGACAGCCACTCCCATTTTCCCAAACAGAGACGCGTAGCTTGTGACTGACGTTGATACGACTGAGATAGAACAGTTGATGGCTGGATTGAGCGGCAAAATTGCCGAAGGGCATGCAGCCCAAAGTTGCGATGCAGCTTATGCTGTTTATTTGGAGCTTGAGGCGCTTCGTGAACAATTCGCACCCAAGCCTGATGTGAATAGAACCCGTACAAAAGCCGGGGTGGAGAAAGCCTTGGAGCAAGCCAGCCAGAAGGCTTGGCGACTGTATGAGGCCTTTCACCTTGAAGTGCAGTATGACTTAGAATGGGCGAGCGGCTGCACTACGAGGACGCTTAGAAATTCTTGAAAAAGATGAGAAGGCGCCGCATGGGCCACGGGTGAGGCCCCGCCGAAACGAAGCCATTGTGCCATTAAGAATGGCCGCTATGCAGCATCGAACGGTCAGATGGATGCCTGTCGTTTTTCGCTTTGGCGATGGCAGCTTGCTTCGCTACGATCAACGCTCCACAGGTACTCGGCTGGGTGGTGAAAGACCCAATGCTACCAGCGATTCGTAGTAGTCTAGCGCCGATCTGCCACAAGATCAGAGCTAGGCATGGGTGCGTGCTGAACGACATAAGAAGCAAAATCAGTTCGCGAGGCGAATCCAGGCTGCCCAGTTATTCCGTTCCGCTGTAAATGATAGCCTTGCATGCTTTGGGAAATTGGCCCCAAGGCGTCGGCCTCCAGCGTATCCCCAATCATCGCGATAGCGGAAGCGTCGCAGCCAAGCCGCTCTACGACTTGATGGTAGATAGCAGGCTCCGGCTTTATCGCTTCGATCTCGAAGCTCGTACACGTCGAACGTGGGCAGCAGTAGCTTGGCTGGGATCGCATAAGGCGCCGCCAGGTTGGAACACAGCGCGAGTTCAGGCCGGGTTCCTTAAGCTGAGTTAGCGTTCCAGGGGGTCGAAAAGGCGAACACGTACCAGTTCGATGAAAAGGTCCTTTCAAGGCTAGCCAACTCAGAGCGGCTCAACTGCGCGCTGAAATAAGCGGCGGCTCCAGCCAGGCCCAAATTTCGAGGCATCAGAGTTCGGGGTCATCCGGCCTTGGTGTTTTGCCGTGCAGCCGCAGGTGCTGCATCAGTTGGCGGAAGGGATGGCGACGCCCACCTAACTGAAGAAGCGTGCCAAACACATCGAAAACTACTGACTGTATCATGCCGTTACCTCTACCGTTAGAGGCCGCGCGCCTAGAGACCTGTGAGGTCTCGATTGGAGAGGTGCAGGTATTTCTAAAGGGCACTGCTGCACCGGTACCGCTTCAAGATACCGCTCACTCGCCGCATATTCTTCGTAAGGAAAAATCATGCCTGTCAAAGCAGTTATCTTCGATGCATTCGGGACCCTGCTGAGGATCCGTAAGCGTCCAGCCAAGTCACCTTCCGAGTTCCGGCATTAAGGGCGATGGTGTCCGCGTATTTTTAAGCGGACGCGATAGCCCTTATCGCCGGGATTTCCATGCGCCAACGAAGCTCTTACCCCCAACCGTTCAAGGCTCAGGTTGTTCAGGAGTGCCTGCAACCCGGTGCGACCGTCTCCAGCGTTGCCATCAGCCACGGCATCAACGCCAACGTCATTCGCAAGTGGCTACCGCTTTACCGAAACCAGCTGTCAGCAGCGTTGCCGGCGTTCGTTCCAGTGAGGGCTACGCCCAAACGGCCAACTGAAGCATCGGTGATTATCGAGCTACCGCTTGGCGAGCAATCGATCACGGTGAAATGGCCGGCCTCCGATCCGGAAGGCTGCGCCCGCTTTGTCCGTGGGCTTGCCCCGTGATTCGAGTCGATGCCATCTGGCTCGCCACCGAACCGATGGACATGCGTGCTGGTACTGAAACCGCGTTAGCACGCGTAGTGGCGGTGTTCGGTGCAGCGAAGCCGCACTGCGCCTATCTCTTCGCCAATCGCCGCGCCAACCGCATGAAAGTCCTGGTGCACGACGGTGTCGGGATCTGGTTGGCCGCGCGGCGATTGCACCAGGGCAAGTTCCACTGGCCGGGCATCCGGCACGGTTCGGAGGTCGAACTCGACACCGAGCAACTTCAGGCGTTGGTACTGGGGCTACCCTGGCAGCGGATCGGCGCCGCCGGCGCGATCACAGTGCTGTAGCGCCGGCCATTAGCCCATCGGGGTATCTGCGCTGACCGCCTGCCCTGGCACAATCAGCGACATGACCTCCTCGCCCAATCTCGACCAACTGACACCTGAGCAACTGCGCGCATTGGCCGCGCAACTGCTCACGCAGGTCGATGCGATGGGCAAAAAGATCCACCGCGATCAAACCATCATCGAGCAGCTCACCCACGAAATCGCCATTCTCAAGCGGCACAAGTTTGCCAAGCGCAGCGAGCAGCTGAGCCCTGACCAGGGCAGCCTGCTGGATGACCTGCTCGAGACCGACATCGCCGCCATTGAGGCGGAGTTGAAAGCCGTCAATCCCCCGACTGCTTCAGCCGAACCCCGCCAACAACCCAAGCGTACAGCGCTGCCAGCACAATTTCCGCGCACCGTGATCCATCACGAGCCGGAGAACACCCAGTGCGCCTGTGGCTGCCAGCTGCAACGCATTGGCGAAGACGTCAGCGAAAAGCTGGATTACACGCCGGGTGTGTTCACCGTCGAACAGCACGTGCGTGGTAAATGGGCCTGCCGCCAGTGCGAAACACTGATCCAGGCGCCGGTGCCGGCCCAGGTGATTGACAAGGGCATCCCCACCGCCGGCCTGCTGGCTCACGTGATGGTGGCCAAGTTCGCCGACCATCTGCCGCTGTACCGGCAAGAGAAAATCTTTGGCCGTGCTGGCCTGGCCATCGCTCGCTCGACACTGGCGCAGTGGGTCGGGCAAACCGGCGTGCAGCTTCAGCCGTTGGTCGATGCCCTGCGCGAAGCCGTGCTGGCCCAGCGCGTGATCCACGCCGATGAAACCCCAGTGCAAATGCTCGCGCCGGGCGAGAAGAAAACCCATCGGGCTTACGTGTGGGCCTACAGCACCACCCCCTTTGCTGATCTCAGGGCGGTGGTGTACGACTTCAGCCCCAGTCGTGCGGGCGAACATGCGCGCCACTTCCTTGGTCAGTGGAATGGCAAGCTGGTCTGCGACGACTTCGCGGGCTACAAGGCCAGCTTCGAGCAGGGCATCACCGAAATTGGCTGCATGGCTCACGCCCGCCGCAAGTTCTTCGATCTTCACGCGGCGAACAAAAGCCAGTTGGCCGAACAGGCACTGCACTCAATTGCCGGCCTGTACGAAATCGAACGGCAAGCGCGCGACTTGAGCGATGAAGATCGCTGGCGAATACGGCAGGAAAAAGCGGCTCCCATCCTCGCCACACTGTATGCCTGGATGCTCGCCCAGCGCGACCTCGTGCCCGAGGGCTCGGCCATCGCCAAAGCCCTGGATTACAGCCTCAAACGCTGGGCAGCGCTGACGCGCTACCTGAATGACGGCGCTGTGCCTATCGACAACAATTGGGTCGAGAACCAGATCCGGCCGTGGGCACTGGGGCGCTCGAACTGGCTGTTTGCCGGCTCACTGCGCAGCGGCAAGCGGGCGGCGGCGATCATGAGTTTGATCCAGTCGGCGCGGCTGAATGGGCATGATCCGTATGCCTATTTGAAAGATGTGCTGACGCGGTTGCCGACGCAGCGGGCGAGTGAGATCGAGCAATTGCTGCCGCATCGGTGGGGCCTGCCTAACCCACGCTAGCTGAGTTGGGCAGACGCTTAACAGTGCGGAATAGGATGCATCCCGTGGAACAAGCGTGAGGGCTTAGCGAGGCGATGTGCCCATGTGCTGCTGATGCTGCATCATCTGATCCATCATCATCTGCTGCATGCCCATGTACCTGTCCATCATGTACTGATGCTGCCTCATCTGCTCAGGTGTCATCTGGGAGTAGTGACCTCCCATTTGACCCCAGCCCATCATGTGACCATCTCCCATCATCTGGCCGTTGCCCATCATGTGCATGCCTTGTTGCATCATGGCTTGGTGCTCTTGCATCAGCTTCTGACGCTGTGCTGGTTCGGTGGCCTTCTGAATTTGGCTCATTTGCTCCTGCATTCTTTTGAGGTTTTCTTGTGCCTTTGCCATCTCCTGGTCGAATTGCTCAACGCTCATCGGTTGCTGTTGGGCCGGTTTAGCAGCGGTAGAGTCCTGCTGCGCGGAGGCTAACGCGGGAAAAAGCGCTGCCGCTAAAGCGAAGGCGGCGAGTCGGGATGCTTTCATCTTCTGTTCCTTGCAGCTGGTGGTTGATCGAGGGTGAGTCACTGCCTTCCAATATAGTCCTCGGTTCTGGGCGATAACCTGATTGGGATCAATGGTTGACCCTGTACCTGTTACAGGGTGTATTCAGGCTGCCTACTGGTGAGGAGGTGAGGGAGATGAGTTGTGACAAGGCTTGTGGTTGTGCGAATGGCGCTGCACCGTCGAATCAGGTGTCCACCCCAAGCAATGGGGCTGCGTGGGTCAGTGAGTTTTCTGTACCCAAGATGGACTGTCCTTCTGAAGAGCGCATGATTCGCTTGGCCTTGGAGGGGCGGGAAGGTATCGAGTCGTTATCCTTTGATCTCAGTCAGCGGCGTGTTCACGTATATCACTCGGGGGCGATAGATCTGCACGCTAACAAGCTCGACTCCTTGGGGTTGGGCTCGATCCTGATAGGGACTCGGGCTTGTGCAGCAGACGAGGTCGCGCAGAGGGGGCAGGCTGACGTCCAGGAGGCCTTAGGCGAGTCCAGGGTGCTTAAAGCCTTGTTGGCTATCAACGCTCTTATGTTTGTGGCCGAGCTGGCTCTTGGGGTTATTGCTGAGTCCGCAGGCTTGATTGCGGATTCGCTGGATATGTTCGCAGATGCCGCTGTCTATGGCCTTGCCTTCTATGCCGTTGGGCGGAGCAAGGGGCTACAGCTTAAGGCCGCGCATTTGTCGGGCTTTCTACAAATAGCGCTCGCGTTGGGCGTTTTACTGGAAGTTGTGCGCAGATTTATCTTCGGCAGTGAACCTGAGTCGCTGTTGATGATGGGGGTTGGCTTAGTTGCCCTTGTTGCCAATGTTGGCTGCTTGCTATTGATAGCAAGGCACCGGGATGGCGGGGCTCATATGCGGGCAAGCTGGATATTTTCAGCAAACGATGTATTAGCCAACCTTGGGGTGATTGTTGCTGGCTTGCTGGTGATGATTACAGGTTCTCCCTATCCAGACCTGATCATTGGTTTTGCTGTAGGGCTGCTTGTCCTCAACGGCGGGCGGCAAATTCTTGCCATGAAGGATTGATGACCATGCTCAATAAGGGCTATCGCGTCCGATTAAGAAAACGCGGACACCGTCGGCCTTAATGCTGGAGTTCGGAAGGTGACTTGGCTGGACGCTTACGCAGTTCAGAATCAGGACGTTGGCTAGGCTGGGTCCTCGAACACCGTACCTCTCTAGCTAAGCACTAGCCGGAGATTTGTCCGCAATGCCCTTCCGAGAAAGCACCTAAACCATGACGGCGGTTTCGCAATGTCTAGCAAGTTTTGGCGGTTTAGCTGCTTCCGCTATATCTGGTTATAACCGCCTATAACTCACTTGATCGTAACCGTCCGGCCAACCCGTCTTGCACCAGACGGCTTATTGGGGAAATTGTCGACGCAAGGCTGGGTTTCCTCGCCAAACAAGCGCCGGTATTACGCGAATGTAGATCAGCTCCCCTACCAACTCGACCAATGTCTGTGTAATTACCGCTGCGGCAGCTAGCCCTCGAATATCTTCAGGCAATGCTAAAGCCAGGGGCAGTACAACCAGAGAGTTTCGAGTTGATGAGCTAAAGGTTACTGCTCGTGCTGTCGTAGCTGGCAGCTTTGCAACGCCTGATGCCAGCGCCCCCAGTAATGGGGCCAATATTAAAAAGCCAATGTATACAGGGATAACCGGAGCAAGAAGATTGATGTCGCGTACCACCGAAGATATCTGAGAACCAACCACCACGATCAGAACCGCAGCCATTGCTGGAACGGGTAGCCATGCCCACGCTGCGTTCCACCCGGCGACAATGTTTGACCGTTTGGCAGCAGCTGCTGTAGCTACCGCCAAAAAAAGCGGCGCGACGATCAGAAGAATGAACGCTTCAACAAATGGCCCGATAGAGATTGCGACTTCGGACTGCCTACCCAGCATGAGTGCCAGGTAAACAGGTAGCAAAACAAACTGAAGCAGCAGTAGAACCGGAGTTGCCGAAAGAATCGCGCGCGAGTCGCCCTTGCCGATGTGAGTGAAGACCACCACGTAGTCGATACAGGGTGTCAGCAATACCAATAAAGCGCCCACGAGTATGGCCGGGTGGTCTAAAAGGCCTCTAGTGATG
>Ga0222713_10005958_pt1 | contig 11699 bp, 9 predicted proteins | sample C33_649DmetaG_FD_165061 | JGI IMG/M metagenome (GOLD analysis project Ga0222713, IMG submission 165061) | Estuarine water microbial communities from San Francisco Bay, California, United States - C33_649D | ecosystem: Environmental > Aquatic > Marine > Unclassified | place: USA: California...
GGCATTTACGGCTGTTAATCATGTTAAGTTAAAAGGTTTGATTGACCAAGGCAATCACCAAGCGAAAAAGGCATTAGCGATTGCAGAACACTATGATCAGTATTCATCTGCTCTGTTATTTGGTAACGGGGTTGTCAATATATTTAACTCGTCGGTAACAGCCTTACTATCAATTCAATACATAGCTCCATTATTGCCAAATCCTAGTTTGGCTGCCTCATTATCGGCAATTGTGATATTTTTTATCATCGTAGTTTTTGGTGAACTCATTCCTAAAACTTTAGGCAAGGTTTATGCCCTGCAATTGAGTTTATGGTTTATTTATCCAGTCTTGGTGCTAAGGATTATCTTTACTCCCTTTGTTTGGTTAGTCAGTGTTATCGTCTTTCCAGTACGCATGCTTTTTGTCCAAAAACGAAAAGAAAATCGTAGTAAATATAATGATGAAGAATTAGAAACCATGGTGGACACGATTGAAGAAAAAGGTATGATCGATGAAAAGAAGGGAAATCTCATTCGATCTGCTCTCACGTTCTCCGATAAAAAGGCTTACGAAGTGATGACCCCACGTGTCGATATGTTTGCGTTTAATATTGAGGATGATAGTCAAAACTTACTTCTTAATCCTGATTTATTTGGATACTCTCGCATACCTGTGTATGATCAAACGCTGGATAAAATTGTTGGAATTTTACCAACTAAAAAACTCTATAAACGCTTCTTAAATCAATTACCCTTTGAATTACCTTCTATTTTAATCTCACCATTATTCGTTCCACGTAACCAACCTTTAAGTAAAATCCTTGGTTTGTTCAAAGAACAAAAACAACAAATGGCGATTGTCATTGATGAGCACGGGGGAACAGAGGGTTTAATTACTTTAGAAGATATTGTTGAGGAAATTGTTGGAGAAATATGGGATGAAACCGATGATATTTTACCTCCAATCATCAAACAAAGTGACCAAGTTTATCTTGTTGAAGGGAACTTAAATATCGAAATTTTATATAAAGAGCTCAACCTACCTTATGTTGAGACGTCGGATTATGCAACCGTAAGTGGTTGGGTTTTATCGCACTTGGGTAAGTTTGCAAGGGTAGGCGATAACTTTATGATTCAGGATTTCCAAATCGAAGTTTTAGAAGTAGAAAAATTCACTGTAGAAAAGATAAAAATAACCATTCCTGAATCTCGAGAAGAAAGTAGCGATAACGATTAAACTTTTGACTTAAATGTGGTAAAATTTTGCGGTATCACCTATGAAATATACTGCATGGTTAAACCAACATATTGCTGATTTATCGAAAAAGACGATTTTAATTACCGGGGCTAATAGTGGCTTGGGATTTTATGCTGCTAAGCAACTCGCTTATCGTGGAGGTCATATTTTGATGGCCTGCCGAAACTTAAAAACCGCGGAAATTGCAAAAAAAGATATTCTCAAAGATGTACCGCAAGCAAAATTAACGATTGTTCCATTCGACCAAAGCTCCTTCCAATCGATTGATCAGTTTGTAAACCTCATCAAAACTGATTATCCTAAGATCGATATTCTTTTATTGAATGCCGGAATCATAATGCCAGATCCAAAGTTAAAGACACCGGAAGGTTTTCCATTAACAACAGGTGTCAACTTTTTTAATGTTTACTATTTGCTAAGAGAACTACTAGGATTTCTTGATCAAAAAAATCCTGATTTAAGATTAGTTTTGGTTGGTTCTTATTCATCTTATCGAGCAAGACTGGCTAACTTAAACGGTCTACTTAATCCGCGATTACCAAGAATGAAACAATATGCAAATAGTAAATTAGCGATTGCGATGTTACATCATGTTCTTCAAATGAATTTAAATCTCTTTGATTTTCCCGTCCTTGATCATGTTTCCGCGGTCTTGGTGCATCCCGGCATTGCTGCGACGAATATTGTGCGTAACCTACCTGGTTGGTTACAATTCTTGATTAACGGATTGATTTCACTCACCAGTCATTCTGCTGAATCCGGCGCATTAAGTTTAACGTACGCCTGCGGTAATGCATTTGTGGTCAATGGTAGTTTCATCGGGCCAAATGGACCTGGTGAAAGTTTTGGTTTTCCTAAAAAACTTAAGTTAAAACCTCACTTTAGTAAAGGCAGCGCGAAGTTGACTTACGATGTTGGTAAATATTTAGAAAAACTTGGAGGACGTTGAGATGCTAGAAGTTGGTAATGTTTCACTACAATTTGGTGGACGCATTTTATTTAAGGATGTGTCGCTTTCTTTTACAAAAGGAAATTGCTATGGGATTATCGGTGCCAATGGTGCTGGTAAATCGACGTTTTTAAAAATTTTATCAGGGGAAATTGAACCCACAGCCGGTGATGTATTTCGTGATAAAAAAGAACGGATGTCAATCTTAAAACAAGATCAAAACGCATTCAATGCCTATACTGCAGTCGATACGGTGTTGTTAGGTTTTCCTAAAATAAAAATACTTCGAGCAGAACTTGACGCCCTTTATGCAAAACCAGATTTTGATGAAAAAGATGGCATCAAAGCAGCGGACATGGAAAGTGAATATGCAGAAATGGGTGGTTATGAATCCGAAGCAAACGCTCGTAGCTTGCTGAATGCTCTTGGTATCAAAGAAAATAAACAAGATGTCTTGATGAAAGATTTAGATAGTAAATTAAAGGTGAAAGTGCTTTTAGCCCAAGCATTATTTGGAAATCCAGACATATTAATTTTGGATGAACCGACCAATAACTTAGATGCCGTTGCATCTCACTGGTTAGAAAATTTCTTATTTAATTTTGAAAATACGGTGATTATCGTTTCTCATGATCGTCACTTTTTAAATAAAGTCTGTACGCGTATATTAGACGTTGATTACGGAAAGATTAGTATGTTTGTTGGTAACTATGACTTTTGGTATGAATCAAGTCAATTGGTGTTAAAGCAATCTAAAGATGAAAATGCGAAGAAAGAAAATCGCATGAAAGAACTTCAAGAATTTATCGCTCGATTTTCTGCTAATGCTAGTAAGAGTAAACAAGCGACTTCTCGAAAAAAAGAATTAGAAAAAATCACGTTAGAGGATTTAAAACCCTCTTCAAGACGTTATCCATTTATTGATTTCAAATTTGAAAAAGATTTAGGTCAGGATGTCTTGAGTTTCCAAGGTTTTAAGAAAAAAGGCTTAATTCCTTCTTTATCTTTATCGATTCATCGAGGAGAAAAGATTGCGATTTTGTCCGACAGTTCGCAACGAATTACAACTTTATTTGAGATTTTGCTTGGTACCAAAACTCACGATGAAGGCTCGTTTAAATGGGGCATCACCGTCACACCAACGTATCTCCCACAAGACAATAGTGAATTTTTTAAGGAACGAATGCATCTTGTCGATTGGTTAAGACCTTACTCAAAAGATCAAACAGAATCCTATTTAAGAGGGTGGTTAGGACGGATGTTATTCTCTGGCGAAGAAGCACTTAAACCCGTCACCGTTTTATCAGGTGGTGAAAAAGTGAGATGTATGTTTGCACGAATGATGTTAACAGCTGGAAATGTCTTATTAATGGATGAACCTACAAACCATCTCGATTTAGAGGCGATTACTGCGCTCAACAAAGGGATGATGAATTATAAAGGTGTGATTTTATTTACCAGTCATGACCACGAGCTACTTGCAACGGTGGCCAATCGAATTATCTATATAACCGAAGACAAAGTTTATGATAAACGGATGGCTTATGATGACTTTATCGATTGGGCTGAACAAGAAGGCATCTTTTAATCATATTTGTTATAATTTTTTTATTAGAAACCACCATGGTTTCGTGGAGATAGATGATGAAGTCTAATTATCTAGGGATCGTGCCCTTTATCCTCACGATATTAACCGGATGTCAAAGTCCTGTTGCTGTTGTCAATCTTTATACCGATCGTCATTATGAGGTCGATCAAAGTCTTTATGATGCTTTTAAATTGGAAACGGGTATCCAAGTGAATGTGGTCAAATTGGACGCAGATCCTTTGCTCACCAGATTAGAAACCGAAGGTCAAGCAACATCTGCAGATTTGGTTTTCTTAACCGATGCTGGCCGATTAGGTCGTGCTAAGTCAAAAGGTTTACTCCAATCTTTCGGCGACGCCTCTTTTTTGGATTTAGTACCAAGTTATCTACAAGACGATGATCAACAATGGATTGCCTTGACGAAACGTGCAAGAATCCTTGTATTTAATCCTGATGTAACGAATGTATCCACTCTATCTACTTATGAGGCTTTGGGGCAACCGGAATGGTTTGAAAAAATCGTGGTGAGAAGTTCAAGTCATGTCTATAACCAATCCATGGTTGCAGCGATGATTGAGGAAATAGGCGAAACAAATACACGTGAATGGTTAATCAATCTCGTCGATAACTTTGCTATTAGAGATCCGCTGTCCAAAAGTAAAAATCCAGTTGGAAATGATCGTGATCAAGCCAAGGCTGTCTATAACGGCATTGCCGAAGTAGCGATTATGAATTCATATTACTTTGGAAAAATGTTGTACTCAGAGGATCCTACAGAAGTGGAAGTAGCATCGGCATTAGAGGTTTTCTTCCCCAATCAAGAAACGTATGGAACCCATATCAATGTTTCAGGAATGGGACTAACAAGATATAGTCAACGTGTTGAAAACGCAAAACGCTTAGTTGAATTTATGTTAACGATTGAATCCCAAAGAATCTTTGCCGATGCTAATTTTGAATACCCTGCTCGATTAAATGTTAGCCCCCATCCCTTACTCGCTTCGTGGGGCTCATTTATTGAACAAGATATTCCTTTATCCAATTTATCTTTACGAAGCGAACAGGCCTTTCAATTGATGCTAGAAGCAGGATGGCAGTAATGAAGTTGCTGCGATTGAATCCTTTTTCCTTCATCACAACCCTTGCTTTATTATTTGTCTGCTTATTTTTATTTCAATTTGTTCCTCCACTTTTTGCTCAGGCAGGTCCAATGTGGTATTGGATGCAAACGTATTGGTTTCCTGATGTCCTTGTTCAAAGTTTTATCTTAGTTGTTGGAACCTTATTGTTAAGTTCTGTGATTGGTGTGTCTTTAGCCTATTGGATGAGTTTTTATCGCATTCCTTTTGCTAGACTCTGGGATATTTTGCTGGTGATACCGCTTGCGATTCCCACCTATTTATTGGGTTATATTTATGTCGACTTATTGAGTGGGGCTTGGTATCAACCTTATTTTGTGATTACCAATTTACCTGGTGCAATCATCCTTTTTTCTTTAACCTTGTATCCTTATATCTACCTGGCAATCCGATCTTTTTTAAGTAAGCAACCGCAAACCATGTATGCTTCTGCCCAAAGTTTGGGTGCTAATACAATGAAAATGTTTTGGAAGATTATTTTTCCTTTATTAAGACCAGCTTTAATTGGAGCGATGGTATTGGTGACAATGGAAGTATTAAATGATTATGGACTGGTTCATTATTTTGGTTTACGAGTTTATGCTACAACGATCTTCCAAGCTTGGTTTAATGGGAATGACTTAAACACGGCAGTAAGGTTTTCGATTCAACTGATTGCCTTTATCGTTGTGATTCTTTGGATTGAAGCGAGTTTAAGAAAATCCTTTAAATATAGTTACTCCACAACGCAAATTAAACCACTGATGAAGAAGACTTTACCAAGGTCAACAGCATGTTTTTTTTATAGCGTTGCAAGTATGACATTGATTTTTGCTTTGGTTATTCCACTATTCCAGTTACTTTGGTGGTTACCGAACGTACCTCAAGAAGTATATGATCGTCATTTTTGGGATGGATTATATTCAACGATTATTATGGCTTTTTATCCGACGATTACTATTATTGTTTTAGCCCTGATGATTATCAATTTTCAACGGATTATGCCAAAGCCTTGGAAAAAATGGATGCATCGCTTATTGACATTAGGATATGCTTTACCAGGTTCGGTGATTGCAGTTGGGATGATCTTAATGTGGATCCCTATTGATCGAATGATTGCAGAATTATTTAATATCAATTCAATGTTGATTTCTGGATCACTCGTTCTATTAACGATGGCACTGGTTTTAAGATTTTTTGCAGTGGGGAGTAACATCATTGAAGGAACGTATCATAAAATTGGGATGAAATATACCATGGCTAGCCACGCTCTAAAAAAAGGATATCTACAAACCTTATTCGCGATTGATTTGCCTTTAATCAGTCATGGCGTGATTGCTGCTTCCTTAATCGTGATGGTGGACTTATTTAAAGAATTACCATTAACCTTAATTTTACGACCCTTTAATTTTCAAACCCTTGCCACCTACTTATACCAATATGCTGGTGATGAACAACTTAATCTTGCCAGTCCCATGGCATTGATGTTAATTGTTTTAACTGCAGGTGCAGTCATTTTTGCCAGTGATATGATGTTAAAGGTGAACACGTATGAGTCTTAATATCCATCAATTACATTTTCGCTATAAGAGCAATCAACCATTGATTGAAAATCTTTCCATTAAGATTGAACAAGGGCAAGTAGTTGCTTTAACTGGGGTCAGTGGCTGTGGTAAGTCTACGTTGATTCAACTTTTATTAGGAACCTTAAAACCTTTGAAAGGTTTGATCTCATTTAATGGCGTTAACTTCGTCCAAGACAATCTCTTTTTATCCCCGCAAGCAAGAGGCATTGGCGTGGTGTTTCAAGATTATGCCTTATTTCCGCACCTTACGGTCAGACAAAACATTGGCTTTGGTTTAACGTCAAAGCAGCAATCTAAACAATCTGAAATTGATCAATGGTTAAAGGTGTTTTCTTTAAGTGAGGTTGCATTCTCTTTCCCACATCAATTGTCAGGTGGTCAAATGCAAAGAGTGGCAATAGCAAGAGCCCTTGCTCCAAAACCCTCACTGCTTTTAATGGATGAACCTTTTTCAAATCTTGATTCGGGACTTGCTGAACGTATTCGTCAAGATCTTAAACCTTTATTTAAGCAATTAAACATGACCGTTTTACTTGTTACCCATCATCGTGAAGATGCAAATCATATTGCCGATAAAATCATTGATTTTTCAAGCTTAACGCAATAATTTTGTAAAGTTAACTAGGGGTCTTATCATTTTGCTTGTAAGCGCTATCATTATGATTTAATATGTCTTTTAGAAAGTAATAAAGGAGGACCTTATGTCAGATATTACTTTACAAATATGGGAATTCGAACTCGTTTCCCATATCCTCACTCTCGGATATGCTGTGATGGCTGCCGGGTTGCTGTACTTCTGGTTGACGATTCGTCAAAACCATCCGAAGTTCCGCATGTCGAACGTTCTATCCGTTGTCGTTTCGATTTCCGCTTTACTCCTATTGTTTGCTCAACAACAAGCCTGGGTTGATGCTTATGAACTCGTGAACGGCGTTTATGTATCGAATGGAACTTTCTCTAATGGTTTCCGCTACTTAAACTGGCTGATCGACGTTCCTAATCTCTTAACTCAAATCCTATTCGTGGCCTTAATTTCCGGAAAAGCTTTCCGTAAATATTGGTATGACTTCACACTCTATGGCATGCTCATGATTGTGACTGGTTATATTGGTCAATTCTACGAACCAGGAAGAACTGACTTTGTCGCTGGTAATGAACTCTGGTGGATCGTTTGGGGTGTTATCTCAACCGTCTTCTACGTGTTTATCTTAATTACCATGACCAAAGTTATCGATGAAGGTGCTAAGAACATTAAAAGCAGCAAGCTCGTTGGTGTCTTTAAATTCATCAAACCATGGTTCTATATTACCTGGACCATTTATCCAATTGCTTATATCATGCCAGCACTCTTTGGTGTCGGTATCGATTCCTTCGTGGTGGTTTCACAACAAGTCTTATACACAATCGCTGACGTCACGTCTAAAGTTGTGTACGGTATTATGTTGAACACCGTTTCGACCTTCTTATCCACAGAAGCGAAATTCGAAGAAGCAGCCTAAACTTTTTAAAAGTTAAAGAAAAACATCTAGTGAGAACTAGATGTTTTTTTCTTTAAGTGCTTTTGATAAAGGTGGTAGATTTTGTCACTCGCGTCTTCAATCGTCACCGATTCATTATCAATTTCATAATCGATTGGTGGCATAGTATTTCGATTAAAATTGACCAAATCAAATGCTAATCGTTTTTTAGCAAATTCCAAATCCTGCCCGCGAATAATCATACGGTTAATTCTTGTAATTTCATTTGCTTGAATAAAAAATGTGACGAATCTAGGATTGTGTAGTTTAACAAATGCATTCAAACCGTTCGCATCCACGATTAAAACTTTTTGATCGCCTACTTCCGTTTTGGACGTTCCATATTGATAGCCATTGTAAAATGTTGTTTCAATAAATCCATTTTGAGCTTTCATCGTATTGAAGTTATCTTCCGAAACAAAGTGATAATCTACTTCCGGTATTTCTGTTGGTCTTATGGGGCGAGTTGTATGGGTGATCACTTTTTTAATTCCGTATTTAACAAAAAGAATCTTGGCGATTTCTGTTTTACCACTTGCCGAAGGTCCGGTTAAAATAATCATGCATCTATTATATAAACGAATAAACTTAATGGACAATACTTTCATGGCATGAAGGGAAAACGCTTACATTAAAAAATGTTTTCACAGAGTTGATTGTTTTACTAAAACTATTGCTATTCAAAAGGATTTTGAGTATATTTTGTATGCTAGCAAAAAAAGATTTCACTAGCATATAGAAAAGGAGAATTGTGATGATTTTAGGTAAATTCGACCCGCAAAAGAAACAACGCTTTGCGATTTTAGATGAAAAGGGCAAATTAATTGCTCCAGAATACGAACCCAAAATTGATGAAAAAACGCTTCTTAAGATGTATCGGACCATGAAGTTGGCGCGTATCGCTGATATTCGCGCACTTCAATATCAACGTCAAGGAAGAATGTTAACCTTTGCTCCGGTCCAAGGACAAGAAGCCGCACAAATCGGCACCATGGCTGCGCTTGATAAGAATGACTGGATCTCCCCAGCTTTCCGTGAACACGCTGCGATGCTTTATCACAACGTTCCTTTAGAAAATATCTACTTATACTGGTTTGGTAACGAACGTGGTTCTCGCGTTCCTGATGATGTCAATGTCTTACCTGTTAACATTCCGATCGGTTCTCAATATGGTCATGCTTCAGGTTTGGCCTATGCTTCAAAAGTTTTAAAGAACAACAAACAAATCGCTGTTACATATATTGGTGATGGTGGTACCTCTCATGGTGAATTCTATGAAGGTTTAAACTTTGCCGCAACCTATGATGCACCGATGATTGGCATTATTCAAAACAACCAATGGGCGATTTCTACGCCACGTCGTAAGGCGACAAAAGCTGAAACACTCGCCCAAAAAGCAGTTGCAGTTGGCGTGCCAGGTATTCAAGTTGATGGTAACGACGTTTTAGCGATGTACGCTGTTGTTAAAGAAGCAGCGGAACGCGCTCGCAAAGGTGAAGGTCCAACTTTGATTGAAGCATTTACGTATCGCCTTGGTCCTCACACAACCTCTGACGATCCAACCATTTATCGTAAAAATGAAGAAGTTGAAGAATGGAAGAAAAAAGATCCACTCATTCGCTTCAAGGTTTACATGGAATCAAAGGGTCTCTGGGACGATGCAAAAGAAGCAAAGTTAGACGAAGAATTAGAAGCTTACGTGAAAACGACCTTTGAAAAAGTTGAAAAAGAAGGTCCAATAGTGACCATCGATGAAGTTTTTGATCACACGTATGCAACACTTACCGACGAATTAAAAGAACAAAAAGAATATCTAAAAAACTTTGTGAAAGAAACGGCAGGTAAATAACCATGGCAGAAATGACATTGTTACAGGCAATTAATACTGGTTTATTCGAACAAATGAGAAAAGACAAAACTGTTGTCGTCTTCGGTGAAGACGCAGGTTTTGAAGGTGGTGTCTTCCGTGTCACTGCTGGCTTACAAAAAGAATTTGGCGAACTTCGCTGCTTTGATACCCCCATTTCTGAAGCGGGAATTGTTGGTTCCGCAATTGGGATGGCAATCAATGGATTAAAGCCTGTCGCTGAAATGCAATTTGATGGATTCATGTTCAATGGATTTAACCAATTAGCTGTTCACGCAGCACGCATGCGCAATCGTAGCCGCGGTCGTTTTACTGTTCCAATGGTGCTTCGCGTACCCATGGGCGGTGGTATTCGCGCCCTTGAACACCACTCAGAAGCAATTGAAACTTTATTTGCCCATATTCCTGGTTTAAAAATTGTTTATCCTGCTACTCCATATGATGCGAAAGGTTTACTTGCATCTGCGATTCAAGATCCGGATCCAGTTGTTTATTTAGAACCAAAGAAAATTTATCGAGCCTTTAAACAAGAAGTGCCCGAAAATGAATATTTAATTCCAATCGGTAAAGCCAAAGTTTTCTATGCTGCCAAAGATCCTAATCTAACTGTGGTTAGCTGGGGTGCAATGGTCCATGATACTTTCAAGGCTGTCAAAGCATTAGAAGCAGAAGGGGTTCGTGTTGAACTTATTGATTTACGTTCGATCGCTCCAATTGATTACCCAACGATTTATGCATCGGTTCGCAAAACTGGACGCTTAATTGTGGTTCAAGAAGCGATTAAGACTTTAGGTGTTGCTTCAGAAATTATTACGCGCGTGACTGAAAACTGCTTCTTATCACTCGAAGCCGCTCCAGCCCGTGTGACCAGTCCTGACATTACCGTTCCACTTGCACGCGGTGAATACCACCACGTTCCAGATGTGAAGAGAATTAGTTACGAAATTAAAAAACTCATGTCGTTTAAACTTTAAGGAGGTAAACCATGTACGACTTTAAATTTACGGATATTGGTGAAGGCCTTCATGAAGGACAAATTTTAAAATGGTTCTTTAAAGTTGGCGATAAAGTTAAAGAAGGCGATGTTTTATGCGTCGTTGAAACCGACAAAGTGAATGCAGAAATCCCTGCTCCTGCAACTGGTATTATCACCAAGTTAGGTGCTGAAGTTGGTCAAACGATTCATGTTGGTGAAACGCTTGTGATCATTGATGATTCAGGCAAAGGGGCTGCCACTGTTACAGAAGCGCCAAAAGCTGAAGTAAAAAAAGAAGCACCAAAACCAGAAGTGAAGAAGCAAGCCGCTGAAGAAAAAGGCGCTGCAGTTGTGGGTGAAGTTGTTGTCTCAAATGAAGTAATTGCAAGTTCAAATGAAGGTTTTGAAAATAGTACGGTTGCGGTTGAAAACAAAGGTAAAGTGTTAGCAACCCCAGTTGCACGTAAAATGGCAGCTGATTTAAAGGTTGATATCACCAAACTCAAGGGATCGGGTGAACAAGGTCGGATTATGAAAGCAGATATTCAAGCTGCTGCAAAATCCACCACGGGTTCTTCAACCCAATCTCCAGCGACATCAACGTTTGCTTTCCAATCCGTTTCCATGCCAACCTTACCAAAAGAAGGCGTAAAACGCGTGAAGATTTCAAAGTTACGTCAAGCGATTGTAAAATCGATGAATACTGCCAATTTAGTCATCCCATCTACAACCTTAATGGATGAAATTGATGTCACCAAATTAGTGGAATTCCGTAAATCACAAAAAGCAAAATTAGAAGAAAAAGGTATCAAGTTAACTTATTTACCATTCATCGTTAAAGCAGTCACCATGGCGATA
>Ga0222713_10005967_pt1 | contig 11687 bp, 9 predicted proteins | sample C33_649DmetaG_FD_165061 | JGI IMG/M metagenome (GOLD analysis project Ga0222713, IMG submission 165061) | Estuarine water microbial communities from San Francisco Bay, California, United States - C33_649D | ecosystem: Environmental > Aquatic > Marine > Unclassified | place: USA: California...
CTTTCGATGAAAAAATTGGGACGAATTCAACTCGTTTAGAAATATGATTTAAATCATAATAACCAAATTTTCGAATGGGGATTGAGTTTTGATCCCCAACTACATCTATCCAAAGCTCCGAAAGGAGTTCTTCACTCGGGTCACCGTCCATTTGAGTTGCAAATTGGTTGGTATTTTCAGGTACCAACCATTTGTATCCTCCTTCTACATCAAAATCATAAATTTCCCCGAATAACTTTCCCGTACCATCGTTCTTAAAATAGTAAAACACACTTCTATTACGGGAATCATAATCGGGTAATCCAGATAAATCAGTAAGGGATGCATGGATTCCCGACATCAAGATATCTTTATCACCATCCCCATCCAAATCGCCCAGCCCTAATGATTGATCCCAGGGGAATCGGGCTCTTGTAGCCAGAATCTCTTCAGAAAATTTTAAGTGAGTGGAAGTAACATCTTCGATTTTTCCATTTTTTTTCCTATAAATTCTAGGCATAAATTCTACACCAAATCCTCGATCCCCTGCATTTCCCATTGCATAATCTACATTTTCAATTAAGCCATTTTTCGAAAAAAAATCTTTCCAATTGTCAATTCCGATTTCGTTAACAAACGTTGGATCACCCCAGAAAAAATTATAAAAATAGGCTCCAGATTCATCTTCATGGTATTTGTGGTCTACCCCATCATGTATTAATGTCGTGTCACGAATCAAATTGGAAGAAAAATCTTTATCAATTTCTATTCTGATAAAAGAGCGAGGGTTGGTAGAGGGAAAATCCCAATCCCCGGAAAGATGTTCTTTGATTCGTTGGACAATATCGATCTTCCCATCTAAATTTATATCAGTTAATCTATTACCAGAATAATTGATTCCATCCATTCCTTCTGTTTGATAAACAATCATGGAGTAACCACTTTCGTTTACTTCTGGATAAAAAAAACGATAAGTAGTAGGGGATACTCCATTTTCAAAATTATTTCCATTTAAATTCCTTTCAGTTATTGAGGAATTTTTTGGTGTATCTAAAGAAAAATTCTTTTGTTGGGCATGCCCTTGAATTGAAATAAAGAGCAGCGTAATTATCAAATTTCCTTTCATACTAATTGTATCGTTATATTATTTTTCATAATTATCTAGTTGCATATGGTAAAAAACAGGGGAGACAATTAAATTTTTTTAAAGTCATTTTCATAAATTCAACTATGTAACAATATAAATCATATGGATTCCTAATTCAATTGGTATTTAGGTAATTCAAGTAACAGTACCGAACGTACTTATTGTTACCTATTTTTAAAATCAGCCTGAGGATTTTTGAAAAAAAATAGGCTGCCTAGATAATCTAAACAGCCTTTTCAAATGCATTTGTAATTATTCTCTTACCTCACCACAGGCAAACCCTGCTGTACCCACCCTTGAATCCCACCCTGGAGATGGTAAACCTTGGTGTAGCCCTGCTGAATCAACATTTGAGCGGCATCTTCACTTCGTGCACCTACTGCGCAATAGAGGTATACTTCCTGGTCCTTTGAGATCTGGCTGACCTGATCCAAAAAATCCCCTCGGTAGTAATCCAGTTCTACAGCCCTCTCAATTTTACCCTGAGCGATTTCTCCTGGGGTACGCACATCGATTACCGTACCCGTAGGGCTCTTAGCTGCAAATTCTTGCGCAGTCAAGGTGACAAAAGAAATGCTAGCTGTTTGGCTAGAATTTGTTGTATTAGCCGATTCCGTTTTGGAGCTTGGCTGACAGGCATAAAGGCCAGTGAGAAGAAGTAATCCTGAAAAGAAGGTGGTTTTCATGTGCGTAATTTCTACAAAATTAATGAATTCGCTACGAACTCTTTGTGAGAAAAGGCACAGGAGGTTGTTTCAGCGCACCGTTTATTGTTGACAACTATAAAAAAGCCATACTCAAGATTCCTACGAGCATCAGTGCCTTGGCTACCGCACTCAACCGGGTAAATTGCTCCTTACGATCTGCACGGTAGATTTCCCACATAAACCAGCTAAAAGGAATGCCTAAAACTCCAAAGTAAATAAATAAGCTTGGATCATTGAGTAGCCCCGTAACCGTAAAAATAGCCCCTATAAAAACCATCGCAATCACATAAATAACTTGCTTGGTCTTCCGAAAACCAAGGACAATGGGAAGTGTCTGCGATCCGTGTAGGTGATCTCCTTGTTGGTCTTCAAGATCCTTAAGGAGTTCTCGAATTAAATTTAAAAAAAAGGCAAATAGCGCATAGGTAAATACGAATAATTCGTTTTTCTGATAATGAAACCCGATTAGGTAAATGGAAATTCCGGTTAAAAATGCCACAGCAACATTGCCAATAAAGGGTTTACGCTTCAGCTTGTTGCAATACCACCACAGCAGAATTGCAGTAAAAAAAATCAATGCGGCGATTCGAGTAGCAACCAAGGCCCCTAAGCCAATGGCAGCAAAGTTTAAGGTACTGTGAAGCACCAAAATCATGCGCCTTTTGATGCCTTTTCCTACTACTACGTTCTTGGGGCGATTGATGTAGTCTATTTTGACATCGTAATAATCGTTGATCATATAGCCCCCTGCAGTAACCAAACTAGTGGCTAGCACCAAAAGATATAGGGAATAATCTTGGACCACAGGGAGTCCTTGGTTGGTGGTTTCAATTAAAAAATGTGCAGTCATCCCTTGCGAAAATGCAATTAGTAGCAGGTTGATGGGTCTGCTTATTCTAACAAGGCTACGAAGCGACAAGGTTTTTTGCATCTGGAGGATCGTTGCTTAAAAATAAGGGATTTGTAAGACGAAATTGCATTACTTCCCTTGATCTAAATGAAAAATTGCTTCAGTTTTTTATCTTTTAAGAAGGTTTTTTTTAGCTTAATCCAGAAAACAAATTAACCCATGAATAACAGGCCCCATTCTTCCAGAAGAAATTTCATTAAACGCTCGGGTACTGCCCTTGCTGGATCGTTTTTAATTCATCCCCTTGCCCAAGCGCTAGAATTGTTTCCTTCCTTGGAGCGAAAGATGAAGGTAGCTCTTGTAGGTACAGGAGTTCGAGGACTTAGTATGTGGGGAAGGGAAGTAGTCAAAGCGTATCACGACCGGGTAGAGTTTGTCGGCTTGTCGGATAAAAATGAGGGTCGCTTGCGGTTGGGGAAAGCGTACCTAGAAGTGAATTGTCCCTTGTACTTGGATTTTGAGGAGATGCTTCGCGAATCTACTCCAGATGTAGTCATTGTGACGACCATGGATAGCACACACCATGAGTTTATTATAAAAAGTTTGAATGCAGGCATGCATGTCATCACGGAAAAGCCAATGACTACGGATGATGTAAAGGTGGAGGCTATTTTGGAGGCAGAGAGAAAATCAGGCAAACAGGTGCTGGTTACTTTTAATTACCGCTACTCCCCTCATCGACAAAAGCTGTACGAACTTTTGCAGGAAGGAGCAATCGGGAAAGTGACATCGGTAGACTTTCATTGGTACCTAGACACCTCTCATGGGGCAGATTATTTCCGCCGCTGGCACGGGATTCAAGCAAATAGTGGAAGTTTGCTTGTGCATAAGTCTAGCCATCATTTCGACCTACTTAATTGGTGGCTTAACTCAGATCCGGAGGAGGTATTTGCCTATGGATCTCTTGAATTTTATGGGAAAAACGGACCCTTCCGTTCCAAAACATGTAGGGGTTGTCCACATGCTAGCTCTTGTGATTTTTATTGGGACATCACCAAAAACAAACACCTCTACCAGCTGTATGTAGAAAATGAAAAATACGATGGGTACCATAGAGATGGATGCGTATTCCGGGAAGAAATCGATAGTTACGATAAAATGGCTGTGCAAATTCGATACAAGAATCAAGTTCAGGTAAGCTATTCGTTGACTACCTATTCTCCCTATGAGGGATACCGCATAGCCTTTAATGGTACCGAGGGGAGGTTAGAGGCATGGATTAAAGAAAAGCAACCTTGGGAAGAAAAAGAAGAAGACGAATTGGTGCTCGTTAAAAATTTTGGTGAACGAACAATAATCTCCATTCCACAGGGTTCGGGTGGTCATGGAGGAGGAGACATTCGACTGAAGGATAAGCTATTTTTGGATCCCAACCAGCCTGATCCATGGCGCCAGTCCGCAGGCAGCCGAGATGGTGCAATGTCTTGTTTGATTGGTATTGCAGCGCGCCATTCCATCGAACAAAAAAAGCCAATCCGGATTCAAGATTTAACCACAATCCCCTTGCAGGCTACCGGTAGAGGGGCTGAGTAAAGTAGGATAGCAAATTGGAGATCGATTTGGATTTTCTCTAAGCTTTTTATTTACCCCCTTTCCAGAAGCATTGGAGAGGGGATTTCTACTTTATTCGGTCCTACTATTTGTTTGGGATATAGGTTTGAGTTCTACCAAGGCCACCGCTCCATGAATAGCAGTTTCATCAAGGTCCGAAACCAACACTTGTAACTTTTCCAGGACACTTGGATAGGCAAAAGTCTGAAGAGTTTTCCACATGGATTTTTCAAATAAGGGGAAAGTTTTACGGATGGAACCTCCCAACACAATGGCTTCTGGAGCCAAACTGTAAAGAATTACTTTCAGGAGTTCTCCCACATGTTTGCCAAATTCATCAAAGGCCTGTAAAGCTAGCTCATCTCCTTCTTGTGCTAGTTTTGCTAGTGCCTTGGGTTTACTTTGATACACGCGGTTAAAAAATTTACCACTGCAATAATCCTCAAAGGTCCTGTCCAAATAGGGAGCGCCACACCATTCCCCAGCAGCAGAATTGACTCCTGAGTACAATTTACCGTGGATGATTATTCCAGCACCCACACCCGTACCAAGGGTGATTCCTACAAGGTTTTGAAAACCTTGGCCTACCCCAAACTGATGGACACCTAGCACAAAGCAATTTGCATCGTTGTTAATCCATACGGGCTTACCAAATCGATTTACCAAAAAATTCCGCAGCTCCACGTGCTGAAAAGAGGGGATATTGGCCAAGCCCAATACAATCCCCTGTTTCGGATCCACCAGTCCTGGAATACCGATTCCAATCCCTGCAAAGGACTGGGGAAGGTAGCTTTCAATAAAGTTGGCCAAGGTTTCAAGGATCAGTTCTTGGCTTTCCAAAGCTGGAGTGGGGATGGTTCGGATTGCTTGAAGCTGCCCTCCAAGAAGTAGCCCAGCTTTGATGCTGGTGCCACCAATGTCGAGGCCTAAAATTGCATGTTCCATTCGAAAAATAGGGGATTTAAAGGGGCGATACAGGTGGGTACACCAAAGCTATTCGGATAGGTAGCAGAGGAGGTAGGGATAGTCAAAGAAATTTAAAGAAGTCCTTCGATTGATTTTTCCAATTCCCTAGCAGTGGCTAAAAACTCCTCCACATTCATGTCACGGAAGAAAATCAAGCCATGGCTTGCACGGACTTTGGCATGCTCGTGTTGGTAGAAGTAGTTTTTACCAAGAAGTAGTTGAATGTCATTGAGCTGGCCTACCCAGGTGCGTTTGGCAACTGTACTAAACTTGCCATTGTGGGCATAACTCGGGAAGGATGCTTTCACTTGACTGAGGTAGCAATTGGTAAAAGAGTCTTCCATGACAGCCATGTCGCCTAGCGATACTGGTACGATGACGTTGGCTTCATGCGGCTCAAACTTGAACCAGACATTTCGGTAGCCGATGATTCGCAACTGACTGGTATCCTCTAGTTCAGACCATTTTTTAACCGCAGCAGCAGTGGCCTGAAGAACTTTGTAATGCGTATCAGGGCCTGAACCCTCAGGGTCAAGCGTGAGGCTCAATTTGGTTGGTTTTACCTGTTGCAATAGTTCCACAATCGGGTTTACATCCCGGGTTTTGTCGGGCTGCTCCGTGAAAATATCTCCTGTATAAAAGCCAAGCCTTAGGTGGTGCACATTCTTTACTTGGACGCCAAAGTGAGCCCAAACGAGTTCTTCTTCAAACTCCCGAATCATTCCTTTTAGGGTTTGAATTTTGGGTGGATTTTTTTCTCCATCGTACGAGTTTTTCAAAATACTGATGACCTCGTTGATCGTTTCGCGTAAGTGCTCCTTGTCTTTAATTTCCCAAACGATACAAAGCGCTCGGACTACCCGATGGCAGAGCCCTCGAGAGCGAGCGGCTCCATTTTCAGAAGCTACATTGGTCAAGAAATGATACACGTCTTTATCTGTCTTTAGGCGATATCCCACCTCAAAAAAGTCATCGTAATTGGTCATTTGAATTTTTCCCTCGTCCAACAATTTCTTCGTATGCACTAGGGTGTCAATGACAAAACGGTTGGTCACGGCTGTAAAGCCGGAGGTAAGTACAGAGAAGTGGGCCGTGTTGCTTGGTTCGTGTAATTGATTGGTGATATGGGGCAATATTCCCAATGAAATATCGTCGTGGTGTGGGCCAGTGTGCAACAATACTTGGTTTTTTTCTTGCTCTAAGCCTTTGGATATTTTGTTGGAGATACTTTCAATCACTTGCTTGACTGTGTCTGTAGAGACTCCAGGAATTTGACTGCAGTAAGGATCGGCCTTTAAATCTTCTAATTTGAGTCGGTGGCCATAGGTGTTCTTTTTTTTACACAATTCAATGATCGCTCGCTCCGTTTTTTCATAGGTCCAAGGTCCAGATGCGTAATAAGCATTGACCGAATCGGTGAGTTTGATTGCTGCTCCACGGGTGAGGTAAAATCTACCTTGGGTAAGTTTTTGTAGAATGGTTGCGGGAAATTGGGTGTTAGGAGAGGATTCTAAAGAATCCCGAACAATTCCTGCTTTGGCTTCTCCTGCCGCTATGACAATTCCAACGGCATTGGGGTTGTAGGTGATGGTTTCTAATCCAATGGTGATCACTAGGCGATTGGCAGATATTTCAATACCTCCCAAATCTCCTGCCGCCACAGCCTGGGTTTCAAAATTGGTTTCGGTAAGTCGCGTCACCGAATAGGGATGGGATCCGCGGGTATTGAAGGCAATGTGTCCATCTGGCCCTATTCCTCCTAAAAAAAATCCGATCCCTCCCTTTGCACGAATGCGTTGCTCGTACTCGCCACACCATTGGTCAATTAAGTAAATGGAAGTTTGCTGGAGTCGCTCTAGCTCATTGACTGGCTCTCGAAAGCGAAGGCTTAGGTCAACTCTTAGGTCAGGGAAAATTTTGTTGAAGCGTTTTCCTTCTGCCAAGGGTATTTCATCCGAATTAATGAGGATAGCTTTTTCCTTGGAGAACCCAAATCCGCTGAGGTAAAATTTATTGACGTAGTCGAAGAAACTGTTGTGCTGCTTGGAAGAAATGGGGTAAAACTCATCAATTTGTACGAAGGTAAGTTCCTGTAGATTTGGTTTTTTGGTATTGCCAAGCCCATATTTTTCGCGTACTTCTTTGCCCTTTTTGCTGTCCCAATTTTCTAGGAGATATTGGGTCCATTTGATAAAGTATTCCGGGGTCTTGCCTGTCGGAAGGCTAACTACCCCTTCGGGATTTGCTGCTACCCATTCTAAAAATCTACATGCGGTGAGCAACCCGAGTTTGGGAAAGTTGTCTACCAAAAGGTAGGGGAGTTGGGTGGTTATTTGGGTTACACCTGACTCTTTCAAGAAAGCTTTTTCTACTTCAGAGAATGAATTGGCTGCTTGCATACGATTGGTCTTAAGGGTTTTAGTTAATAGCTTCTTCTAGTATTGAACTACTTGGAAGGTTGAGCCTAAATTACTAAGGCTAATGTATTCAAAGCTACGCTTATTTGATAAAATAAGCCAAAACTTTTATAAAAAAATTAATAAAGAATTAATAATAACTAAAAAATATAAAAAATGATTTGAAAACAATAGACTGTCCAAATTCCTAAAATTCAAAACTTATTTCCCTTGTTTATCGCACTAAAGTTTTCCTTACAGGAATCAATCGAAGAGATAATGTTGTAATTTCCTCTCAAAGGGGGAAAGGGAGATTTAGCGAATTGGGTAAATTGAACCTCCATAGGTTTCTAGTTTAGTAAAGGATAAAAAAAATGCCTCAGGGGAATCCCCGAGGCATTGAAATGGGCTTATGGCCCGAAATAACTTAGTTTAGGCGGTTACGCCAAGGGCTTTGGCCATGGTTGCTCCAATTTCTGCTGGAGATTCAGCCACCAAAATTCCATTTTCGCGCATGATTCGCATTTTGGCTGCTGCAGTATCGTCAGCACCACCAATAATGGCACCTGCGTGACCCATTCTACGGCCAGGAGGGGCAGTTTGCCCAGCAATAAAACCAACAACCGGCTTTTTATTGCCTGTTTCTCGGATCCAACGTGCTGCTTCTGCTTCGTAATTTCCACCAATCTCACCGATCATCACGATGGCATCTGTTTCTGGATCATTCATCAATAGTTCGACTGCCTGCTTGGTTGACGTGCCAATAATTGGATCACCACCAATTCCAATGGCGGTCGAAACACCAAGACCTGCTTTGGCAACCTGGTCAGCAGCTTCATAGGTCAAAGTTCCTGACTTGGACACAATTCCAATTCTTCCTTGCTTGAATACAAAGCCGGGCATGATACCCACCTTTGCCTCCCCAGGTGTGATTACTCCTGGGCAGTTTGGGCCAATGAGGACACAACCTCGTTCTTTAATGTACGGCTTGGCACGCATCATGTCCGCCACTGGAATTCCTTCGGTGATAGCAATGATTACTTTAATGCCAGCATCAGCAGCTTCCATGATGGCATCCGCAGCAAAAGCAGGAGGTACAAAAATAATAGAAGTATCTGCGCCAGTTTTTTGTACAGCTTCTTCGACTGAATTGAATACGGGCTTTTCCAAGTGCAAAGTACCCCCTTTACCTGGAGTCACACCTCCAACTACTTGGGTACCGTATTCGATCATTTGTTGTGCATGGAAGGAACCCTCAGATCCGGTAAATCCTTGAACTATAACCTTTGAATTCTTATTTACTAGTACACTCATGCTACGCTTATTTATGTTTCGCACAAAAATAGAAGAAAGCACCCCCCCTTCAAAAGAAAAAAGCAACATTCTACAGGGAATTTCTAGTTGCCATTGTTTTGCTCTCCTCATTTCTAGAAAACCTACCCCTTCCCTACCTATGAGTTGAATCAAGAATAGGAAATCTTCTTCTAGCTAAAATTACAATGTGATTTTTCGGTTCTAAAAATTAACTTTGAATTGGTCGTTGAAATTTAGTTTGCTACTTCCCAACTACCGCCAAGACAAGATTCATGCTGCTACAATCCACTTCGCTAAGTTTTTCCTATCCCGGGCAGCCGAGCCTTTCCTTTCCGGATTTTTCACTCGCTGGAGGGGAGGCGGTACTCCTACTTGGGAAATCTGGTTCTGGGAAAACTACCTTTCTGAATCTCCTCGCAGGACTGCTCCATCCCAGCCAAGGTCAAGTTATTTTGGATGGAACTGTCCTTTCTGCTCTTCAAGGCCATCGGCTTGACCTTTTTCGAGGGCAACATATTGGGATTGTATTCCAAAAGCCACACTTAATTGCAGCCCTCACGGTCAAGCAAAACTTGGACCTGGCGCTATTTTTAAGTAAGAAAAAAGGAGGTACTCCTACCGACCTACTCCAAAATTTGGGAATAGTCGGAAAATCAGCCGCAGCAGTAAGCACCTTGAGTGAAGGTGAAGCGCAGCGAGTATCCATCGCTCGTGCCTTAATCAATACCCCTAAATTGATCCTAGCCGATGAACCTACTTCCAGTTTGGATGACGATCATGCCCATCGGGTAATCACCCTTTTAAAAAGCGAGGCTGCCAAAATTGGGGCGGCCCTGGTGATCGTTACGCATGACCAGCGCGTCAAATCAGAAGTTTCAAAGGTTCTTGAACTGAAAAGCGCATGAACCTACTCACTCTCAGTTGGAGATACCTCAGCTTTCGGCCTCTTGCTACAGGCCTGAATGTGATTTTATTGGCCTTTGGGCTCGCTATCCTTACTGTTCTACTCCTAGTTCAGCATCAGTTTGAGCAAAAAATGACTCGGGATTCTGCGGGAATTGATTTAGTTGTTGGGGCCAAAGGCAGTCCGCTCCAGTTAATTTTATCCTCGGTATACCAGATTGACTTTCCAACAGGGAATATAAAGATGGAGGAGGCGCAACGCATTTCTAGAAATCGCTTGGTGAAGCAGGTGATCCCACTAGCGATGGGGGACAATGTTCAAGGCCTTCGAATCTTGGGTACCAATCACGATTATTTGGACTTATATGGGGTAAAATTCGCCGCAGGCAAAGCCTGGGAGAAGCCCTTTGAGGTAACTTTGGGGGCAGAAAGTGCCCAAATTCTCGGTTTGAAAGTGGGAGATACCTTTAGTGGAAGCCATGGAATTAGTGTGGGGAGCCATGACCACGATCAACATGCATTTCGGATAACAGGTATTTTGGCACCCTCCGGAACGGTAGTGGATCGGCTCGTGTTGACTAGCATCGAATCAGTCTGGTATACGCATGATGAAACTGGTGGGACCGAGGCAGATACCCCTACGGAAGAGCATAAAGTGAGTATTGCCGTTGAAGATGGAACACTTGATGAAGGGATAGATCCTCATCTACTTCCAGTTGCTACTCAAGGTTTTCCGATCTCAGATCAGGAAAGGGAATTGACCACCCTACTTATTCGCTACCGCAATCCAATGGCTGCGATTCAGTTGCCCCGAATGATTAATTCGGGTACCTCCCTGCAGGCAGCATCCCCTGCATTTGAAATGTCTCGTTTATTAGAATTGCTAGGTGTTGGAATCAACCTTTTGAAGGGCTTGGCACTCGCTTTGGTGCTGATTGCGGGCTTGAGTATATTTATTGCGCTTTACAATTCACTCAAGGAAAGGAAATACGATTTAGCTATTTTACGTGCTTTGGGTGCCTCTCGTGGGCAATTGATGACTTTAGTGTTTTTGGAAGGCATCTCCCTGACGATTCTGGGTGCTATTTTTGGGATTGCTTTTGGCCATGGTTTTTTGGCACTTATCGTGGAATTTTCTTCCCAGGAGGTAGTTTCCTTAGTAGATCCATGGGTATTCCTAGCTGAAGAAGGATTGATTTTCGGCTATGCTTTGGCAGTAGGAATCGTCGCTTCTTTAATCCCTTCTTGGTCTGCCTACCAAACGAGTATTGCACAGCAGCTCACAAAAGCGTAATTAGCATAAAAATTAAAGCAAGATGAAAAAAGGAGCATTCTTTGTCAGTTTACTTTTGACTTTAGTCGCTTTTTCCCAGCGTACTTATGCGCAAGAGGTATGGAAAAGTTTGTCTGAAGTGACATACAAAATCAGTCAAGATAATTTTGGAGAATTGTATGTTCCTGTATTTTCAGAAAACATCAAAAAATTAGAAGGGAAAGTGGTGGAGGCAGATGGGTACATCATCCCATTCGAAGGCATGTTTAAACCCACCCATATTATTTTATCCAGCCTACCACTTGCGGAATGTTTTTTTTGTGGATCAGGAGGTCCGGAAACAGTCATGGAAGTGTTGCTTAGTTCCCCCATCAAATACACCTCTAAACGAGTAAAAGTTAGGGGTAAGCTTACTTTAAATACAGCAGATCCAGAAAAATTGATGTACATCCTCAAAGAAGGAAAGCTGGTAGAGAATTAACCATTCGACAAGCTTCTGTATATCAGAATCAGCCCTTATTCGCTTGTAAGTAGGATTTTT
>Ga0222713_10005970_pt1 | contig 11686 bp, 9 predicted proteins | sample C33_649DmetaG_FD_165061 | JGI IMG/M metagenome (GOLD analysis project Ga0222713, IMG submission 165061) | Estuarine water microbial communities from San Francisco Bay, California, United States - C33_649D | ecosystem: Environmental > Aquatic > Marine > Unclassified | place: USA: California...
TCGCAACTGGGAATCCTTCGATGCGATCCTGAGCTGCCTGCGCACAATGGATGTTGATGAGACGCTGCTGGTGCAGAGCGGTAAGCCAGTTGGTGTAGTGAAGACACACACAGGCGCACCACGCGTGATCATTGCGAATTCGAACCTTGTTCCAAAGTGGGCTACGTGGGACGAGTTCCGTCGCCTCGATGCACTCGGACTGATGATGTACGGTCAGATGACCGCCGGCTCGTGGATCTACATCGGTACGCAGGGCATTGTGCAAGGCACCTACGAGACCTTCGCCGAGTGCGGACGTCAGCACTTTGGTGGATCACTGCACGGCAAGTTCCTCCTCACGGCCGGACTCGGCGGAATGGGTGGCGCACAGCCCCTTGCAGCAACAATCGCTGGCGCCGCAGCACTCTGTATTGAAATCGACGAAGAACGTATCGATAAGCGCATTCGCGATGGATACTGCGATAAAAAGATGCACGACCTCGATGCAGCACTCGAAGTCATCCGCGATCATCAGCAACGTCGCGAGCCGATCTCTATCGGACTCGTCGGGAATGCGGCAGAGATTCTTCCGCTCATGCTCGAGCGCGGCATCGTTCCAGACGTCGTCACCGACCAAACGTCAGCACACGATCCGCTTCACGGATACTATCCAGCCGGCTTGTCGAAGGCCGAGGCAGACACGCTTCGCAGCAGTGATCCAGATGGCTACCTGAAGAAGTCGTACGCAAGCATCGGTGCACACGTACGTGCAATGCTTGGGTTCCAAGAGCGCGGTGCCGTTGTGTTCGATTACGGCAACAACATTCGCGGTATCGCTCGCGATTACGACGGCGTTGCCAACGCATTCGACTTCCCAGGTTTCGTGCCAGCGTTCGTTCGCGAGCTGTTCTGCGATGGCAAGGGTCCGTTCCGCTGGGTAGCCCTTTCTGGCGATCCTGAAGACATCCGTGTAACAGATCAGGCGCTGATGGATCTATTCCCCGACAACCAGCATCTGCACATGTGGATCAAGGAAGCACAAGACCATATTGGCTACCAAGGTCTACCTGCCCGCATCTGCTGGCTTGGCTACGGCGAACGCGCAAAGGCCGGCAAGCTCTTCAATGATCTGGTTCGTGATGGGAAGGTAAAGGCACCGATCGTGATCGGTCGCGACCACCTCGACTGTGGTAGCGTGGCCTCGCCACACCGCGAGACAGAGGCGATGAAGGACAGTTCGGATGCGGTTGCCGACTGGGTGTACCTCAACTTCGCCCTCAACGCTGTTGGCGGCGCAACATGGGTATCCCTCCACCACGGTGGTGGCGTTGGAATGGGCCTCTCCCTCCACGCTGGCATGGTGGTAGTAGCTGATGGAACCAAACAGGCAGAAGAAAAGTTGGCACGGGTATTGACTTATGACCCTCTGATGGGCATTTTGCGTCACGCCGATGCCGGCTACGATCGAGCGATCCACAACACAAGGAAATTTGGCATAGAAATACCACTACCTCTTTCTTGACCAAACAGGTCACCAACACAGGACATAATGGCATAACTGCTACGACTTTTTAACAGTTCCTCTGACATTTCGGCAGAGATCAACCATTTCCGTAGCAGGAGGTGCCATGAAGGCAACAGAGTTCCGTCGTAAGACGGGTATCGCAACGCCACGTCCTCGTTGGACTGAACGTGGATTAATCACCACTGAGGGTAGTAGTGCCATGGATCTCGCATTGCAGATCGAACAGCTCTTCCGCACAGATCGGAAGAAGTATCTGGGCTTCATCCGCCAGCGGGTACGCAATCAGGAAGAAGCCGAAGACATTCTCCAGGATGTATTTGCCAACGTATTGGCTGCGTCGAAGGACGTCAACAAGCCAATCGACAATCTGGCATCTTGGGTATTCACATCGGTCCGTAACCGGATCATTGACTCGTACCGTAAGAAGCGCACAGACAGCTTCGCAGATCTCGGAACCTCGGAGCAAAAAGACGAGGGTATGGATCACGTGGAGCGCTTCCTGGGCGACTTCTCGTACAACCCAGAAGAGGATCTTGTCCGCAAGACCATCTGGGAAGCCGTAGTCGCTGGACTCGAGGAGCTCCCAGCGGAACAAAAGTGGGTGTTCGTGAAAAATGAATTCGAGGGTGTTTCGTTTAGAGAGATGTCCGAGGAAACAGGTGTTAACATCAACACCCTCCTTGCTCGGAAACGCTACGCAGTTCTGTACCTTCGCAAGAAGCTCCAGGAGCTGTACGACAACGTGAACGACTAACCCTACGGAACCCCATGTCGTTATTGACGACGAAACCAGCCCGCTCGATGATGTACGCAGTCAGCATCGGCGGGCTTCTTGTTTGCAATGGGTTCATGGTGATGTTGCTCTGGAACGACCTTCTGTCAGATGTTATTCAGCATGATCACCACCTGACATTCCTCGAAGGAACGGGCATCACGGCATTCGCCTACGTCCTCGTGTTCGCTGTCAAGTATGGTCGTGCCACGGGAGTATCGCGTACACGCACTCGCACGCCTTCGGCAGCACAACGCTGTGCAGAGATGACGCCCGAACAGCGCAGCGCGCTTCGCAACGAACTTGTCCAATCATGTGGATGCTCGGAAACACAGACGAAGTCGTAAGTTTCCGACATGAGTATCACCACCGAATTCAAAGAGTTCGTCTCACGTGGAAACGTAGTCGACCTCGCCATCGGCGTCGTCATTGGCGGTGCCTTTGGTTCGATCTCCGCGTCGCTCGTCAATAACATCTTCATGCCACCCATTGGCTGGCTGTTGAGCGGCGTCAACTTCACCGACATTGCAACAACGATCAAGGCTGCCGGACCCGATGGTAAGGGGGCTGTTGTGATTGGTTGGGGCACGTTCATCCAATCAGTCATCAACTTCTTAATCGTCGCTGCGGTGATGTTTGGGGTGATGAAGGGCATGAACGCTGTACGGCGCAAGAACGAGGCTGCAGCGGAGCCCGCTGCTCCACCGGAGCCTTCAGAGGAGTTGCGGGTGCTACAAGAGATCCGCGACGCGCTTCGCACGAAATAACGCCATCACTCAACGTCAAGCGCCTGAGCGTACACGGTCTGATGTGCATCACCGATGCGCATCATCATCACAACACCGGCGGGACCGCCTGGCGTGAACTGGAGCTGTGTTCGCAACTCTTCTGGGTTGCGATCCCAACCACGCTTTTTGAAGATTGTGGTCGGGCCCCACTGATAGTCGCGTATGGCTTGTTGGATGCGCTTCACTGAGATTCCGTTCTCAATTGCACGCACGGTGTAACGGCTGTACCATTCCGATGGTTGCGGCACGTCGGTGCATGCGCCATAGGCAATGCGTGGATCCATCACGCCAATCCGATGTTCGGCAAAGAACTGTCCTACACACCCGCTGGCAATGATGGCATTGTGCGGCTCGACGATGTGTGTTGGCTGCAGACACAATGCAGGCTCCCCTGCACCACGTGGCTCCCACACACTGCCGATGTCAACACGCGTGACGCGCGTACCTGTGCAGTGCGGCGATCGCCAGATGATGCGCTCGCGACACTCGCGACCAAAACCGATATACTCGTTTCCAGTAGCGTCAGTTTCAACACGGTCGCCCGGACCAACCTTGATGCCAACCACGCCCCGGTTAGGAATTGAACCAAGCGGTGGATCGTACGTAGCGGCTTCACGTGTGCGGGCCCCCTCACGTCTGCGCGATGGATCGGCCCAAACACCATCCACCATCGTAATGTCGATGTCTGCTGCGGGCCAGGCCGAAGCACGCACGTCCACATTGTGGAGTCCAGCGCGATAGAGGTTGCCCTGTGTGATTGCAGCTACAAGGGGATCATGTTCCAGGGTGACAACTGACGCAGCCACAAGAGCCACTGCGGCAGCGTCTCTGCCTGCCCCAGTGCAGATCTCGAGCACTGACCGGCAATCGCGGAAGGGTCCAGCATGGTGCTCTGCGATCATCGGATGCGTGCACTGCTCGGCCATTGTTGACGTGAAGAGCCACCCCGTCCCCGCTTTGCCCAGACGGTCGGCGCGGAGCGTGCCCTGCGCAAGTTCGAGCAACAGCGTTGCATTGGCTGCGATGGTGGGGTTCGCAGATGCGCGCAGTGCAGACACCAGAGCCGGCGTGACGTGTCCGCCGGAAGCCGTGATACGGGCAGCAATCTCGTGAACATCGTTCACGACATCGGAGCTGCGGAGATAGTCGACTGGTACGTGCATCATGTTTTCACACGCAATTTCGTCCACGACAATGAAAACAGCGATATTTGCACAACTATTTGTCGATTTCGAATCTTCAAGGAACGATCATGAGCACGCGGATTGAAACCGTTTCAGCCCAATTGGCTGCAATGGGCATGCACAATCTCGGTGACATCAATTACAACCTTACTGCACCTGAGCTGTACGAGCATGCGCTGGCATACGAAGAGGGCATCCTCTCCGAGCACGGTGCACTCTGCGTGAACTCGGTGCCATACACTGGTCGTCGTGCAAATGACAAGTTCGTTGTTGAAGAAGCATCCAGCAAGGGCGACGTATGGTGGGGCAAGGTCAACAAGCCATTTACGGAAGAGAAGTTCAACGCACTCAAGACGCGCGTGTTTGCATACCTGCAAGGACGTGATGTGTATGTGCAAGATCTGGTCGCCGGTGCCGATCCGAAGTATGCACTGAACGTGCGCTTTGTACAAGAAGAAGCATACCACTCACTCTTTGTACAGAACATGTTCATCAAGGCTGAAGAGTCGGCCCTTGAGAAGTTCCTTCCTGGCTTCACAGTAGTTACTGCGCCAGGCTTCAAGTCGATTCCTGAAATCGACGGAACACTGAGCGAAGTGTTCATCATCCTGAGCTTCGAGCAAAAGCTCGTGCTTATCGGTGGCACATCATATGCAGGCGAGAACAAGAAGTCAATCTTCACAGTCCTCAACTATCTGATGCCAAAGCTCGGCGTGATGTCGATGCACTGCTCAGCGAATATCGGACCATCGGGCGACACCGCGCTGTTCTTCGGTCTGTCAGGCACAGGCAAGACAACGCTGTCAACAGATCCAGAGCGCGCACTTATCGGTGACGACGAGCACGGCTGGAGCAACGATGGCGTGTTCAACTACGAAGGTGGTTGCTATGCGAAGGTGATCAACCTCAACGCGGAAGCCGAGCCAATCATCTTTGGTCTGACACGCACATTCGGCACGATCCTCGAGAATGTCGATATCGACGAAGACACACGCGTGATCGACCTCGACTCGCAGGTGCATACCGAGAACACGCGTGCATCATACACACGCGAGAACATTCCGAACATCGCACCAGATAACCGCGGTGGACATCCAAAGAACATCGTGTTCCTCACAGCAGATGCGTTCGGTGTTATGCCGCCGATTTCACGTCTCACACCAGAGCAAGCGATGTATCACTTCCTCAGTGGCTACACAGCGAAGGTTGCTGGAACAGAAGCAGGCGTGAAGGAACCATCAGCAACATTCTCAACATGCTTTGGTGCGCCGTTCATGGTACATCACCCAAGCGTGTATGCAAACTTGCTGCGTGACAAGATCAATGCACACGGTTCGAAGGTCTGGTTGGTTAACACCGGCTGGAGTGGTGGACCATACGGTGTTGGACATCGTATGAAGATCAAGCACACGCGTGCCATGCTTCGTGCAGCATTGAACGGTCAGCTCGACAACGTTACGTTCGTCAAGGATGCGTTCTTCAATCTCGAAATCCCAACATCGTGTCCAGACGTGCCGGAAGAAGTGCTCAACCCACGTAACACGTGGTCAGACACTGCCGCCTACGATAAGCAAGCGGCGCACCTCGTTGAGCTGTTCGAAGACAACTTCAAGCAGTTCGCCGACAGTGTTGATGAAAAGGTTCGCAAGGCGATGAAGGGCTGATCGTCGATCACCCATCAATCAAGGAATACAACAACGCCCGCTTCGCAATACCTGCGAGCGGGCGTTCTTCGTTTACAGTCAGGAATAGATCACGTCGCCTCGAACTCATCGAGATCGATGTCTTCATCAACGCCAAAGCTTGATGGAAGATCATCATCTGACATCGCGCGCGCTTCGAGGATTTCCTTCGCCTCTTCGAGGTCATCCTCAAACACAAGGATGCGGAACCCATCAAGTTTGTGATCCTCAATCTTGTAGTCGATCCCAGCTTCTCGGAGTTGGGATCCTACAAGTTGCGCTTCCATTTCATGTTCGAATGTTGATAGATGGATCATCATCTAAGACCTCCCCAGATGCTGTTCAGAATCACTTCGCGTTTTGTTGGAACTTCTTCGCCTTCTCTGGATTTGCTTCCATCCACCTTTGCGCTTCACGACTCACTGTCTCGAACGTATACTTCTGGTGAGCTTCCTTAATGGTGGAAAGGGGCTTCTTGAACGACCAGACAATGATCCATGTGTCGCCAACCATGCATTCGTCGTTCGTGTCCTTACCAGCCGGCTTCTCATCGGCCTTGTAGAGAATCTTGCAGAGGTTCTTGCGTGCTTCACGGGGCATCGGAGTGCTCCATTCGAAATACAGAATCGTACCGCCTTCCGGTCCGTCGAATGCATGTGCTTCCTTCCGCGATGGAGCACCGAACTCCGGTAGCACGGTTTCCCATGAATTCCACAGCGAGGCCGCGGCCTTTGTCGCTGGCTTCACCTTGTCTGTAGCCTTTGCGCCTGCAGGAAACAGCGATGGCGACCAAATAAATGGCTGCAGTGGGATGTTGACTTCGCGATTGAACTTCGAAAAGTCATACCGTGTAACAACCGACTCAACCTTAGTTGTATACCCAGGAGGTGCCTTGAAGTTCGGTGCTTGCTGTGCCTGAGTCGAGATGGTGAGCAACAGTGCTGATGCAGCGAGACAAAGTGTAGTCTTCATGATGAGTTCCTTTAATCGCGAGTAAGCTTTCGATACGAGATACGATGCGGACGATCGGCGTCGATACCAAGGCGCTTGCGACGGTCTTCCTCATACTGCGAGTAATTTCCATCGAACCACACCACTTGGCTATCACCCTCAAATGCAAGAATGTGCGTTGCCACACGATCCAAGAACCACCGATCGTGAGAAATCACGACGGCACAACCGGCGAATCCTTGTAGGGCTTCCTCCAGCGCGCGCAGGGTGTTTACGTCAAGATCGTTCGTTGGCTCGTCAAGCAGGAGGACGTTAGCCCCTTCCTTGAGCATCTTAGCAAGGTGAACACGATTGCGCTCACCACCAGAGAGTTGCGTGACCTTTTTCTGTTGATCGCTACCACTGAAGTTGAAGCGCGAGACATAGGCGCGTGAGTTCACCTCGCGTGTGCCAAGCGTAACAACATCGAGTCCGTCGCTGATTTCTTCCCAGATCGACTTCTTTGGGTCGAGCGGACGATTCTGATCGATGTAACCGATCTTCACAGTCTCGCCAACATCAAACGTGCCGCTATCGGGCTGGAGCTGACCTGTGATCATCTTGAAGAGTGTGGTCTTACCCGCGCCGTTCGGGCCAATAATGCCAACGATACCGCCCGGTGGCAGACTGAAGCTGAGGTTCTCGTAGAGAAGTCGATCGTCGAATGACTTTGAGATGCCTTCAGCATTGATCACCTTGTCACCAAGACGTGGTCCTGGTGGGATGAAGATTTCCATCTCTTCATTACGCTTGACGGTCTCTTCATCGAGCAACTTCTCGTAGGCACTAATGCGCGCCTTGCTCTTTGCGTGACGTCCCTTTGGATTCATGCGAACCCATTCAAGCTCTTCCTTAAGCGCCTTTTGACGCTTTGATTCCTGCTTCTCTTCGAGTGCGAGGCGTGCCTGCTTCTGCTCGAGCCACGAGGTATAGTTACCCTCGAACGGAATACCTTGTCCGTTATCGAGCTCGAGGATCCAGCCAGCTACATTATCGAGGAAGTATCGGTCGTGCGTGACGGCGATGACGGTGCCCTCGTAATCATGAAGGTGACGTTCGAGCCACGCAACGCTGTCGGCGTCAAGGTGGTTCGTTGGCTCGTCGAGCAACAACACGTCCGGCTTTTGCAGGAGGAGTCGCACGAGTGCAACGCGACGGCGCTCTCCACCTGAGATCACACCGATCTTCGTGTCGGGTGGCGGACAGCGCAACGCGTCCATTGCCATGTCGAGCTTCGAGTCGATGTCCCATGCACCAAGCGCATCGATCTTCTCTTGAAGCTTGGCCTGTTGCTCCATCAGCACTTCGTAGTCGGCATCTGGTTCGGCGAACTTCTCGCTGATCGCGTTGTAATCGCGAAGCAGCTGCACTGTTGCAGCAGCACCTTCTTCGACAACTTCGCGGACGGTCTTTTCTGGATCGAGTTCGGGCTCCTGCGAGAGATAGCCGAACGTCACGTCCTTGTTCTTCGTGATCTGTCCAACGTACTCGTCGTCGAGACCAGCGATGATTTTCAGAAGCGTGGACTTACCAGCTCCGTTGAGACCAAGCACACCGATCTTCGCTCCGTAAAAGAAGCTGAGGTAGATGTCCTTGAGAACTTGGCGGTTTGGCTTGTAGATCTTGCCAACACCGACCATGCTAAAGATGATTTTTTGGGGTTCAAATACTGCCATAGGCAGCAAAACTACGACTTTGCGCCACGTGTTGAGGCGAGTCCCTGGATGACATCAGCGATGAGCTGTGCCGCAAGCTTTGCTGTGCGACCGTCTACGTCGTAGCGTGGGTTCACTTCCAGAATATCCAGGGCTATTAACGACCCTGATGCGGCTGCCTGGGTGAGGCATGCCCGCACCTCGTGGGGAGCAAAGCCATCTGCCGCTGGAGCACTTACGCCCGGAGCATACGCAGAAGCAAACGCGTCCATGTCAACAGACACGTATGTTCGACCCGATGCAGCGGCGTGCGACATTGCGCGTTGCCATGCTTCGTGAATTCCATCACGCCGGATCTCGTCGAGCATCATCACGTGCATGCCGGCCTGGCGAACACTCGCAATGTGATGCGCCGAGGCACCTGTGGACTGAATGCCGAACTCTACAAAGCCGCCCGGCGCGAGACACGACGAAGGCATGTCGAGCATTTGACGGAAGGGCGAACCACTATGCGCACGTCCATCCTTGAGCGGTCGAACATCAGTATGCGCGTCGATATTGATCACACCGTATGGCTGTCCATCAGAAGATATCGCTCGCACTGTTGGCCATGCACAGTCGTGTCCACCTCCAAGCACGATCGGAACAATTCCACGACGAACAAGTTGCGCAACGATGTCGTAGTGCTCATCGTGGATCTGCTCAAGCGTCTTGCCATCGGTTTCAATGTTGCCGAGATCACAGAGTGCAAGCTCGCCGCTCTGCAAGGCTGAGAGGAATGCCGTTGGCGCAAGCTTCGTGAGCGCTCGGCGAATTGCCGCTGGCGCTTCTGCTGCTCCTACGCGACCGCCGTTGCGCTCGACACCGATATCCTGCGGAACACCGAGAATCGCCACAACGCATGGTGCTTCGGGTAGCGATTGTAGATCGTACACACAGATATCCCCAATGCGGGGATCCTCTGAATCGCCCGACCGGTAGATGCAAGAAGCATCTACCGGTTGAAGCGATGTGCGAAAGCGAAGTGATGTCATGCTGAGTACGTTACTGCGCAATCACGAGTGGGATTGTCTGACGCACGACAGACGACTCGATGGAGATGACATACGAGCCGATTGGCAAGGATGTTGGAACTGCAAATGTGTGCTCACCAGCTGACAGATTTCCTGCGTGAATCGTCGCGACGATCCGTCCAACGAGATCGCGAACAATTACCTGTCCACCAGCGAGCAGATCTTCGCGATACACCTGCAGACGCAGCGTTGCATTATCGCGCACAGGATGCGGAACAACGTCGCCAACAACGACCATGCTTGGATCAACGATCTCTTCGTTAACGTCCGTTGTGCCCACTACACCGACCAAGCGAACCTGCTTTGCAGAGTTCCGCTCATCGTTGGTGTACACGCGGATCGAACCAGATGTTGTACCAGCGTCTGGACGTTCAAATGCGAGTGTCACAACGAGTGAGTCGCCCGCTTGCAATGTCACCGGAAGTTGCTGCGATGTTGATACCAAGAAGAAGTGCTTGCGAACTGAGAAGATGGTGAGGCTATCAACACGCAACGGTACGTCGTTACCTGCGCGAACGACGAACGTGCGCTCGGCACGACTTGGACTTGGCAATTCCCAGCGCACACTGTCTGTGCTTGTCGCAACCGTTGGCTTCGACGCTACTGTGAACTGCATCCATGCCTTATTGCCAAAGTCTGGTTCGAAGGTCTTGATCGTGCTACCACCAGAGCGGAAGCTCAAGCTGCCACTACCCAACTGCGAACGATAGAACCAGAAGTCAAGTCCGAGACCTTCCTTGTTCACGAGCTCGAAGTCGTAACAGCCGTTTGCAAGATTGAAGTCGAGCGTGTACGTCTTCTCGCTCTCGAGTTTTGAACCTTCTCCAATAATCTCACCAGTTGTCTTCTTCAGACGCCAGGTGTACTGGATCTCTGCTTGCTTATTGGTGCGAAGATTGATCTGAAGATCGCTGTAGTACACAGGAGGCATCACGAACGATGTCGTGCGGCTGTTGTTGTTTGCGTACTCATCACCGGCGAGCACAGTGCGCACAACGAATGATGATACGCCTGTCGTTGATGGCCATGCCGGTGCCGGAAGTACTACCGTATCGCGACCAAGGAACTGAAGATTTCCTGTCCAGTTGTACGTTGACTTCGCTCCACCATTGATCTCGTATTCGATCGTGCACGCCGTCATAGGTGTCGAGCCGTTGTTCGCAATCACAATGACTGGTTCACCGCAGATTGGGTTCAATCGACCGTAGTATTCCCATGAGTTCGGTGAGATCACATCGACGACAGCTGCATCCTTTGCGAAGTTTGGTTCACCATATCCAATCAACTGCATTGATACTTCCCAGCGACCCCACAGTTCGTTTGCTGCTTCCTTCTTCACGCCGTAGTCGAGGTTGACTGTCGATGCACCCTTGACGTGCGGTGTAAGTTCAAACTCATAGAGATCAACCGGCGCACCTGGGCACCATCCAGTGCGATCGATCAACCAAGTACCTCCTTGTGGAAACACAGGGTTATCGCCGCACTCCATCCACAGGCGCCAATTGAAGCGCTCTTGTCCGTTGACGTTGATGAAGTGGTTGCGCGGGCAGAATTCGGCACAGTTTGTTTCGTTGCTGAATTCATGTCCACTCGTCACAGCCTTCAAGCGGAATGTTGAGGCAGCCTTGTTCAGTGCAACATCAACAGGAGCAAGCGCTGCCTTGTTCTCAAGGACAGCTGTGAATTGGGCGCCACGCTCGTAATACACTTGATCGATCTGCTTCACATCACGTGTTGGCGTGCCCTTGATGAACACAAAGGTGACATCGATCAACTCCTGCTGATTACCAGCAGAAAGTGTGACGTTGTTGCGAAGAAGTGGTGCGAAGTCTGTTACATCGTATTCCCAACGGAAACCCTTCGGACCAAGATCGAGTCCGATGCCGTATGGTGTGATGTAGCGACCAATTTCAAAATCAACAATCGGACTGAAGTATGGACGTTCTTGTTTGCGAAGAGTCGTCTCTGCAGCAACAACTGTTGAGTCTACTGCAAGGCCTGCCTCGTCGAGTGTGTAGATCTTGCCTGCCTCTTGCAC
>Ga0222713_10005972_pt1 | contig 11682 bp, 11 predicted proteins | sample C33_649DmetaG_FD_165061 | JGI IMG/M metagenome (GOLD analysis project Ga0222713, IMG submission 165061) | Estuarine water microbial communities from San Francisco Bay, California, United States - C33_649D | ecosystem: Environmental > Aquatic > Marine > Unclassified | place: USA: California...
GGCATTTAGCTTTTATCCGACCAAGAATCTTGGTGCCTTGGGTGATGGGGGAGCCGTCTTTACGAGAGATCACAGTATGGCGCAACGGATTGGGGCCCTGCGGCAATACGGATGGCGTCAACGGTATGTGAGTGCTGAACCCGGTCGTAACAGTCGGCTGGATGAAATGCAGGCGGCGATTCTGCGGGTGAAATTGAACTATCTGGATGCGGAAAATGCCCGCCGTGCCCGGTATGCCCGGCGTTACCTTGAGCTATTGCAGGCAAGTCCATTATCTCTGCCCTTGGCGGATGACGCTGAGGTAATTTCGGCCTGGCATCAATTTACAGTGCGCACGCCACACCGGTCTGACCTGCAGGCAAAACTGGTGGAGCAGGGAATACATTGCGGCGTGTTGTATCCAGTCCCCCTGCATCACCAACCAGCCTATGCGGCCAAAGTTCAATTGCCCTTGAGCGAGCGGGCTTGTGCAGAAGTGCTTTCTTTGCCGGTGCATCCCGGTTTGTCGGCTGAGGACATTGACAGAGTGTCGGCGGAAATCCTTCGTTGGTCATCCCCATGAAGCGTGTCGCCTTGAGTTTTGTCATTCCTCTCTACAACAGCGAGGCGAGTATCGCCCCGTTGGTGCAAGAAATTGAAAACTTAAAGATCGAAGGCGGACATGAGATCATCCTGGTGAATGACGGCAGTCGTGACGGCACGGCTGCGGTCGGCCAAGACCTTGTTCGGTCGGCGCGAGTGCCGATCACACTGGTGAATCACTCCAGGAATTTCGGAGAGCACAACGCCGTGCTAACCGGCTGGCGACATGCCAGCGGACTATACGTGGTTAATCTTGATGATGATGGACAAAATCCACCGGCCGAAGCGGTCCGTTTGTGGCGGCATGCGCTGGAGCAAAGGCTCGATGTGGTCTTTGGGCACTACCGCACCAAACAACACACGGCATGGCGAAATTTGGGCAGTTGGTTTACCAATCGCATGACGGATATGGCCCTGGATAAACCAGCGGGTTTTTATTTGTCCAGTTTTCGATGTGTGAGTGGATTTGCCGCAAAAAAGGTGGCGGCGCACGCCGGGCCGTTTCCTTATATCGATGGCTTGCTGCTGCAGGTTACCCAGCGCATCGGTTCACTCGCGGTCGAGCATGCGCCCCGTGTTACAGGTGAAAGCGGCTATACTCTGCGGCGACTGATCAAGCTATGGATGAGTGCGTGGATTAATTTCTCGGTGCTGCCACTACGCCTGGCCACCGTATTGGGCTTGATTCTTGCCTTGGTTGGTCTGATCGGGCTGGGCGCCGTGGCATGGCTGCGATTTACCCATCAGGGACCGGCCTTTGGCTGGGGTTCACTTATGGGTGCTTTGCTGGTGTTTTCAGGCACGCAGTTGTTGATTTTGGGCGTAATAGGGGAATACATCGGACGGATGTTCATCACGATAAACCATCGCCCCCAATCAGTGGTGCGAGAGGTGTTTCGCAGTGCGGTTGATTAGGCCGCGGGTCCCAGCAATTGCTTCCAGCGATTGAATTCCAAATCAATTGCCTGGTGCATACCCGTCAACGCCACCGCTGGTGGGGTGGCTCTCAAGTGCAACGCATAAAACAAAGCCTGCCGCGCATCAACATGATCACGGGCGGAATGCGGTGCCGTCCATGCACGATGCAAATAATCCCAGCACCAGCGCCGCGCCCCCAGTAAAACTATTTCATTCCGCCATTTTTGAGTAAGCCTGAGGGTGTTTGTTTCGTCGTGCAATTTTCTGCCGGGCGACGAGCTGATATGGTGACGAATGATACTCCTCAGACTCACAATTGTTTTGTGACCTGAAATTCGCGCCCGAAAGCAGAGATCCACATCTTCACCTCCATTGGAAAATTGCTCATCAAAACCGCCAAGCTGCAGCCAGAGTGCACGATCAATCAACAGGCAGGCACCGGTGACTGCCGCAACTTCACGATGCGGAAACAGAATGCCCAGAAATAGGTTGTGACCGGAGCGGTCGTGTTCGGGTTTGCCCTTTAAATTTATGAAAATCCCCGTGTGATCAATCGCCCCGTTTTGGAAATTGCGCTGGATATTGCCTATGATGGCGGGGCGTTGCTTGAACCGGCGACGTGCGCGCATGATGGGTTCAAACCAACCGGGGCTTAGGAGCAGATCATTGTTCAGCAGGACGAGCGCTTCACCTTGGGCAAGGCCAGCGCCCCGATTATTTGACGCGGCATATCCGAGATTGCGGTCATTATAAATAACCCGGAAAGGTTCATTCAGGGTGGCCAGCCACTCACGGGTGCCGTCGGTGCTGCCGTCATCCACCAAAATGATTTCATGGGAAAGTTTGCGCGGCAGAGTTTCCTGCAGGCTGGCAATCATGGCCTGGGTCAAATCCAGACAGTTGAATAGTGGTATGATGAAGGAGACCTGCATCCGGTATGCTTAGGTGTAGACCAACCGGGATGATTAGCGCACGGAGAAAACTCAGCGACGGACGTTTTCGAGCACTTGCTTCAGATATGAGCCGTAGGAGGATTTGCCGAGTTTGCTGATATTGGCGAGCATCCCCTCGGCATCGATCCACCCCTTCTGGTAGGCGATTTCTTCCAGACAAGCGATTTTGAGACCGGTGCGGTTTTCCAGCACTTCCACAAATTGGGCTGCCTGCATCAGGGAGTCATGGGTGCCAGTATCGAGCCAGGCGGTTCCCCTTCCCAGTAGTTCAACGTGCAGGTCGCCGCGCTCAAGGTAGAGGCGGTTTAGGTCGGTGATTTCCAATTCACCGCGGGCGGATGGTTTCAGTGCCCGGGCTAATGCCACCACGTCCTGATCGTAAAAATAAAGCCCGGGAACTGCGTAATTGGATTTCGGCTTGGCGGGCTTTTCTTCGAGCGAGACTACCTTGCCAGCTGAATCGAATTCGGCCACCCCATAGGCGGTTGGATTCGCGACATGATAGCCGAAAATCGTGGCACCTTTCGTGCGGGTGTCAGCTTCGGCCAGCGAGTCGGCGAAATCGTGACCGTAAAACAGGTTATCTCCAAGGATCAGGGCCGAGGGCTCCTTTCCGGTGAGGAAGCCTACGTCGGCCGCAATGGTAAAAGCTTGGGCAAGGCCGTCTGGGCTGGGTTGTTCGGCGTAGGTGTAGTTTAGGCCGAGATTAGATCCGTCACCCAATAGTTTACGAAAATTAGGCAGGTCGGTGGGGGTGGAAATAATCAGGATTTCTCGAATACCGGCGAACATGAGCACTGAGATCGGATAATAGATCATCGGCTTGTCATAGACCGGCATGAGTTGCTTGGAGACCGCGATAGTCAGGGGATAGAGCCGGGTGCCGGAGCCACCGGCGAGTATGATACCTTTGCGAGCGGAGGAATTTGTGGGGACAGGCATGAGTTGAATGATTACTGACCTTGCTTGGCGTAGCGGGCCTCGACTTCGGCTTTGAGCGGCTGCCACCAGGCGGAATGGTCACGATACCAAGCGATGGTGGATGCGAGACCGTCGCGGAAGGTTGTGTAGCGGGGCGTCCAACTGAGCTCGTTGCGGATCTTGGCTGCGTCGATGGCATAACGCATGTCGTGTCCGGGCCGGTCGTTAACGTGGTCATACCAATCAGCCGGTTTGTCGAGCAGCTCAAGGATCAGCTCGACAACGGTCTTGTTGTTCTGCTCACCGTCGGCGCCGATCATATAATAGCTGCCGGGTTTGGCGCGGTCGAGGATGGCCCAGACGGCAGCATTGTGATCGTCGACGTGGATCCAGTCGCGCACATTGAGGCCGGCGCCATAAAGCTTGGGTTTGGTTCCACTCAGCACATTCGTGATCTGGCGAGGGATGAACTTCTCGATGTGCTGATAGGGGCCGTAATTGTTTGAGCAGTTACTGATGGTGGCCTTGATCCCGAACGTGCGGATCCACGCCTTTACCAGAAGATCAGAACCGGCCTTCGTAGCGGAATAGGGACTGGAAGGGTTGTAGGGGGTGGTTTCCCGGAAGCGTTCCGGATCGTCCAATTCCAGGTCCCCAAACACCTCGTCAGTGGAGACATGATGAAAACGCCGGCCATGGCGGCGGACGGCCTCAAGCAGAGTGAAGGTGCCAACGACATTGGTGGTGACGAAGGGTAGGGGATTGGCAATCGAGTTGTCGTTATGGGACTCTGCGGCGAAATGGACAACGAGATCGCAGGCGGCGACCAGGCGATCGATCAGCGTGGCATCCTCAATGCGTCCTACGATTAGCTCTACTTGGTTACCCGCGGCGGATAAGCTGGTGCGGCTGCCCGCATAGGTCAGTGCATCAAGCACTGTAATCCTGCACTCCGGCCGGTGTTGCAGAGTATAGTGGACGAAATTGCTGCCAATGAAGCCGGCGCCGCCGGTGACGAGGATGTTCATGGTCGGTCAGGAATTTACTTTGACCCAATTGCTGAGATCGCGGGCGACTGCTTCGTGGACCTCGGTCATTTTTATTCCGGTGGCCTGAAGCTTGGAGGAGTCCATTACGCAATTGGATCGAGGGGTTTTAGCCGCGGTGCGCATAAACTCGGCTTCGTCGGTGAAGAAAGAGTAGTCCTTGGAGCAGACCCCACTGGCCAGGATCAAATCGACGATTTCATGGGTGGTGACCTGTCCCGGATTGGTTACATTATAAGTGCCAAAGGGCACACGTTTTTCCCAGCATGCAAAGGTGGCGGCGACAAACTCGTGCAGCTGGGAAATGGAATTGGCGGCCTCCAGCAGACGCTCATAACGCATCATCTTGGTGAGATAGTTGCGCGGGCCTTCATGGTGGTCGAATGGGATGCGCAGACGCCAGATAAAGACGTCGTTTCGGTTGGCGAGGATTTCCTCACCCAATGCCTTGGTGCCACTGTAAAACGAGCAATTATTGGTGCGGAAACTGAAGTTGGGCGAATCGGTTTCCGTAAATCCAGAGCCGTCCGGGCGTGCGCCGGTGTAGATGCAACCGGAAGAAACATGTCCCCATGGCACACCCGCGGCAGTGCAGGCTTCCGCCACACGGCCTGGGAGCACCGCATTACCAAAAAGACATTCTGACTTATGCAATTCACACGCATCGACATTGGGTTTGCCCGTGTAACCGGCAGCATTGATCAGAAAATCAGGCTTTTCAGTCCGCAATAAATCGGCAAGGGCATCCGTATTGGTATAGTCGAATTCCGCCCGTCGCAGATTACGAAACGGGATACTTTTGCGCTGTAGAAGTGCCTGATAGGCCGCTCCCACATATCCTGAGCCTCCGAGCAAATAAATCATGAATAGTTAACTAGGATGAATGGTTGTTCGGCGGTCAACATGAGCTTTGTGAAGGTTAATCGACTAGTTGCGGCGGTAATCGCCACGACTGAAATATTTTTCCAACCAGATATAGGCGCAGATGAAAAAATAACGACTGCCCATTTCCTTGATCTTGAGCTTGGCCTCGCCGAATTTGCGATTGTGCCAGGAAATCGGCATTACCGTCCAACTATAGCCACGCACAATTGCCTTGAGTGGGATTTCGACGGTCAGATTGAAATGCGGCGCCATGAAAGGACGACAGCCGTCGATCACGTTGCGCCGATAGGCTTTGAAAGCGTTGGTCGTGTCATTGAGCGGTATATTGAAGCCTACCCGCACAAGTAAATTTGCTAAGCGATTGACCAGTAGCTTTATCCGGGGGTAATCGACTACTTTTCCTCCTTTGACGAATCGACTGCCAAAGGCGCATTCGTGGCCCTGATTAAGAAGGTGCCAATAAGCGACGGCATCGCTGGGATCGTCGGAAGCATCTGCCATCATGATGACACAGGCGTCACCCCGAAAGTGATTAAGACCAAAGATTACCGCCCGGCCAAATCCGTTTGGCCCCGTATTTTGCACCGGAACCAAGGTGGGGATTGATTCTTTCAGCTCTTGGAGCACGGCCCAAGTCCGGTCCTTGCTGCCATCATCCACCACGACAATTTCGTGTGGAATATTTTCTCGAGCGAAAGTCTCGTAGATCGCCAACAAAGTAGGTGGTAGCGATTCCTCTTCGTTGTGGGCGGGGATGACTACGGAATAGAGATTAAGCGGGGCGGAATTAGCCTCGTGCATCGCGTCAATCAGGGCAAATCCTCCCTCGGCGGCAAGCCTTGCTTACCGCGCTGTTTTGGCCGAGTGATCTCAATCGAGGCTGAAATCTGTGAGATAGGTCCAATCGAAGGCATTGCTGCCATCGGGATCTATCTCGATCGTTAGCAACTCGTCGGCCTTTAAAGCTGGAAGCTCAATGTTTAGGGTATGGCGACCTTGGTCCGTCGCCACGGTGAGAGGTTGCAAGCGCTGGTCGGCCAAAATGGATTTGGTGCCGTCACTGTGTTGTATTTCGGCCCTGAAAGTTGCCCCGTTGGTGTGTTGTTCCCCTTGATACGCTCCTGCCATGATGCCATACGAGAATTTCAAATGCTTTTCGCAGCCTGCCAGCCGGTAACTTATACTGGATGGTGCGTGCAGCATTAATGTGCTAAGTTTTGAATCCTCAATGAAGGTGGAAAGAGGACTCGAGACAGTATCAGGAGGACGGTTGAAACCAGGGAATTGCCGCCAGGTATAATGTGGGCTTCTTAGAAACCTGATATTGGTGATGTAAGCCCAATCCCAGGCATTGTTCTGACCTGGTCCAGGGTTAGTTGTGACAGTCAGTTTAATGCCAGATGGGTAGGGAGGAAGAGGGATTCGCCTGATTTGGGGGCTTCGATCAGCCGCAACATCGCGGGGATTGATCAGGAATGAATGGATAATCCGCCGGGTGCCATCTGGGGCGGTGAGTTCCACGGCAAACCCCGTGCCGTCACCCTCTGATTGATTGATCGCCCGCGGGGCGTAACCGGTTTCCATCAAAAGTTCGCGTTCATTACCTTGCAGGATCCATTCCGCCAGTCCCGGAGGACGCATCATCAGGACGTCACGTGCGCCGATTTGGTCGAACTGGCCGGACTGCTCCCGCAAGTTTTCCGTGGGTAGATGTTGGTCGATCCAATTGGGTAGACGACTCTCAGCCAGGACCTTTTGCATCTGCCCAGAGGATACTTCTAGGCTGATCAGCACATCACGTCGCGCGTAAACCCGGGCATAATCCAGATCGATTACCAAGGTATAATCGCGAGCGACCAAGGCAGCCAACTCCGGGAATATTTCGTGGGCGGCACTGGGCCGATCCTGATAAAATATGGCGTTGGGACCGACAGAATCGAGAAACACCTCAGGTCGGTTCTGGCGAAAATCCGCCAAGAAATTTTGACGATAATACCCCTGCAAGGGGGAGGGCACGATGCAATTGTAGCTGTAGGCCTCCCTGGTCCCCTGAATCAGATTACATGTGACATAAGACTGCGCATCCCAGCCCCAGATGGCCAGTCGCTCTCCGGGTTTGGTGAGAAGTCTGATGACACTATCTACTTCCGTCAGTGAATTGGTCCGTTGGGTGAGTAGTTGCTCAAGCACTGAGGGCATCGGAGAAAGCAGCCGGGTGATGAGAATGCCAGTCACGCCGAACAGAACCACAGTTTTTGCGATGTAACTGATAAAAGTTTTATCCTTGGCCAAGAGGCATTCTCCGAGGGCAGCGCCACTCCAAATCACGGCTGGCACTAAAAGTAACTGCACATAGTGCAAGTAAGGCCTGCCCGGAAAGAGGACACAGAACAAGGCAACGCCGAACAGGCAGCCTCCAAGCACATATTGCCGGCTCAATTTTTGTCTGGTGGCCGCAGATAGGAGGACAAGCAGCAAACATATGCCAAATCCAATGCAAACCGTCAGCAACGGTGGATGGGTGAAGGAAAGATCAGGGGATAGCCACTATTCAGAAAGGCTTGCCCCTGCATAGATGAGATTCTGAACAATATAACCTTGATAGAAATCCCGCCAGACGCCGCCACTGGCAGTGGCTATGACCACGATAACTGCTGGGATCAATAGTCCCCCGGCCAGGGCAATGGACTGTCGGATTTTAGTGCCAGGTTTGGTATTTTCCCAACGCAGGAGAATCACCAGAGCAAACAAGGCCAAGAGCGCGCCGATGGGCCCTGTTTGCAGTTTCGCCCAAGGATGGAGTCCGGCCACTAAGCCAAGTAATAGCCATCTTCCATAACCGGGAGAATTTTTCTTCTGGAGGGTGGTGAGCATGGCGACGCCGGCTGCGGTCAAAGGCAGCGACACCAGTTCCGAAGAATAGTGATTCAAATCGTCGGATACAATTGATGCGAAATAGAGCACACCCGGCAGCAAACCTAACCGGGCGGTGTGTTCTCCGTAATTTTTGCGCAAAACGAGGTAGCAAATGCAAAGCGCTGACCAGATGAGTAACATTGCGGTTAGCCGCGCGGTAAAATAATCCAGTGGGAGCCCAATCAGTGTCCATGGCACCAACACGTAATACACCAACGGGCCAGCGGTCATGCCATCGACCGAACGCCAGAATAATGGATCATGCCGGAGGGTCAGGGCGCCCGCAATGAACTGGCTCTCATCCGTGTTTAGTTCATTGCCAAAAAGCAGAAACGGCCAGCGCCAAGAGACCAAAACCACCAAGATTAACAGTGGAAACAGCCAAGGGTTTGGTGCTCTGGCACGCGTAGCACCGTTGGATCGGGGCCAACAGGCCGATGTCAGTAGCAGGAACGAGGCCCCCACCGCCAATGGCCAGTAAAGGTCGGTATGACCATCAAGGAATCGCAGTAAGAATTCCCCGTTCATATGTCGTGCAGGGGCCGAACATAGGGGAGAAAAAATGTCAGGTGATGATAGTCCCGCTTATCCGCAAAAGGGTGGTTAGGATTGGATTGGCTCACAAGTTGGCGGGATGGGTCTGTTTGTTCCAGATGCGTTGACCATGAGCATGTGGACATGGTGATCAACCGGATAGCACGCAGGTGAGCTGTTGTTATACGTGCCCCTTTTCTCCTATGGGCTGGCCCAGCGTGCTCGACACAGCGGGTCAACGTGGGGCGGACAATTCCAACCAAGTGGGATTGGCCTCCGCATGGCAGGCAATTTCTTCAAGGATTGTCGTGGTGTCAGTAGTCGGATGCCATTTCCAAAGGCGGTTGGCCTTGCCATGATCCAGCACAATCCAAGGGATATCAAACTGCCGAGCTGAACCGTCGCGTATCACTTCGTGTGATCCGAATCGTGACGCACACCAGTCACTTAATTGTTTGAGTGACATGGCCGAGCCGGTCCCTCCGGAAAAATTGGCGACCCGGTCTTCAGCTTTCAATTTTGGCGCCGCGAGTTGTTGCAAAATGACGGAAACGAGATCGCGAGGATGCAGACAATCGCGCACCTGATACCCATGGCCCCCGAAACCCAGATACTTTAGCGGACGTTTTCTCAGCCACGCATTGATCCAGTAGGCGAATATGCCTTGGTCAGCACGACCGAACTGTCCGGCGCCGGCCAGAACTCCGCAACGGTTGATAAATACAGGAAAGCCAAAGGTTTCACCGTATTCCAAAGCCAGTAATTCGGAAGACAATTTGGTTGCTCCGTAAAGAGAGATGGGGGCTTGCGTGGAGAATGTTTCATCCAGTCCATTAACGGTCAGACCGGTTGGAAGGGACTGTGATGTATCCGGAGTCAGCGCGTCATTGAGCACCACCACAGGCAAGGTGTTCAAGGGGGCGATGGCATAAACGCGGGACGTTGAAAGCAGCACAAATCCAGCTTGGTGAGACTTGCAGTATTCCAGTATATTGATCGTTCCCACGAGGTTGTGGTCCACCAGTTCGCGACTGCTGGTTTTGCCATCCACCCCCGCGAGGACGCTGGGATTGGCCGCGGCATCAATGACGAAATCTGCACCAGGCAGCTTTTCTATCTGGGCGGCATCCCGCAAATCGGCAGTGATTATCTGGGCTCCGAGTTGCTCCAAAGGCTTGCGGTTGGTCTCACTTCCATTGCGGATAAAATTATCGAATCCGAAAACTTCGTGGCCCAAAGCCAAAAGTTCTCGAGCCAGGGTGCTGCCGACAAAGCCACAGATGCCGGTGATAAGAATACGCATGTCTTGAGAGGGAAACAGACCGCCGACTTCAGGTGAAGCGTGAAATGCCTCCATTCAGGTGTGGGCAGCATTTTCGAGGTTGATGACCCGGGTCTTATGCTCTTATATGCGAGGCATCACATGAAACAACTACTAGGTCGTCTCCCATCCTTCGCCATATTGTTTTGCTCGGTTGCCCTGTCGGCATTCGCGGTCGACCGCACGGTATCGGCGGAACTTCCCAATGAGGTTCAATCCGACAGTCAGGTGCGGGTGGCAGTCCAAGCCAGCACTAGCGCCACTGATGGTGAGTATGTGGGCTTTTTTCATGCCGAGTATTCCACTGACGGAGGTCAAAATTGGACAGGAATCTGTTATGAGGAGAAGTCTGGAGCAAAGATTGAGCGCGTAGTTACAATTACGTCTGGCAAAGTCGGGACCAAGGTTGTGGTCCGGGCACGTGCGGCATTTCGCGGCGGCAAATCGGGCGATGTTGATTATTCCGGCGAGGCCATCAACTGGGATGACACATGGAGCAAGTGGCGGACACCGCCAACGCGTTATTGGATAGCTTATGTCCGCTGATCGGCGGACAAGTTTAGAGCCGCTGGAATCGGTATTTGGCCCACGCCCATAGCCATGTGGGAGGATCCCGGAACATGGAGACCTTTTTGCCCTCCTTGAATGAGCGGGAGGTATATTTCACCGGGATTTCGATTGGGATATGACCCTTTCGAACCAGTTTGATGAGCAACTCCCAATCGAAGTCGAAACGGTTTGCTTCAAAACTCAATCCGGCGAGGCATTCGCGTCGAAAAACCTTATACATGGTAAATGGATCGCGAAGCTTCAGACCCAGAGACACATCAATAAGGGCGGTGAAAAACCAGTGACCGGCGTTGAGGGCGAAGGCATGCAGCACCTGCTCGTCAAATTTACGAATAAACAAGCTGTTACTGTGTCGGGATCCGAGCACGAAGGTGTGCTCACCGGACATGATGGGGGCGAGTAGTTTTTCGTAGTCGGCCAGGTCGTATTCCAAATCACCATCTTGAATAAGTAATACATCCCCTGTGGCGTGGTTGAACCCATGTCGAACGGCATGTCCTTTTCCCTGCGGTCTTTCTTCCAGTAAGAGTTTGACCCCTGGGCGATCCGCATAGGTCTGCACGAGTTCTCTGGTTCCGTCGGTCGAGTTGCTTTCCACAATGATGACCTCAATTTCCCATCCGGTAATGCGCTTGCTGGTGATAGCATCGAGGGCGGTGGTTATGGTGGCGCGCTCGTTGAATAGCGGAACCACAACGGAGAGCTTCGGCTTGGCGGGTAGCGGCGGAAACCGCAGGTTATTGATTTTCATCAAGAGGCACAGCTTCAGGCAAACGTCGCTTTGGAGCGGAACAGCCAGATCAGTCCGCCAAGGAGTCCCATGACTCCAATAAGGGCGAGCCACAGAGCGAGGGTGAAATATTGGGGCCAATAGTTGTATGTGATATCATACGTGCCCGCCGCCGGAATTTTGACTCCCCGAAAGGCATGGTTCAGCCGAAAATAAACCGCCGATTGGCCATTAACTGTGACCTGAAAGTCCTTCTGGTAGTATGTCTCGGTCAATACTGCCACCCCGGGTCCGGGTGCTTCGATT
>Ga0222713_10005974_pt1 | contig 11678 bp, 10 predicted proteins | sample C33_649DmetaG_FD_165061 | JGI IMG/M metagenome (GOLD analysis project Ga0222713, IMG submission 165061) | Estuarine water microbial communities from San Francisco Bay, California, United States - C33_649D | ecosystem: Environmental > Aquatic > Marine > Unclassified | place: USA: California...
AGGTCATACTCCAGGTGAGCTCGCCATATACGTAGAACTCCCGGAAACTGGCTCAATAGTGTGGACTAGCGATGCGATCTCACGCCTTGAGGAAGTCGAAGAGGGTTGTAAAGATTCCTGGAATGTTGAGCTCGCACTTCATCACGCACACCGCCTATTGAATCTCGGTAAAGAAAAGGATGCTCTTGTCATTTTCGGTCATGGACCATCGCAATGGAGAGAATTAAGGAAAGCTCCGGAACGATATCTATAACCGAGAACTTTCGCCAAGGGGACCGAGAGATCTAGCGAACGTCTCTTCCTTGATTGATAATGATGACGTTTCCACTCACCACATCTCCAGCGGGTGAAATCAAGAAAGCCACCCAGTCAGCTATCTGTGACGGTTGCATCGGTTTTCCTTGAGGCATATTCGAGATTGCTTTGTTAAGCGTTTCCTCGGTCAAAAGGTCAAAGAGTGGGGTTTCGGTCATCGCTGGAGCGATGGAGTTACAACAGATCCCCTCCTTCGCATATCTTCGAGCTAGATCCTTAGTTAGGGTGTCCATAGCTGCCTTGCTTGCGCGATAGTGCGGCGGATCGAAGACGTCAAAGTTATAAGCACCATTCGATGAGATATTCACAATTTTCTTGAATCCATCTCTTTTTAGCATCGACTTAACTGCCGCCTGCGAGCAATAGAAAGCAGATGAGAAGTTCACTGCCATCTGCAATTCAAATTCATCGGCGGGAATCTCCGGGAAATCTGACATGAAGCAACTTCCCGCATTATTGACAAGAGCATCTACCCCGCCAAATCTTGACTCAATCTCACTAAAGGTCGCATCTACCTCATCTGCCTTAGTGAGGTCCAGTGTGATGTGGGAATAGTGATGTGGCTCGAATGAATCGCCCTGAGGTTTAACATCAAGACCAACGACAAAGAAACCATCGCGAATCAGCGACTTGGTTATGGCGCGCCCCATCCCGCCAGAGGCACCAGTGACGACTGCAACTCGTTTCAAAGTCAGCTACTTCCTCTTGAAGCCTTGAGGACACTTTGGATTTGTCCCCGAAACTTTCTTTGTTTGTTTTCCCTTAACACAAGTAATCGTCACTTTCTTTGTCGAGATCGCTGCGGGCGAGCTCGTCGGTGAGGCAGTTGCCGTTGCAGAAGCATTTGCAGTCGCGGTTGGTGAAGGAGAACCCGTTGGCGTGGCCACAGGTGTCGGCATTGGTGAAGGCGTTGCTACTGGAGTCGGCGTTGGTGACGGAGTCGGTTTTGGATTGCAGGTGACACACTCAATGCCAGGTTCATTTAAGGCTACTCCAGGACTTCCTACTATTTTGTAGCCCAGCGCGCTAACAAAATCTGCTGCGATGATGGTCTGATAATCCGAATCTGCACTCGCGCCTGATAGCCCCTTTTCTGAGACTGACTTTCGAATTACCTGTTGACCCGCGAGATTCACATGGGTAAAAGTCCAAACCTTCGAAGAAGTCTTGTCGAGGATTCCCGAAGGTACTCCTCCTTTACCGTTAGTGAGGTTTATCTTGTTCGAATAGGAACCTTGCAAATCTTTACTCGTGTAAGCCTCAGTTCCGCGTCCGCGCGAGACGTAGAGAACCCAATCGGTCCCATTGAAGAAGATATCGGGATCACTGAAGACTCGATCTTCGGCTGAACTATTGAGCGTCGCACTTACACGCATTCCGGGATCCTCCACAAAAGAAGCTCCATCGGATCCCGCAACCTCAACCGCACTCTTGATCATCTTCTCGCAGGTAGCTTGCCCCTGCGGACATTGCGCTGGATCACCTCCACGCATTCCAGGCAAATAGAAAAGAATGAGTCGACCATCGGGCAGCTGCGCAAGTGAAGGATCAACAAATCCTTCGCCTGAAGTGATGGTTGCACGCGTCTTCGTGAGATCCCCAGTCGACATATTTATCTTGGTCAATCCTTGGGTATCGTACAAATATAGAGTGTCACCGCGACGGAATACATCGGGAACGGAACCTTTAGCCGGTGCCCATCCCTCAAGGAGTTTCCACGTCGTTCCGTCATCGGACTGCGCCAACAAGACATAGTGATTTTGAGGATTGTTGCAATCTGCAACCGTTTGAGGGCAGACGTTGAAAGACATTAGATACTTCTGCGTGGGTACTTTCACCGGATTGGCCACAGCGCTTTGGCCCAATGAGAGAACTAAGGCTAGAACGATTATCGCTATTCGAGATCGCTTCTGCATGGGCTGATTCTCATACTCCATCGGGTTGATGTAAATAGATGAGCATCTTGACTAGGCTCTGAAGCGAAGCCATCCGCCACGACGATAGGACCACGAGAATGAAGAGACTAGATCTAGGTCGCACCGGCCTCCTCCTGGTGAGCTCACTACTACTGGCCACATTGTGGATTGCTCCTTCACGTGGGTCATCAGTTGGAACATGGTCAATTTCTGAAGAGAAGAAAATCTCGATAAGTGGTGTCAGCGCCTATGTGGAGAAAATCTCTGCAACTGCGGATCGTGTCTGGCGCAGTGATGGAATGCCTTCTCCCGGGGCACCAATTCCCTCGGTTGCTGACTGTGATTCAAATGGCAACTGCACACCGGTGTCACTTCGATCTCAATTTGGCAATGACGTAACAATTGTGACGTTAAGAGATGGTTCACGCCGTGCTTATTTTGTCTCCATGAGCACAAGTGGAAAAGTTATTGTCTCCGCAAAAATGACTGCTGATGGACTTGGGCACGAAGCAACCATCAATACTCCGATAACTGCGAGCATGCAACAAAAAGCGTGGGGGGTTCCCGATGCAGTGTTGCTTCCTGATGGACGCGTCCGTATCTATTATGTAGATAAGTCAGAACAGGGTCGCTGCCCTGAAATAATCAAGAGCGCGACTTCATCAGATGCAACTGGAACAACATTCACTATTGACGAAGGAACTCGTCTCACGGGTGGTTGGGTTGACACGCATATGATGCGAGCAGAGGCGGGGAACTGGTTACTACTCACTTCAACCGGTCCTGGTTGCGCGCCACAACGATTAGCACTCTTCTCATCCACTGACGGGCTGACATTCACCCAACTCGGGAGTTTCTTGTCGAGTAGTGATTACAACAGACTAGATCCTTACACTTACAAAATCGATGAAAATACATACAAACTCTATTTCACGGCCTCTGGCCTCGGAAAAGAACTCTCAGGACCCTACGAGCTTCGAAGCGCACTTCTTACCTACACACCGCCGGCGCCCTCACCCTCTCCAACTCCAACTCCAACTATTTCACCTACGTCAACGCCGACACCAACAGTTGCCGCAAGCGTGACGCCAACTTCAACACCATCAGCGGAAGCAAGTCCCTCACCTTCAATTGCTACTACCTCGACACCAGTCTCGGCCGTTAAGAAAACCATCACATGCGTCAAAGGCAAGACAACCAAGAAAGTAACCGGTGTTGCACCAAAGTGTCCGAAGGGATTCAAGAAGAAGGCCTAGTGAAATCGCGTGAAACTGGTGGTGGGTAGTGGATTTGAACCACTGAAGGCAGAGCCGGCGGATTTACAGTCCGCTCCCATTGGCCGCTCGGGCAACCCACCATATCTCGATTGCGCGGGCGTAAGGGTACATCAGAGCGCTATCGGAATGAAACCGCAATAATCGCTCCCATGTTATTCACCGAACCCCTCAAGGTGATCAGTTGTCATGCAGAGGGCGAAGTTGGCGATGTGATTATCAGTGGCGTTGAAGAAATTCCTGGTGCCACTCTCTGGGAGCAATCTCGCTATATCGCCTCCGATGAACGATTACGCAACTACGTTTTGCGAGAGCCTCGTGGCGGAGTCTTTCGACATGTAAATCTTCTTGTGAAACCAATCCATCCAGAAGCAGCAATTGGTTTCATCATCATGGAACCTGAAGACACGCCACCGATGTCAGGATCTAATTCAATCTGTGTTGCGACAGTGGCGCTTGAGACAGGGGTTATTCCAATCACCGCAGAGGTGATGCGATTCAAGATGGAAGCTCCAGGTGGATTGGTCGAGGTAGAAGCAACCATTTCGGGCACAAAGGTGAGACAAATTAGAGTCACTAATGTCCCTTCTTTTGCCGGCGTGATGGGTGCGAGATTGGAAGTCAAAGGTCTTGGTAACTTCAATGTTGATACCGCTTTTGGTGGAGATAGTTTTGTAGTTATCAACTCAGAGGATCTAGGTTTTGAGATAGCCCCACATGAAGCTCGAGAACTTGCCGAAGTAGGAATGAAAATCACAAGAGCAGCCAATGAGCAGTTGACCTTCACGCATCCAACAAACCCTGATTGGCGACACTTTTCCTTTACACAGATAGCAAAACCAATCTTCTTCGAAAATGGTGTAGCAATAAGCAAGAATGCAGTTGCGATTCAGCCAGGAAAGATCGATAGGTCACCGACTGGGACTGGGTGCTCAGCAAGGCTCGCGCTCTTACATAGGCAAGGTGTACTTAAACTAGGAGATCAAATGATTGGAAGATCAATCATCGATTCACAGTTCGACTGCCGTATCGAAGAGGAGCTAAGTATTGGCGGGGTGCCTGCGATTCGACCTTCAGTAGCAGGACAGGCATGGATAACCGGTAGTTATGAGCACCGACTTGATTCAACCGATCCCTATCCACTTGGTTACAAGTTAAGCGATACCTGGCCCAACAAACTCTGAGTCATGCAGGATCAGCCTTTCAATGCTCCTGACTCCACTTCGCCACGAACTCAAGTCCCAGAGCGTCTCTCCATTAGCAGCAAGAGTTGAATATCTTCTCGCTGAGCGCAAGGAAGATTTCGGACGTAAGGAACTTCAACTTGCACAATGCAATACGCTGAAACCTAAGCAATATTTCAAAGTAATCCAACCTCAGGGAGAATTCTCGCTCGTCTTTAATCTTGAACCTTTTCTACCAAGAGCTATTATTTGGCCTTACCTCCGAGGGGAAAAATGGCTGATTCAAGTTTCGATGTTGTGTCCAAGATCAATCAAGCAGAATTAGATAATGCAATAAATCAATGCTCTCGAGAACTCGAGACTCGATTCGATTTCAAGAACACTGGAACCACTATCGCTAAGAGTGTTGAGAAAATAACAATCACTTCTGAGACTGAAGAGCGTGCAAAGGCCGCCTTAGAGGTTTTCAAAGAGAAACTAGTCAAACGAAGCGTCTCTTTGAAGTCGATTGAGGCAGGTGAACCAGAGCTCAGTGGCAAGGAACATAAGATTGTGATTGTGACAAAGGAAGGTATCTCACAAGAAAATGCGAAGAAGGTAACTAAACTGCTTAAGGATTCTGGGCCAAAGAGCATCAAAGCGCAGATTCAGGGCGATGAACTACGGGTTTCCAGCAAGAGTAAAGATGATCTGCAAGATGCAATAGCCCTCATCAAAGGTGCAAATCTAGATTTCGCCATCCAGTTCACGAATTACCGTTAATCGGTGAATGGATTGAATAAGGACCGTTCTTCCTACCGCACCGGCATCTTCTACGGCGTCTCTGCTTACTCGCTTTGGGGCTTACTTCCTTTCTATTGGAAGTGGTTGGGCTCAGTCTCCCCCGCCGAGATCTTGGTCCACAGAGGCATCTGGTCACTTCTGGTCTGTCTGCTTTTTCTCAAATTTGCCAAGAAAATCAAGGTTTTTTGGGGGCTGATTCGAGAGTTGAAGACCTTCCGAATCCTCGCCTTCGCCTCACTCTTACTCACAATCAACTGGGGCACCTTCATCTGGGCGGTCAATGCCGATCGGGTGGTCGAATCGGCGCTTGGTTACTACATCACACCACTAGTGACCGCTTCTTTTGGTCTCTTCATCCTTAAAGAGCAGATTCGCACTGCACAGCGCATAGCCCTCCTCATCGCAGGAGGCGGAGTCATAGTCCTAACTATCGGTTATGGCGCACTTCCATGGATTGCACTAGTCCTAGCATCAACCTGGGGTAGCTATAGCTTGATAAAGAAGCGACTCAAACTAGGCGCTTTGGATTCACTATCAGTTGAGACCTTTGTTGCACTCTTTCCCAGCGCCGGTTATCTCATCTTCCTGGAAATTGAAGGTAGCGCTTCTTTCGGTAAGTCTTGGGGAATCTCATTGCTACTACTGACCACTGGCCTAGCGACAGTAACACCGCTTCTATTCTTCAACGGTGCCACCAATCGACTACCGCTTGTCACTGTTGGTTTGCTTCAATATATGACGCCAACAATCATGTTCTTCATTGGAGTTGGCGTCAACCATGAGGATATGAACCAAATCAAGCTAATAGGGTTCGTTTTTATCTGGATTGCGCTAATAATTCTTGGACGCGACCTCGTTAAATCAAGCCGTTCGGTTGACAATCGCCCCAATTAGCCCAAAAAAGGCTTGTTTTACCGGGGAATCTGGAAGGTCTTCGAGTAGTCGCTCAGCACGATTTGCAATCGCCATAAGCCTTGCCTTTGCCTGCAGCAAAGCATCATGTCCGCGAAGTCGAGCTAAGACATCCGCTAGAACTTCATCATCTTGGATCGGCGAGCGCAGTATCTCTTTGAGGTCAGCATCTGCCTGGTCAGTTGATTGTTGAACTAAGAGAGTCACAAGGGTTGGAATGCCCTCTTTCAGATCAGTGCCTGGAACCTTGCCTGACTCTCTACTTTCGCTCGCGATATCAATGATGTCGTCAGCAAGTTGGAAGGCGATTCCGATCACCTCTCCAAACTCAGTCATCGTTTCAGTGATCCGAGGATCTGCTCCAGAGAGCATTGCACCGAACCTGGCAGAAGTTGAGATAAGTGAAGCAGTCTTATTTGCGACTACCTTCATGTAATGCTCCATCGCGTCTTCACCTGTTGCAGGTCCTTGAGTCTCTTGGATCTGTCCAATCACAAGGCGTTCAAAGGTCAGTGCCTGAAGTAATACAGCCTCGGGCCCTACCTCAGCCAGGAGCGCTGAGGTCTTTGCAAAAAGGTAATCACCGGTGAGGATTGCAACCGCATTACCCCATCGATAATTAGCGCTAGATACTCCTCTTCGAAGGGCCGCTTCGTCCATGACATCATCGTGGTAGAGCGTCCCAAGATGGGTTAGTTCGCAGGCAACCGCCGCTTTGTAGATATCCATCCCACGTTCAGGCCCCAAGTGCGATGTCAGCAGAACTAGAAGTGGGCGAAGTCGTTTGCCACCAGCGAGGACGAGATGGCGCGAGGTCTCTTCAACTAATGGATAGTCGCCTTGGATATGACTCTCAAGAAGTTCCTCTACCTTCGCAAGACCTTGAGTGAGGTCTGCAGCAAGGAGCGGCTCTATTCCAGGAATCGCTAGTTGGGGGGCGGTCACCGGGCAAAGATAGCGAGGTCAGTGATGAAACGAAGAGTTGAAGTTGGGAGTACTCCTAACGCAACAGTCACAATCGCAGCGCTCCAGACGCCAATTAGTGACCTTCGTGTAGGCAAGGTCACACTCACACTGGGGTCACTGGCATCGGTAAAGAACATCAAGACAATCACTCGAATATAGAAGAAGGCAGCGACTGCACTCGAAAGCACACCAACGATTACCAGAGATTGCAGCCCGCCTTGATAGGCAGCGCTAAAGATAGAGAACTTTCCGATGAAGCCCGAGGTAAGCGGAATACCTGCAAAAGCCAGCAAAAACAAGGCAAAAAGCGATGCCATGGCGGGGGACTTCTTGCCAAGTCCTGCCCAACGATTCAAGTCGGTCACTTCACCCTGTCCATCACGAATCAACGTGACTATCCCGAATGCACCAAGCGTTGCGACGCCATAAGCAAAAAGATAAAAGAGCGAGCTCTCAAGGCCCTCTTTGTTGAATGCAACGACTCCGGCCAAGAGAAAGCCGGCGTGAGCAATTGAAGAATAGGCAAGCATCCGCTTCACATCTCGCTGAGCGATCGCAACAATCGATCCGAAAGCCATGGTGATGATCGCGACTGCGCTCAACATTGGTTGCCATTGCCAGAGCGCACCGTCGACGACGGTATAGAAGATTCGAAGGGTTGCTAGGAATGCTGCCACCTTCGTTGCTGCAGCCATGAATCCTGTAATTGGAGTTGGGGCGCCTTGATAGACGTCAGGTGTCCATGCATGGAATGGGACTGCGCCAACTTTGAAGAGCAAGCCTACTGAGACGAAAACGATTCCAATCAAGAGAATCACATCGTTGCCGGCAGATTCGATTACAGCATTTCGTATTTCGGGAAAAGTGATTGCTCCGGCATATCCATAGAGGAATGCTGCGCCGAAGATAAAGAAGGCAGAGGAGTATGCGCCTAGTAGGAAGTACTTGAGGGCGGACTCTTGTGAGAAGAGTCTTCTCCGACGAGAGAGGCCCGCCATGAGATAGAGCGGAAGCGAGAGAACCTCGAGAGCGACAAAGAGCGTGATCAGATCACTCGCTGCCGGAAAGAGCATCATCCCTGAAATCGAGAAGAGCATGAGCGGGAAGATCTCAGTTTGCTGCTTACCGGAGGCAATGGCTCGCTTCTCTTCCTCTGATCCTGGCAAGGCTGAAGCCTCTGGGGCAAAGGAGTCGACATCCAAGACAAAAAGAAGTGCAAGGAGTGAGAGGAGTAGAAGGATTCCTTGAGCGATGATGACGGGACCATCAATGACGACAGAGCCAATAGCGGCCGTCGTAGTGACAGTCTCTCGATTGGCAATCACCTGGAAGAGTGCAACGAGCAAGACCGCAGGAGTGAGGAGTGAGTGAACAAATCGACGCATCGTAGGCTTCACAAATGTCTCAACTAGCACTCCGATCACCGCTCCGATAAAGACGGTAAGGATCGGCAAGAGTGCGCCGTATTGAAGAGATGGAGTGTTGAAGACGGTCATCGGCGCTCACTCCCAACAGTTGGCGCTGGATCTGTGAATCCAGCTTTGGCGATGGTGGTCTCTGCGACAGGATTAATGAGATCAAGTGCCGGCTTCGGGTAGAAGCCGAGAAGGACGATCAGCGCGATAACCGGAGCGATTGCAATTTTCTCTCGAAGATTGAGATCACTGAGGTTCTCATTGCCTGGAGTCGTCGGACCATGAAGGGTTCGCTGTACTGGAATCAGAATATAAAGCGCAGCAAGGATGATTCCGAATCCACCAATCACCGCGGCTACTGGATAACGGGTGTAAGTACCCACCAAGACCAGAATCTCACTGACAAAACTAGAGAGACCAGGTAGCGCAAGCCCAGAAAGCCCTGCGATGAAGAAGCTCCAAGCCAGAACTGGGGTAACACGTTGTAATCCGCCAAAATCTGCAATGAGTGAAGATCCTCGGCGCTTGATCATCCATCCTGCTACAAGGAACAAGGCCGCAGTCGAGAAACCGTGATTGACCATGTACAGGGCCGATCCTGAATGACCTTGCGTGGTCATAGCAAAGATTCCCATCACGATAAATCCAAAGTGAGAGATGGAAGTGAATGCAATCAGTCGCTTGATTTCCTTCTGACCGATGGCAAGGAATGCGCCGTAGATAATCGAGATGACAGCAAGTGTGACAATCAGAGGCGTGAAAGTCTTAGAGGCATTTGGAAAGAGTTCGATGCAGTAACGAATCATTCCGAAAGTGCCTACCTTGTCCAGGACACCTAGAAGAAGGACTGAGGTCCCAGGAGTCGCTGACTTCGCGGCATCGGGCAACCAGGTGTGAACTGGCCAGAGCGGAGCCTTGATAGCAAATGCGATGAAGAAGCCAAGGAAAAGAAGATGTTCAGTCGTTGAACTCATCTCAAGCCGTGAGAGCGCTGTTATATCGAAGGTCTTTCCTATCTGATCATTGGCCATCACATAGAGGCCGATCAGAGATGCGAGCATGAGAAGTCCGCCAAAGAGGCTATAGAGCAAGAACTTGACCGCCGCCTGGATTCGCTCACCTGAGCCATAACCACCGATGAGGAAGTAGACCGGGACTAGCATCGCTTCGAAGAAGACATAGAAGAGGAAGAGATCGGTCGCTGCAAAGACTCCGATCATCATCGTCTCGAGTATGAGAATGAGAATGTAAAAGGTCTTTGCGCTCCATCTTCCACTCTCTGCCTCATCCCAACCTGCCAAGATAACAATAGGAACCAAGATGACGGCGAGAAGAATCAGCACAAGTGAAAGCCCATCGACACCAACTCCGTAGGTAATGCCGAAAGCTGGGATCCAGTCTCGGCTCTCCACGAATTGGAAGCCGGGCCGATCAACCTCAAAACCAACTGCTACAAAGATCGCGTAGAGGGCAGTGATAGTTGAAGCAAGGAGCGCTACTAACTTTGCTCTCTTAGCATCACTCTTTCCAAGAGTTGCAACAACTAGAGCGCCGAGAAGCGGAAGAATCCCGAGGACGGTTAGCGCACTCATGCTGTGATCACCCAGATCGCCGCAATCAGTACCGCCACACCTACAAGAATCAAGAGCGCATAATTTCTAACGTACCCACTCTGGATCGACCGAAGTCCACGCGCACTACCGAGAGCAGCTCCAGCAACAACTCGAACCGCACCATCAATGACCTTCTCATCGGTGGCGACCAGTGCCTTGGTCAGTCCCTGACCTGGACGCATCAATACTGCTTCGTTGAAATCATCCTGCAAAAGATCTCGTCGCGCCGCCTTGGTCAAGAACGAAACTTTCTCTGGTGCAGAACTTGGTACCTCACCCCGATACTTCACAATCGCAATCGCCACGCCAATAGCGACTGCTGATAGAGCAAGGGTTGTGACCGTGCTGTGCGAGAGGAATTCCTCGTGGCTATGTCCATGCTTATCTACAACCGGTTTTAGCCAATATTCAAGCCGTTTTCCGCTATAGAGCAGGAATCCTGACGCAACCGAACCGACTGCGAGAAGGACCATCGGGGCCCACATCAGAAATGGCGATTCATGAGGATGCACGCCTTCACTCCACCGCTTCTTGCCGAGGAATGTCATCATGAAGACTCGAGTCATATAGAAGGCAGTGATTACTGCACCAAGGAGTGTGATCGAACCGAAGATGATTCCTTTGCTCCCACCAAGATTGAAGGCTGCTTCGATGATCTTGTCTTTCGAGTAGAAGCCAGCAAACGGTGGTACTCCGATTATCGCAAGGTAGCCAAGGCCAAATGTCACTGTTGTGATTGGCATGTAACGTGCGAGCCCGCCATACCGACGCATATTCACTTCGTCATTCATGCCATGCATGACAGAACCTGCACCGAGGAACATTCCTGCTTTGAAGAATCCGTGAGTGAGAAGATGCATGATCGCAAATGCATAGCCAATAGGTCCAAGGCCAGCAGCAAGGACCATGTAGCCGATCTGTGACATCGTCGATGCAGCAAGCGCTTTCTTGATGTCATCTTTCGCCATACCGATGATGGCACCAAAGAGCAGAGTGATAGCGCCAACCAGTACAACGACAAACTGCGCTGTCGGAGCATTATCAAAGATGAAGTTCGAGCGGACTATGAGGTAGACACCTGCGGTCACCATCGTCGCAGCATGGATTAGCGCCGACACCGGGGTCGGGCCTGCCATTGCATCACCAAGCCAAGACTGCAATGGAAATTGCGCAGATTTACCTGCCGCTGCAAGCAAAAGCATCAATCCAATCGCGACCATCGCAGCCTGGGAGGCTGACTCGGCCTGCGCTTCTATTCCTTTGAAGGTGACGGTGCCAAAGACAGCAAAAGCGATCATGA
>Ga0222713_10005975_pt1 | contig 11677 bp, 21 predicted proteins | sample C33_649DmetaG_FD_165061 | JGI IMG/M metagenome (GOLD analysis project Ga0222713, IMG submission 165061) | Estuarine water microbial communities from San Francisco Bay, California, United States - C33_649D | ecosystem: Environmental > Aquatic > Marine > Unclassified | place: USA: California...
TGTGCGCAGAATTTAAAAAGTAGTAGTTTTACGGGTACTTTTTCAAGTGGTTGGACTTTTGCGAGTACGGGTGCTACGCCAAACGGTACGAGTGCTTATATGGATACGGGATTTTCCCCCTCAAGCAATTTAACATCAAATAATGCATCAATAGGATATTATGGTGGTACATCTGGAACTACAACTAAAGCAGCTATGGGTGCTGGTGGTGGTGGTGCTTATTTTGAAATTTATCCAGCCTACCCATTATCTCTTGGATTATTTGGCGATATTTTTGACGGCTCAAATACCAACACCCCAAATTTAAATGCAGATGGATTTATTTTTGCCTATAGAAATTTATCAAGTACACAAAAAAAACATTCTATTCGTGGTATAATAACAACAAAAACAGAATCTACAGGCTCTGGTACAATTTTAAGTAATGTAGTTTTAGGTGCAAGAAATAATGCTGGAACTTTACAAGATTATTCCAATTTACAACATAGATTTGATTTTATTGGTGACGGCTTAACCGATACCCAAGCATCTAACTTTTACACTGCCGTACAAGCATTTCAAACAACTTTATCTCGTAACGTATGATAGGCTACATTTTAACCCCCGAAAACTACGACCAAGTACAAGGTCAATTTATAAATCCTTATCAGTTTATTAACTGCGTTCAAGACATAAACGATGTATGGTTCTTTTTCGGCAACGACCAAGATAAAGAAGCATTTAAAGATTCCGAATTTATGTGGTTGTTTGATTTACCACAAGGCGAGTATATACCTAAACCAACACCTAACCAATTCAATGAAAAACCTTAACGACACAGCAGCCGAAGGAGTAATTACGGCAACTTTAATAAGCGCAGTTACACACTATGCAACTTTATTGCAACCTTTGTTATCTTTTTGCGTGGGACTTATGAGTTTGATTTCGGCAGGATTCGCAATCCGTTACTACTATTTAAAATCTAAAAAATGAGTCCAGTTTCGTTTGCAGAGTTTTCAAAGAATCCAATCAGCGCAGTTGCATTTATAATGCTTGGGGTTGTTGGTTTTTTATACTACGATAGTGAAGCTACAAAAAAGGAATTGATAGCCAACTGCAAAAAGGAAAATGAGAACTTATTTTTAAAGATGGAAAATATGCAAAGACAATTGAAAAAAAATGATAGTCTTTTGGCTGTGTATACTTATGAAAATAAAATGTATATGACTGCAATTGAGAGTTATAACGAAAGTAAAAAATGAGAATATTAGAAATATTTACAGGCGATAAGGGAGAGTTTTCATCCAAAAGATTTGTCGGAATTATTGGCTCATTGGTATTATTTGGGCGAATGATTTATTCACCTATTCCAGAATTAATCCAGGCAGTGGAATACATTTCAATATTTTCTTTAGGATTCACATCTTTTGATAAGTTTACAAATGGCAAAAATAACACAGATCAAAACGCATAAAAGTAAACCTAAGCGCAAGCGCCCAGGTGTTCACTCAAAAAATAACAAGCCATGCAAGAAATACAAAGGGCAGGGGCATTAATAATTTTACTTTTATTTTTGGCCTTGGTATGGTTGCAACCTAAACCGCAACCGATTCCAGATCCAATCAATGAAATTGACACCCAATATTTAAAGCAGGTAGACTCGTTTTATATTACCCGAAAAAAAATAATTAAAAAATATGACACGTTATATATTCATTTTACTGATAGTCCTTTCAGCACCCATTTACTCGAGCGCTCAATCGATATCCATAGACAGCTTGACTCTCAAGGGTGCGAATGAATACCTCATCAAAGGAGCGAAGGCTCGCGAAATGGTGTCGTTGTACAGAAAAAAGCATACTATTGATAGTATATATATTGATACTCTGCGCATTTGTTATAAAAAAGAACTGTCAAAAAATGCGGTGCTTTTGGACAAGAATACAAAGCTCACAAAATGGCTGTGGATAACTTCAATTTTTAGTGTTATTTTAATAATTTTATCATGAAACAAGTTCAATCATATCTTAATCGTTTCGGATGTAATTTGGTGGTCGATGGAATCATTGGCGAAAAAACCAAAGCTGAAATTAAAAAATACATTTTGAATCAAAAGAAAGGTATTACCTGGGTGAGATGCGATGATCAACTCACGAATACTTTTGACGATTTTGGTGTATTATGGATAGGCGGTGAGGTCGCGTCTGTATTCCCATGCTCAACGACTGCGGGTAAGCACTACATTCAGAATCCAATCACTCATGGCGGTATAACTGGAACAGCAATTGCTGCCCGTCAAAGTGTAAAATATTCACATGTATTTAGAAGCTCTCCTAATTGGAAATCTTTGTGGCTCGGAGCTCCTTTCTTTGCTCAAGTTGGTTCGATTAAAATTTACAGAGATGGTAACAAGGATAATAAAATTGATGAGATCAATGTTCAGAGTGGATTATTTGGAATTAATTTTCATCGTGCTGGCTTAGGTTCGTTTATTGATAACTGGTCTGCAGGGTGTCAAGTTGTACCTGATAAATATTGGTTTGAAGTTGTGAAACATTTTACCAACGGCGAGAAAATTGATTTCGTTTTAATATGAAGATTGAATGGTTTGACGTAACAAAAAAACTGCCACTCGAGGGAATGGCAGTATTAACGTCGGACTATGATGTCGCATTTTACGACGGAGAAAATTGGTATAATTATTGGACTTCTTTAATTATTCCTGAGCCTCTGTATTGGTTTCAGATTCCGCCTCTTCCTTGGGAGTGAGTAAATTCAAAATATTATTTGCCTTCAGTGGCTGTATGTCTTGAATTTCAAACTCGGTGTGCATCCCCATCATAATCTCAGGAGCGTAAAGTCTACCAAAGAAAGCGGCTGCTCTGTATTTCAACATTAATTCAGGCATCGTTTGCCATTTGCTGCCTGCCTTTTGGAACCATCCTTCTTTCTTTGCCATGTCAATCGTCACAGTTGGGCCGCTCAGAATTGCTCCAGTTTCTTTTTCTGTAGCTACAGCCTTGCATGATCCTTCGCCATCTTCAAATCGAATGGCCGAGAATCTTCCGCATGAATTTAAAGCGGCAATAATAAATGTTGAACTCCATGACGGGCGACCATGAATGATATGTAAATTTTGCATAACCATTAAGGGGCTTGCGCCGATACGATGCGCCATCTCAAGGGCTACGAGAGTATTGGGGATGTTATTCTGGTAATCTTTTGGGATTACGGTTGAGGCGGCGAGGGCTTTTGCCTTGCGTTGAATGAGGTCAAATTGCTCCTCGGGGTTGGTGGTAATTACATTATTTTCCATAATTCGGCATCTCCAATTTATTTATTCCTGTGAATCCTTTCCAATTATTATTTACTTTCGCTTCACGCCAACGCTCTAAATCTGGCTTATATTTTGCTCTTCCTATTTCAATATCCTCATCCTCGATTACATACACGCCAACGCCAAACGGAGGAGTTTTTTCAACTGCTATAAAAATAAAACCTTCACATTTACAATTAAAATGCTTTTCGTAAAGATCAATGTAAAACGCTGCCTGCACATCGTAGCGATATTTCAAAGCTGATCTACCAAATGCACGAGGCGAAGCGTCATCAGTAGTCTTTAAGTCAATAATTAAATTCAGCGGCTTTATGATTGCATCCGGGCGACACTTCATGTCATCGACTTCAATAATCTTTTCAACATTTGTAATTTTTGACATCAAAAGAGATGCCTCATCATGTTTATTAATTGCCTCCATGATGCGCTCGCAAATAACTGAATCTGCTTTAGAAATTACTTCAAGCCCCTCAATGGATGCCTCGAAGTTTGTCATGATTTCTTTGCCTTCTTTTGTACGTCTGTCAACCTCGGGAGCAATGGCGTAACGCTTACCGAATTCACTAGGTTCTAAGACTGCGCAATGAACGGCGCTGCCTAAAATTAAAGCAGGTGTTTTCTTTTCTTGAGCTGCAGGATTCAGATACCTGTCCCAATAATGTAACGGTGATTTGTGAATCAAATCTAATCCACTTTTTGAAATTTTTTCTGTGTTTTTGTGATATTCCATATTGCAAATTTGCAACAAATTATTTATATTTGCAACATGTTAAAAATAATTTTTACGGGTAATCTTGGAAGGGATGCTGAAATAAGGGAAACAAAGGAATTTAAGGCCATCAATTTTTCAGTTGGTGTCAAGGTATCAAAAGAGGAGACAAAATGGATTGACTGCGCTATGTTTAGAAAATTAGACCAGTCGACAATTATTGTAGACTATTTAAAAAAGGGTACTAAGGTTTTAATCGAAGGCGAGCCAAGCGCTCAAGAGCATAACGGCAAAGCTTATTTGAAAGTAAGGGTATCAAATGTGGAATTATTAGGAGGCGCTCCTGCACCAACTCAAACTCAAACGATTGCAAATGATGACGTCCCTTTCTGATTTGAAACAAATGTGCGCTGAGCGTGGGGTCTCGTTAGGGCAAGTCTTCGACGACATCGGAATTAACCGCTCAGTTTTATCCAGGTGGGAAAAGCAAGCTCCCAAGTCTATAATAACATACACGAAAATATATGAGCGTATTACGGCCATACCAAAGCGACGCAATAAATAATATAAGAAACGCATTCCGCTCACATAGGCGGGTGCTTTTTGTGTGTCCTACAGGTGGCGGTAAAACGATGATATTTTCAGAGATTGCCAAGGCTTCAACAAAAAAAGTTTTGATTCTGGCACATCGTAAGGAATTAATTGAACAAGCATCTGAGCGAATCGGTGTGCCTCATGGTGTTATTATGTCGGGGGTTATGCCAGATTATGAGCAGCGCATTCAAATCGCTTCCGTCATGACGATGGCAAATCGTTTGGACAAATTTTGTCCAAATTTTATAATAGTCGATGAGTGTCACCATGCCGTCGCTGGATCATGGGAGAAAATAACGTCGGCTTATCCGAATGCTTTTATTTTGGGTGTAACTGCGACGCCTTGCAGAATGGACGGCAAAGGATTGAAATCTGCATTTGATGTATTGATTGAAGGCCCCAATATTAAAAGCCTCATTGATATGAATTTTTTAGTTAGCCCGAAAACATACGCCTCAAAAAACGATTTTACAAAAATCAAAACGACTGCAGGCGACTACGATAAAAAAGAAATATTTGACGCATTTTCAAAGCCGTCAATAACAGGCTCAGCAATTGAATCGTGGCGCAAATATGCTGAGGATTTGCCTACAGTTGTATTTTGTATTAATATAAAACACGCCGAGGATATAGCAGGATTATTTTCAATGGTCGGACATACAGCCGAGGTTGTACATGGTGAATTAGATAAAACTGAACGCAAGGCAAGGCTGAATCGATTGCGCACAGGAGAAACTAAAATAATTACATCCGTTGACATTATATCTGAGGGAACGGACATCCCTGCAGTTGGTTGCATTATTATGATGAGGCCAACCAAATCACTTGGTTTGTATTTACAACAGGCAGGGAGAGGATTGAGGACTATCGCAGGGAAAAAGCATTGCATTATATTAGATCATGCCGGGAATTGCTTTCGACATGGTTTAGTGACTGATTCAAGAGAATGGGAATTGACAGACGAAAAAATAAAAGAAACTAAAAAAATGATTACAATAAGACAGTGTAAAAATTGCTTTGCGGTATTTGGGCCGCTAGCTGATAAGTGTCCAGAATGTGGGAGCGTAGTTGAAAAACAACCAAAAGAGATGAAAATGGTTGCGGGCGAATTGGTGCCAGTGGATGAGATTCCACAGAAAAAAGTCGAGTTAAAGCATGAGGAATGGAAGTGCCACACCTTGGCAGAATGGGAACGAATCGCATTTGTGAGAGGCTATAAAAAAGGATGGGCTTACATCCGTTATACACAACAACAAGAGAGGCAAAATGGCAGTTTCAGAAAGTGAAATCATGCGCCAAATTCAAACGCTGTCAAGAGGCAGCGTGCGCTTATTTAGGAATAACGTCGGCTTTGATGCCACAAATAAAGTGAAATACGGGTTGATGCCTGGCAGCTCGGATTTAATTGGGTGGACTGAAATTGAAATAACTGCCCATCATGTGGGGAGCAAGGTTGCAATTTTTACAGCGATTGAAGTTAAGTCAGAGTTTGGGCGAATCAGAGATGATCAGCAGAAATTTGTTGATTATGTAGATAAATGTGGAGGGATTGCTGGAATTTGTCGCAGTATTCAAGAGGCAAGAGATTTGCTAAATTTGTCATAGAATTGTAAAAAATGTGAATGAATTGTTAATTGTTGTTGCATATTTGCAAATGTGTTGTAATATTGCTGCATGATGAAAACAACAATTATAGAAAATTTCACTTCTCGAAACGATGCTTTCGATTGGGTGATGGGTAAAATGTATGACGCTGTTATTGGCGACATTTCAACGGATTTACAATTTAGGGGTAATGATGCCATCATCGGAGAAGATGATGAATTTATTTATGTAGGGCTTTTTAATTTAGAATCATGTTAATTTGGGACGGACTTGCAGTTATCGGCGCTTGTGTTAGCGTTGGGTTTTTTGGATGGTGTATTTCGGTAGCATCCCAAACATTGAGACAATTTGAAGAGGTTGAATCTCGTGATTTGCCTGAGGTTTATGATTTGCCAAACTGGCAACAAATGAACCCAGTTGCGAAAAATGCGAATCGTGAATTGAAGAAAATGTATAAAGGTAAAATGAAGGGGGAGTTGGTATGAAACAAACGGCAGTAGAATGGTATGCTGAAAGATTATACGATTTAGAAATGGCATATAATCAAGGAGTGATTAAAACAAATACTTATATTAAAGGCAAAAGAGAAGCGGTTGAACAAGCCAAAGAAATGGAGAAGGAGCAAATAATTGAATTTGCTAAAGAAGTGTTTATATGCCGTTACAATGGTATTCAAGAAAGATTATCCAATATAGCAAATGACATTTACAACGAAACATACGGAGGTAACAAATGAAAACACCCATTCAAAAATTAATAGAAAACATGGAAGACATCCAGTCTAATCTTATTTTAGATCATTCAAGAGATATATTTAAGACAGCCATCAAAATAATTAAAGCGTACGAAACGCAAGAAAAACAACATTTAATAAAAGCATTTGAGGCGGGTGAGAGAGATTTCAACGTTTGTTTTTACAAATCAGCTGAGGACTTTTATGAGCAGAATTATGACAAAAATTAAAATTGATTTTCAAAAATTTGAAAACGTAATAGAAATTTTGCCTTCCTTTTATTATTACAAACAAACTTTTAGAGAATGGTACGGTAAAGGGAATTTTGTAATTGCATGGCTTAATTATGGAATTGTAATTTTTATTGAAAAACGCAAATAACATGGACTTTTACAATAAATATTTAGATACATCGCGCAAATTAAAAAACGTGCAGAAAATCAGCGAATCTCGGATTCGTGAGCTTGAAAAAGAAATTTACAAATTAAAAATTCAATTGATTAACCCTGCAACTCCACCAAATGCAAATCGTGAATTAATTGCGATACTTAAAGCAGTTTCAGAGGTGTCAATGATTACCCCTGGAGACATAACAGGACCAGAGAGAAAGCGTTCAATTTCAATCGTTAGATTTTGCTTTATGTACATAGCAAAAGAATACGGGTTTACTCATGCTGCAATAGGAAGATTTGTAAACAGAGATCATTCAACGGTCATCCATGGGGTAAAGTGTTATGAGAACTGTCTTGAATTGCAAGGATACAGATACGAAAAAAGAATATACCAAGAGGCAAAGATTATTTTAGAAAGAATATGAGACATGGAAGTTTATTTAGTGGAATTGGAGGATTTGATTTAGCCTCTGAATGGATGGGATGGGAAAACGTATTTCATTGTGAGTGGATGGAATTTCCAAGAAAAGTTTTAGATTATTACTGGCCCAATGCAGATAGCCATATAGATATTTGCAAAACTGATTTTAAAAAATATGCAAACACAATTGACATTGTTACCGGTGGATTCCCTTGCCAACCATTCAGCACCGCAGGAAAAAGAAAAGGGACTGATGATGAACGCTACTTGTGGGGCGAAATGCTACGAGCAATACAAGAAATTAAGCCCAAATATGTCATTGCAGAAAATGTCTTTGGCATCACAAATATTGATGGCGGATTGGTATTCGAGCAGGTGTGCCTTGACTTGGAAGCTGAAGGGTACGAAGTTCAGCCGTTTATTATTCCAGCTGCATCCAAAAACGCACCACACCGAAGAGATAGGGTTTGGTTTATTGCTCAAAACACCAACTGCATCAGATTGGATGACGGAAAAATTAACACCGGGGGTAGGGGAAGTAGAAAGTTTGAGCCAACAAGCAATAAGTGGCAGATTGACAAAACATTTAGGAATGTTACCAACACCAAGAACATCGGACAAAAATATGCACTGGAGAACAGAGAATTGGAAGGGAGACGATTTAGGTTCGGAAATCAATCACATACTTGGAGTACGTTCCCACTTGAATCCCCGATTTGTGGCGGAGATGATGGGCTTCCCTCCAAACTGGACGGAATTACCTTTTCAAAGTGGAGAGCAGAATCAATCAAAGGATATGGAAATGCAATAGTACCACAAATAGCTTATGAAATATTTAAACAATTATGCAACACGAAAAACTAATATCGCACGTTTCAAAATTATACCAAATTGACGAAAATTCCATTTTAAAAAATGATACTCGTCACAATATTTCAAAAATTCGCAGAGAGATAATGTTCATTTTGTATAATTTTATGGATTATGAACGAAAGGAAATTTCTTCTATTTTTAATATGCAAGTCCAGTCTGTTGACAAACAGCTCAAAATTATTCAAGATGACTTTGAAATTGACAAAAAATACAGACAATTGCTAATCAGTTATTTATATGAAATTTGAGCGTGTAGAATGTAGGAAAAGTTGTCTACTTATTCCTTTCTTATATATTTACTTTTGTCTTTGAATTTTTTTAAAGGGAAAATAATACACTGCTACACGATCGATTATATATCAATAACTTAAAAAAAAATTTGCTACACAGATGCTACACACTATTACACTATTTAAATCATTATTTGACACAAAGGAAGGCTCTATCCCTTTTGATATGAGCCTTTTAGAGGTCATTGAGCGCATAAAAAATGGCGATTCTAAACTACACGTTGAGAAACTTCGCGCATTAAAAGGGGACGAATACGACCAAGAGAAAAAGAAATCGATTGTGATCATGTTCAACGGGACGTTTGCCTATCGAAATATAAAAGGATTAAATCAGCATTCTGGGCTTATGATTTGTGACTACGATAAAATTCCCGAAAATGAATTTCAATCGGTTTTTGATTCTGTCAAAAATATTCCGCATGTAATCACAGCTTTCATATCACCATCCGGAAAAGGATTCAAGGCAGTGGTTTCAATTCCCAAATCTTCGCCTGAGGAACATTCGAGACGTTTTAAGGCATTTTCTGAGCGTTTCCCTTGTCAGTACTTCGACAGCAAAAATAAGGACGTTTCAAGGGCTTGTTTTGAATCGTATGATCCGGATATTTATATTAACGAGAATGCAACGGTATTCACAGAGATATCCTCAGATTATCAAAATTCGATTTCTGAGCGTCCTGCAGTTTTACCAATTACGAATGAAACTGAAATTATTAAACGACTCGTTAAATGGTGGGATAAGAAATTTGGATTTGAGGAAGGTAATAGAAATAATAATCTCTTAGTCCTGGCGCAAGCATTTTGCGAGCATGGGGTTTCGCTTGACTACGGTTTGAATTATGTTTTGAACAATGTCATTTATGGCAATTTCACAGACGATGAAGCAACAAATGTTTTTAAAAACGCTTATAATCGCATGAGATCAAGCGCAGGGACTAAATACTTTGAGGATATAGATAAAATTAACGAGATTAAATTTGCACTCAAATCCAAGACAAAAGAGGAAGTAATATCTCAGCATGCAGTCACGCCAGATGTAATTTCAGAGATTGAGGGGACGCATGACGAAAATCAATTCTGGGCCATAAATTCCAAGGGTACTGTCGCAATAATACCAATATTTTTTAAGACATTTTTAGAACGCAGGGGATATTTTAAATATTATCCCGAGAATGCTGTAAAGCCGACATTTGTAAAAGTCAAATCAAATATCGTCACAATTACTTCGGTTGAAATTATCAAAGATGACGTTTTAAATTATCTAATAAATGAACCGGATGTTTGGAATCATGTCAGCAAATCAAAACAGCTATTTTCTGAGCAGTTTTTAACCATGTTAAAATCAATCGATATGGAGATGATCAAGGACACCAAATCGACTGCTTATGTTCCATTTTTAAATGGGGTTGTAAAAATTACTGCAAAATCAATTGAGCTTCAAAAATATATCTCATGCGATGGATTCATTTGGGATAATCAGATAATAAAACGAAATTATATCCAGGCACCAATTGAGAATAATTTTCAAGATTTGGTTCATAAGGTAAGCAATAACGATTTATCGAGGATTCAGGCGCTTGAGTCGACTCTTGGGTATTTAATCCATTCGTACAAGGATAAGCAACACCAAAAGGCGGTTATTGTGAATGATGAGCTTATATCTGACAATCCAAATGGTGGCTCGGGTAAGTCAATCATGATAAATGCGCTAAAACATTTTAGAAAGGTAGTCATCATAGACGGCAAGGCATTCGATCCAAATAAAGGAGATTTCATTTATCAACGTGTTGACTTAGATACTCAGATATTGGCATTCGATGACGTCAAGAAGTCATTCAATTTTGAGTCTATATTCTCATTGATAACGGAAGGAATCACAGTCAACCGCAAGAATAAAGATGAAATATTCATTCCATTTGAAAGGGCGCCAAAGGTAATTATAACGACAAACTATGTGATTAACGGCTCAGGCTCATCACACGCTCGCAGACGTCATGAGATTGAGTTTCATCAGTACTTCAATGAGAACAGAAATCCTATGGATGTGTATGGGCGATTACTATTTGACTCTTGGAATACTGAGGACTGGGCTTCATTCGATTGCTATATGTTGAGTAACTTACAGAACTATTTAAATACAGGACTGCAATCAGTTAAGTCTATTAATTCAGAGGCTAAGCGTGTTATTCAATCGACATCGAAGGACTTCTACGACTGGGCCGCAGAGTATGAATGGACGGATACAAGGCACTATATAAGCGCTATGCTGATCTCATTCAGTGAGGCAACAGGTAATAATAACATAGCACCTAAGCGATTTGCCCAATGGGCTAGGACATATCTCAGTTACAAATCTTATACGTTTACTGAGGGCAGGGGTCATTCAGGTATCTTTGTACATATTCAAGTCCCATTCTAATTATGCCAAATTATCCAAAATCAAAGATAATCAGAGAGAAAAAACCTTTTGAGGTGAAGCCAAGAGAGCGCTCTGATGAGTACAATACGAGAGCATGGCGCAAACTTAGGGCATCGATACTTATGGATGAGCCGCTGTGTCGTAATTGTAAATTGGAAGCTGCGACTGTTGTGGATCACATCAAGCCAGTGAGAACAGGTGGAGAGTTCTGGGATTTGGAAAATTTACAGCCATTATGTAAGCGATGCCATAACTCGAAGAGCGGAAAAGAAAATTTTTCTACCCGGTATGGGCATCCGAATCATGGGCCTAAGACCGCGTAAAC
>Ga0222713_10005981_pt1 | contig 11670 bp, 13 predicted proteins | sample C33_649DmetaG_FD_165061 | JGI IMG/M metagenome (GOLD analysis project Ga0222713, IMG submission 165061) | Estuarine water microbial communities from San Francisco Bay, California, United States - C33_649D | ecosystem: Environmental > Aquatic > Marine > Unclassified | place: USA: California...
CTCTTTTATTAAGCATTTCTACTCCAGCAATACGAATTGACGTTGGCGAACCAACTTTAATAGATTTTGATTGAGTATGAGTGCTTTTTACTTCTTCAGTTTTTTTTATGGATGTCATATTATCATTAATTCATTAACGTTTAGAAAATTGTTCTTTTTTACGAGCTTTTCTCAAACCTGGCTTTTTACGCTCAACGATACGAGAGTCTCTTGTAAGAAATCCAAATTTCTTAATTACAGTACGTTTTTCAGGAAACATTTTTGCCAAAACCTGCGAAATTGCGTGCCTAATTGCATATGATTGCGCAACAAGACCACCACCGGAAGCTTTCACTAGTATTGAAAAATCTTTGTAATTAATCTCTGAAGAGGAAAAAGGAGAAACTGAAAGAGCAACGGGTAAATCCTGACCTTGAAAATAATTTATTGCTTCTCTGTCGTTTATTAGATAAGAACCTTTACTGGATTTTGAAATAACAACAGATGCAACCGCTGTTTTCTTTTTTCCTGTTGACTGTAACTTTTTAATCATATTACTGTACTTCTAAAACTTCTGGCTTTTGTGCTTCGTGTTTATGTTCCGTACCTTCATAAACAAACAACTTTGCAAATTGTGCATTCCCCAATGGTCCGTTTGGAATCATTCCACGAATTGTTTTTCTAATATATTTCGACATAACGCCTTTTGCGATTGCTTGATTTGGTGTTACTGTTTTTTCCCCACCAGGAAAACCAGTGTGATACCAATATTCTTTATCTTCAAATTTTTTGCCTGTAAAGACAACATTTTTTGCATTTATTATTATTACATAATCGCCATTATCAGAATTCGGAGTAAATGACGGTTTTTCTTTTCCACGCAAAACATTTGCAACTTTAACTGCGATTTTTCCAAGTGGAGCAGAGGACGCATCAACAATGTACCACTTTCTATCTTGATGTTGTATGTATACAAACTTTGTGGTACTCACAGAGTTAACTTTCATTGACTAGAAATAAATGCTTTCCCTTCAAATTAAGTATTTTTTTATTTGTCAAGTCTTTTTGTAATTAAATTGCAATTTCTTTTTCAAAATTTATTTTTGTTCCGCTGTATATTACAATTTCATTACCATACTGAATTTTTGATGTAATCAAATTTTTAAATTTTTCTAAAGGATCGTTATCCATTGGGGAAACATTTCTGAAAAAACAAATTTTTTTACTAACTAATAAAGCGATACCAAGTTCCGCATGTATTATTGTGTTATTATTTAAATCTTTTACCTTTGTTTTCCATAATTCTATTGGTATGTTAAAATATTTTAGTGGTAAGCTCCAAATACATTCTGTTTTAAAAATTTTAGAATACATTTGCATATTTTCTTTTAGAGATAACCTTTTGTTTAGCATTTCTCCAATCTTTATTTCAATAAAAATGTTTTTAAGAAAACTTTTCTTTGCGTAATGAATTGGAAAATTTTCGTATAAAATTTTTTCTTCGTATTTTTTATCCAAAAAATCAAATTCATGTTCTAAGTAAACAATTGATCCACTCGGTATTGTAATATCAAGAGTTTTGCCGTTAATATTAATGTTATTAAATGTAATCATGGTTCATCATGTTTGAATTCTTTGTTAAACGGATTACACTTACAAATGCGTAAAATTGCCATTTTCACACCTTTTAAAATTCCATATTTATTAATTGCAAGAATTGCATAACTTGAACATGTTGGGTAAAAATTACATTGTCTTCCAAGAAAAGGGCTTAATGTGAATTTATAAATATAAATTGGTATTAACACAAACATTGTAATAACTTTGTGTAATATTTTCATTAAAATAATTAATACTTGACTAACACTTAATAGTTTTGATTGTAAAAATCAACAATTGAGTGAAGACATGCAAAAACTTCCACACTGGCCAATTCATACAGGATATGCTTCAAAAGATTCTGTTAGCTTAATGAAAAAAATGCTTGAGTTAATGGGTAATCCACATAAAAAGTTGAAAAATGTTATTCATGTTGGAGGAACCAACGGTAAAGGTTCAACAATTGCTTTTCTTTCTTCAGTTATTCGACATTCAGGTAAAAGTGTAAATGTTTATACTTCGCCGCATATTTTTGATTTTTGTGAACGGTTTAATTTGAATGGAGTTAACGCCTCAAATGAACAAGTATTTTTTGCACTGGAGGAAGTTCGTGCAGTATGCGAAGCGAACCAACTACAACCAACGGTGCTAGAAGCTTCAACTGCTGCGGCATTTTATTTATTTTGGAAATTTCCAGCAGAATACAGCATTATTGAATGCTGTATGGGAGGGCTTTTTGACTGTACAAATGTTTTTGATTCTTCGAACCTTGTGTGTATTGTTATTACTTCTATTTCTAAAGATCATACAAAATTCCTTGGAGAGACAATTGGTGAAATTGCTTTTAATAAAGCAGGAATTCAACGAGAGGGTGTGCCGTCAATTATTGCAAAACAAAAAGAGCAAAACGCAAATGCTTTGTTATTTAATTACGGTAAGAAGTTTTGTATTCCAGCCTCTTTTTTTGGAGTAGATTATTCCATTGAAACAATTGAACCTTTAAGTGAAGAAGAAATTATACAAATGCAGGCAGATGGTCTGCCAGTGAATAAAGATACACAGGTTTTGTATCAAGATAGTACTACAACTCTTTTTTTGCCAATGCCGTCACTACTTGGTGTGCATCAATTAGAAAACCTTGCAACAGCGTTAAGAGTTGCATCTCTATTGAAAATAGACATGCAACAAAATGTTGACCAGGCAATTTTAAACACAAAGTGGATAGGAAGGCTTCAAAAAGTGCAAAACCGTAAGTTTTCAAACAAATGGGAAGTTTGGTTTGATGGAGCTCATAACCAAGGTGGAGCGATAGCTCTTGCGGAGTGGATTTTACAAACAAAAACTGATAAGCATGACTATATAATTATTGGGAAAAGTATGAATGCAGATCAGCAAGGATTTATTTCTGTGTTTAGAAATATCGATGCAACAATTATGTTTGTCACTGTTAAGGGTGAAATTTTACCGGAGATGTCTTCTAATTTACAAAAAATTGCAACAGAGTATGGTGTTAAATCAATTGATGGCAAAACATTTGAAAATGCAATTAATTTACTGCCGCAAAATGAGGAACTTCGCATTATCTGTAGTGGTTCTCTTTATTTATTGAAGGATATATTTACATTTTAGTATAAAAAACTTGACACTGTCAACAGTTGCTTTTTAATAGATAAACTATTATTTGTTTATATGAAAATAAAATCTTTAATCACACTTGGTTGTGTATCAGTTCTTGCTTCATCTTGTGGTATTGCACCAAGCCAACTTGGTCAATCTTTGATTTCTGTTACAAGAGAGCCTGTTTTTGTTACAACAAACACAAGTTACTCCAAAGAAGGGAAAGCATGTGGGCAAAATGTTTTGGGTATTTTTGCAATGGGTGATATGTCAATTGAAGAAGCAAAAAAGAACGGTGGCATTACTAATGTTTCGTCCGTTGAAAAAACTGTTAACAATAGAGTTGTGTTTTCAGATGTTTGCACAATTGTAAAAGGTAACTAAATAAAAAATACGGAGCATTGTTTTCAATGCTCCGTTGTGTTATAACATATGAAAATTAAATTTCTTATATATTTATTTTTACTTTCTTCTTCTTTTTTTTCATGTACTAATAATCAAAAATTTGATGAGTGTTCTTCATTAAGAGAAGCAAAAGAAGATGCAAGAAACAGAGGTGTACCGTTGCTAAATATGATCAACTGTGCAGAGCATCCTAACCATTGCATTTGCAAACTTGCAAATGAATAAAACTATTTATTAAAAGTAGTTGTTGAGTATTCAAAATGAAAGGATTTTTCAGGGTAAATATATGACCTTGCAGAATAACATGCTATTGCAGCTTCACTAAAACCGCACAAAATTAGTTTTAATTTACCTTTGTATGTAGCAATATCACCAATTGCAAAAATACCGTCAACACTTGTTGCCATTGAAGAATGATCTACTTTTATATATTTTTCCTCAAACTCCAAACTCCAATTTTTTACAGGACCAATTTCCATTGCAAGCCCAAAGAATGGTAACAAGAAGTCTGCATCAATTTTTTTGGTTGAGTTATCTGAAATATTTTCAATTTCAATCGCATTCAAATTTGCATTTTGCCCAACGAGAGACTTCATTTGATATGGTGCATGTAATATAATTTTACCGGAAGATATTAACTCGTTTAATTGTTGTAGTGAGCTATCATGTGCACGGAATTTATCTCTTCTATGAATAATTGAAACGCTCGCAATTTCCGAAAGAAGAATTGCCCAGTCAACAGCAGAATCACCACCTCCTGCAATCACAACATTCTTACCTTCAAATTGTTTTTTATTGTTCACCATATAGAAAACCGAGGTATCTTCATACTCCTCAATCCCCTTAAGTGGTGGACGGTTAGGACCAAATGAACCGCCACCAATTGCAATAATAATAGTTTTTGCATTGATTTTCTTTTGTTGTTTTTCACTAATTGTTTTTAGTGTGAATGTTCCGTCAGAATTTTTTGTATAGTTTTCAACAAAAGTGCCAAGCTCCATTTTGTGGTTAAACTTTTCAATTTGTTTAAGGAGGTTTTGTGTTAAGTCCTCTGCTTTAATTGCGGGTATTGCGGGAATATCATAAATAGGTTTTTCCGGATATAACGCAGAACACTGACCACCAGGGTATTTTAGAGTGTCAATAATTACTGCTTTTAAACCAAGCATTCCGGCTTCAAACCCTGCGAACAACCCGGTGGGACCAGCCCCTATGATTGCAATGTCGTACATTTTTGTGGATATTTTTAAAAAATAAATGATAACAATTTCTTCATGTCAAGAATTTCTTGATTTTTCTTTATATTTTATGTAGAGTATTGTATTCATTTTAATATATCTGTGAGGCTTATTGTTGCATTGATTTTCTACTGCACTTCTTTTTATTCTTTTGCATTTGAATTGGTCAGAGACGCAGAAATTGAGGAATATCTTTATGATGTTTCAAAACCTATTTTTTATGCAGCCGGTTTGAAAAAAGATTCTGTTAATTTTTATCTTGTAAAAGAAAATTCTATTAATGCTTTTGTTTATGGTGGGTCAAATATTTTTGTTCATACCGGTTTAATTGAAAGTTCAGATACACCAAACATGTTACAAGGTGTAATTGCGCATGAATTAGGACACATTATGGGTGCACATTTAGTGAAAATGCAACCGCAACTTTCTAAAGCATTGGCAACCTATGCAATTGCAACCCTTCTTGGTGTTGGAATTTTAGCAACAGACAGCTCAATGAGCGGTACAAACGCAGCAATTGCAAGTACAATGCTTGGTCAACACATTGCAGAAAGACAATTTCTTTCATTTTCAAGAACTCAAGAGGCGGAAGCAGATCGTTATGCAATGCTTTTTCTTAAAAAATCAGAAATTTCAAGCAATGGAATGTTGGAACTTTTCAAAAAGCTTGATTCTATGCAAAAAAAATTTGTCAAAGAAATTGATCAATATTCAGTAACACACCCGCTTAGTACACAAAGATTTGATTATTTTATAAATAACCATGTTGTTGGTAAAAATTCATACGATGAAAAATTTTTACTTGAAAGACATAGGTTTATTCAGGCAAAAATTCTTGCTTACTCAAACAACAATACACTATATACCAATTCTAATGAAATTTTTGCAAATGAAAAATACAAACTTTATTACCTTGTATATAAAAGTATTTTAGAAAACAATAATGCTCAAGCACTGAATTTTGTGCAAAAGCTACTGAAAATTAATAATAAAAATCCTTTTTTTCATGAAACCGCTTCAATGATTTACATAAAACTCAATAATTTATTCAAAGCAAAGGAACACTTTAAAAAAGCATTGGAATACTCTAAAAATAACATATTCTTAAAACATGAATTTGCTTCTTTTTTGATTAAAAACTTTAATGACGCACAAAATATTAATAACGCGATTTTTATTCTTGAAAGCTTAAAAAATACCAATGAAGCAAATGCGGTTTTGTATCAAAATCTTCAAATTGCTTATAAAAAACTGAACATGGAGGATTACTATCTTATTTCAAGAATTGAGGAAATTGTGTTATTTGGTGATATAAAAAAACAAGAAAATAAGTTGTCAGTCAATAATTTAATAACACAGCTTGAAATTATACTAAAAAACAACAATAATAATGTTGTTATGGAAAGATTAAAAAGAATAAAACAAATTTTATGAAAGCTGTCAATTACATTTTGCATATTTTTGCAAGGTTTTTATATCATATTATTGCGTTTTTTACCCTTATTTTTTTTCTTGCATTGGTTTCAGTATTTTTGCTTTTTGTATTTATTAAGGCAAATCCAGTTGTAGTGGAAAAGTTTATCATGGTTTCCTTTAATAAGATGATGGAATTTGCTAAAATTGAGGTTCATGGTCTTGATACCACGGTTATTGATGAAAAAGTCACAATTACTATTGAGAAATTTTCCAAGAACACCAAAGGTATTAATTTACACGGTGCTGGTATGAAGATATACTTTTCATTGATGGATTTAGTTCATGGAAGGTTGTATAAAATTACCATAAATAACTTTGCTGTGAATATTATAACAGCTAAAAATGAAAATAGTACTGATAATACCCAAAAAAGCTCAATTTCCAGGCTATATTCACTAATTCCTGCATTAAAGATAGAAATAAAAAATTTTGTCATAAATGTAAATAATGATAACATACACTTAAAAAATTCTCTACTTGTTTTAAATCAGAAAGGTTATACATTGCTTGTAAGTACAGCTTCAACGGAGGATAATTATAAATTAAACGTTGCATTAAATTCACAAGTGTTACGAATTTCGTTTCGCAACATTCCTGAAACTTTATTTCATACCCATACAAAGAATAAATTTCATTTTATTCATTTTAATGTAATTAATGGGTTTGTTGAATTTGATGCCAGAAATCTTTCAAATGCCGATTACCGAATTTCATTCGAGGGGTTATCACTTGATAAATCACATTATATTCCACAAAAAATTAATGTTTCAAATTCTACAATTTATGGTGAGACAAGAAACGGTTTTATTAAAGTATCATTACCAGAAGTTTCTATTAATTATGGTGGAAAAGCATTTTTTACTGTGAATATTTCGAAAGAAAAGCAAGATATTTCAGTTGTAGCCAAGAATTTCCAAGTTAATGAACTACAACAATTGATTCCCTGGTCATTAATTAACAAAACCCATTTTAAGGAACTAACGAAATACCTTTCGGTATCAATTAAAAGTGGCTTAGTAAGAGATGTTTTGGTAGGTATTCATCTTCCAATTCAAAAACAAGAAGATATTTCCGTGAAAGTAGCGTTTGAAGATGTTGAGTTTGAGTATAATAAATTCTTTGCTCCTATACAAAATGCTTATGGTCTTGTTGATGTTAACGCTCACAATACTACTGTTTTAGTGAAAAAAGCAAACTCAATTGGTAATGATATTAAAAACTTAACTGTTGGTGTTAATCATAGGATATTAAATATTGATTGTGAGTTACTTGGATCACCTCTTTCAATTGCAAATATTTTCTTCCCGGAACACGATTTGCAAAAATATACTACATTGCTTTCCGCGAAGTCCTCTGCAAAAGCAGCAATTGTATTAGATTTATCCTGTAAAGATATTTTAAAATGTTCAAGTTTTAATGTTGTAGCAAACTTAAGTAACTTACAAACAATTCTTAATGAATTACCAGCTGGTGCAGTCATGAACGTTATGAAATATAAAAATCAAAATATACAAGCAGATTTAAAATTAAATAATTTTACTAACCAGTATTTTGATATCAATGCAATTAAAACGGAAACAGAAATTGAACAAAATTTCGTTAAATTTAGTGCAAAAATTAAAAAAAATAACAATATACTGTTATGGTTAAAATCTATGAAAGTTTCATTGCAGGATAATTTTCAATTACACAACATTGACTTGCCAATAATAAAATTTGCAGATAATGACTTTAGTATTAATTATCAAAATGCTAATTTAACAATAAAAGGTCAAAGTGTTAATATACCAGTTTTGCATGAAATAATATCAAAGCTCCATCAAGAAAAATCACAAAACAAATTTATGAATGGAGGTTTTAAAAATTTGCAGTTAGGTGTTCATGTTAAAAATGCAATATTTTTTCAGAATTTGCAAACATCGTTTGACTTAGATACAAAAATTGAAAGTGGCAATATGGAAAGTATGCTTTTAGATTCCAATATAATCAGATTTCATTATTTTTCAGAAAAACAGCAACAGGTATCATCTGAAAAACAGCAAGGTATTTTTATAGAAATACCGGATATTAAGTCTTTGATATCTGCAGTGACAGGTGAAAGTAAACTAATACAATCCGGAAGTTTAAATCTTAACGGAGACAGAAATGATGACGGTTCTGTAACATGGTTTGGGTATTTGAAGAATTTTCGTATGTCTTCCGAGAAATTTAAATTTAGACCGGAAAAAGTCAAAATAAATGCAATTTTACAAAATCATATCCTAAAATTTAAAAGAATCAAAGTGCAAGATCAAAAACATACGATGTTTTTTACCGGTAAAATTTTTACCGATAATTTTACAACACAAACTAAGGTTTTTTATACTCCGTCAAAAATAGAATTTCTTAACGAGTTACCACTTCTAAAAGATGCATTTAAAGTAACTACATTTGGCGGTAGTAAGCAGGGTTTGCTGTCTTTTGAAATTGATGTGTATGGTTCAATTTTGGAGCCTCAAATCAAGTTTAAGAAATCATCTTCGGTGAAATCTTTGTGGAAATTTGGGTTTGGTGTGGTATTGTTGCCATTATTGCTTCTATAGAGCACTCATAATTAGTGCTTTAAATAACGGTGATACTTTATTAAATACAGATTTAAATTCTGGATGAAATTGCACTCCAATAAAAAATTGGTTATTTGTTATTTCAACAATTTCGGGAAGGTTATCCGTTGATATAACAGAAAATAACATACCATGTTGTTGAAATTTTTCTTTGTATGTAATATCAACTTCGTATCTGTGTCTGTGTCTTTCTGTACATTTTTCGCCGTATATTTTGTATGCAAGCGTACTTTTGTTTGTAATATATGTTGTGTAGGAACCCAGCCTCATAGTTCCACCAAGCTCTGTTGTGTGTGAGCGTTTTTCAAGTTTACCGTCTTTTTCAAATTGTTCAATGATATCAATTATTTTTGTTCCCGTATTTGACCACTCCGCCGATGTTGCGTCTGCAATACCAAGAACATTTCGTGCAAATTCAGCTACCATAACTTGCATACCAAGGCAAATTCCAAGCGTTGGAATGTTGTTTTCCCTTAAAAATTTTGCCCATTTGATTTTTCCTTCAATGCCACGAACTCCAAAACCGCCGGGAATTATAACACATGAGGCACCTTTAAGATCCTCAATTGTTGGCTCTTTGTGTGTGAATTCTTCCGAGTCTATCCATACAATTTCTGCATATTTTTCAAGTGATACGCACGCATGTTCCAAACTTTCACATATTGACTTGTAAGAATCTGCATGATTTGTGTATTTTCCAATAACCGCAATTGTAACTTTTTGTTTTTCTTTTTTTACCTGAATTAGTTTTTGTGAATAATTTTTGAAGTGCTCAAGATTTGGTATAGGAAATTCTTCAATACCAAAGTGTTGCATAATTACACCATGCATGTTTTGTTCAATATAAAGTGGCGGTATTTCGTAAATAGATTTAACATCAAGCCCTTCAAACACCGCATCTTGTTCAACATTGCAAAAAAGTGCAATTTTGCGTTTATTTTCTTTTCCAATATGTAAAGAAGATCTACAAAGAAGAGCATCGGGCGCAAGACCGATTGACATTAATTCTTTTACAGAATGTTGAGTTGGTTTTGTTTTGATTTCTTTTGAGGTAGCTAAATACGGCACATAAGTTAAATGTACAAGCATTGTTTTATTTTTGTATTTTTGACGAATCTGTCTTATTGTTTCAAAAAATGGCAGAGCTTCGATGTCTCCAACTGTTCCACCAACTTCGCAGATGATAAAATCTGATCGTTTTGGGTTATTTATAATAAATTGGGAAATTAAATCTGTGACATGTGGAATTGTTTGTACTGTTTTACCAAGATATTTCCCCTGTCTTTCGTTTTGAATAAGTGTTTGATAAATCTTCCCAGAAGTTATATTATTTTCCTTTGTTGTTGTAATTTGTGTAAAGCGTTCATAATGACCAAGGTCTAAATCGCATTCCGCACCGTCTTCCGTTACAAAAACCTCACCGTGTTCAGATGGATTCATCGTACCTGGATCAATATTTAGATACGGATCGAGTTTTTTTAATGATACACTATAACCCATTGATTTTAAAATTGCACCAATACTTGCTGTTGCAATACCCTTTCCAAGAGATGACACAACACCACCTGTGACGAAGATAAACCTTACCATATACCAAGTTTTAATGAAAAGCTAATAAATATTTTATTTTGTCAAGAAAAAGATAATTTAAGTTGAAATATATGTCTAGTTTGATAAAACTTTTTAAAAAGTTTCCAACAGAAGAAAGTTGTATTGAATATCTTGAAAGTATCCGTTGGAATAGCAAACCAGTTTGTGTATATTGTGGAAGTGTAAAAATATCTATTTACTTGACAAAAATGTTTTTTAAAATTTTTGAATGAAAATATAACTTTTAAAGTCTTTTTTATGATTAAAAAATCTCTTTACTTACTTCCTTTGATTGTTTCTGCGTTTGCTAATGCAGAAAATGGTGTTTACACATCACTTTATAGTGGTGCAACATTTTCTTCAAAGTCGAAAACTACAGTTGATTCCATAACCGATACTGTTAAACTTAAAACTGCTCCGGTTTTTGGTGCTGCAGTTGGTTATAACTATCAAGATGTGTCTTTTGAACTTTCTTATGACACTCGTTCGTCCAAAGCAAATGATGATAGTGGTTCTAAAATGAAATCAAACATTTTGCTTGCTAACTTGGTTTATAATTTCAATGTTGCAAGTGAAAATATCAAACCTTATGTTGGTATTGGTGCAGGTTTTGCTCAATCTCAATTGACTTTTTCAGATACCGATGCCTCCAGACTTGGTGTTGATGCAACGCAAAAATTGAAGAATGCTTTTGCAATGCAACTTAAAGGTGGTGCGAAAGTGTATTTAACGCAAAATGTTGCTGTATTTGGTGATTTACGCTACACAAACATAGCTAAAGCTAATTACAAAAACAACGAACTAAAATCTGCTCTTGGTGCAGACGAACTTAAGGGTAGCTTAAACTACTTTTCTGCAAATGTAGGTGTTTCTTACTTCTTCTAAAACAAACTTTGATAGGGTGTAGTGAAAAATTACACCCTATTGCTTGACAAATAAAAAAATCCTTTTATTAAACATTAAGTTTAAGAAATAAAATGAAAGTGTTATCGTCTTTAAAAAGTGCAAAAACTCGTGATAAAAACTGTCAACTTGTTCGCAGAAAAGGCAGGGTTTATGTAATTAATAAAGTTCAGCCTCGTTTCAAAGCACGCCAAGGTTAATTTGGTTTTTAATTAAATGCCAAATAAAATGTGGGGAGGGGCATTTAGTGTTCCCCCAAG
>Ga0222713_10005982_pt1 | contig 11669 bp, 24 predicted proteins | sample C33_649DmetaG_FD_165061 | JGI IMG/M metagenome (GOLD analysis project Ga0222713, IMG submission 165061) | Estuarine water microbial communities from San Francisco Bay, California, United States - C33_649D | ecosystem: Environmental > Aquatic > Marine > Unclassified | place: USA: California...
ACCAATCCATTATGAGCGAAACACTGATTCTGGAGAGCGTAATCCGATTCGTGATTGGCGTAGTATTGATGTATCTTGAAACCCTCTAAAGGCTTATTGTGTTTCACTAACCACTTATACATAACGTAGCACATCAGGAGGCAGCCTCCTTGACTCGGGTTTACAACCCTGCTCGCTACGAGTGACCAAAGTTGTTGTTCAGACGGAGTGAATGATGAGTGCATACTTCTCTCGAAGAACGGCATTCTACCATGCGGGAAGGGATATGTCAACTGGCTACGCCAGATTTTCGCTACCAAGTGTGTATTAAGTCGTTGCGGATTTTACTGCTCTGATCTTCTCTCGAATAACCGCTCTAATATCTTCACGAAGCTCTTTATTCGACATGATCGACTTGGTATCATTAGCAACTTCAGTAGCCATTGCGTTCATGATAGAGTCTGCAATTTTATCCTCTACTGAACTCTTGACTCTCTCCATTACCTTCGTCATATCCACCTTGGACATGACATCCCGAAGGAAGCTGGCTTCAATATTTAGTCTGTTCGAGTAATTGATCCCTATCCACTCCCCCTTCTTAAGAAGGTTTATGACAGCAGTTTGGCACTCTTTAACAATCAAATCTCCGAAATTGTCCATCTTCGTCTCCTTGCTGGTTGTTTCAATGGGGCCACTGGGCCACGATCCCAGAATGCTTCCTTAAAAGGGAAATGTTATGCCAATTTAACTATAGCCCCGACCGTCTCATCACTTTCTTGGCGTAGCCAACAATATTTCCAAACTTCGACATGGTTTTGCTCCCGCAAAAGAGGCCAAGGGTGTAGTGAGACGGATTCGAACTCTGCTATTATAGCAGAAAGTTACGACAAATCAAGTGTTTTGTGGAGTATATTATGATGATTCGAAACATTTATTACTGGAGAAATTATGGAAGTTGAGTGTAGTCATTGCGGAGTTCCCTTCAAGAAAACACCTTTTGAGATGAAGAGGTCTAAGACCGGATCGCATTACTGCGGCAGGTCTTGTGCTGCCAAGGCCAACAACAAGTTATTCCCCAAAAGACAAATGTCCAATAGGTGCAGGACTTGTGATAAGCCTATTCCTCATGATGTTTCCTTTTGTAGCAAAGACTGCAACCCCAGAGCGGTTCCAGATGGACAAACTCTTGGGGAGTTCATCCAGAAGAAAGCGAAGAGAGACGCAAATCTCTACAATCAAATCAGGCAAAGAGCTAGGGCTGTGGCTTTTAGCTCAAAACCTAAAGTGTGCGAGAAATGCGGGTACTCCAAGCATGTTGAAGTTTGTCACAAAAGAGCCATCAGCGACTTTCCAATGGACGCGAACATAAAAGAGGAGATCAACAACATCAAAAATCTCCTTGTGTTATGTCCAAATTGCCACTGGGAACACGATCATCCATAATGGGAGAGGTGGGACTCGAACCCACAAGCCTTTCGGCGGCATTTTATGAGAATGCAGTGTTTAACCAATTCCACCACTCTCCCGTTTGTGGATTATTGCCCCAGAATCCACGACTGGTCGTATCTGATTATCAGGATGTGCTCTTTCCCTTAATCAGTGGCATTTTCATTATTGAATCCATCCTCCGATAATCCATCCCGCCAGAGCGAGTGGTAAGTTTACAGGCTTTGGACGATCAATCATCATTTCCTTGATCCCAAGATAGAGGCACAGGATCACCACAATGATTTGAAGTTCAACAATCGACACGATCTTCTCCCGATAGGACTGTTGTGTTTGACCTAGTTAGTTTAGCTGTTGCACTTCTGAGATTCTCTCTCCGTAAGTTATTACGGAGCAATGGGTTGTGTCGTGTGATCTGGAGTATAACACTTATTCTCCAGAAAGTCAACTTTTTTCTCGATTTTTATTCGAGTTTTTCTCCGGGATTTACTGCAACCCCGAAATCTTTCGCACGGTAAACGAGCGAATCTTACCATCGGTTTGCAAAACCGTCAAGAGGTGACCAGATGGTCCCTTCTTTTTCTCAATAACGACCCCTTCAACTCGTCGAAATACGTTCCCCTTGCCACCCGCAGGGTAGAGAAACTTCACGAGAGAATTGACCCGCTTACGAGTCTTGACCGTCTGACCATTTGCTCCGACCATTTGACGCATCTCCGTTTGAGGACTGAAGTTACAGCCATGATGATGGGAATCGAACCCACTTACGCCTTCCCACTAAGGCATCATGTTATTTGGTGAGATTGACAGCCTGACTGTCTTACGGGACTTCTCACAAATCCCCACAAAGTTTCCCCTATACTAGGCTCATTGCCCAATAAGAGAAGAATTCAGGTAAAAGAAAGGCAGAACATGAGGAAAAAGCCCGAAAAATTCCCCACTTACTTCCTCCTCTTGACTTGTCCTAACTCCTTATGCTGTATGGCTTTCCTCTTTTAGGAGAAAATCTCCCTTAGAAGAAATACCCCATAGAACATAAAGAATAAGACAGAGAGAAATACATAGAGGAGAATAGAAGAGGGTATGTGTGGGGTGAGATGACAGCCTGTATCTATGATCCGGCCCCTCCACACTTCCATCTTCTCAGATCACTGTCTCTTGCTCTTCATATCCTCCATCAGAATGGAGGGAATCTTTCTCAGAAGGCTCAGTGTTTTGGGGTAGTGTTCCATCTTATCAAGAGTGAATGTCTCCACATCCCCAAATTCTCCTGGTGGTTCAGCTCCTCTTTCAACTCTGATGACAAACTCCATCCCTAGCATTTCTACTAAGGCCCACTCTTCTTCTGACTCTTCAAGTCCTCGATTTAGCTGAGAGATAATCTTCACTTTGTTTCTCCGTGTAGTTTGAGGCTGATGTCTAGGACGACTTTCACTTCCCATTCATGGTCACAGTCTTCACAGTAGAGATAGACATCTTCTGGATTTCCGGGAGTTGGATAACAGAGATATCCCGTCTCATCTCCGAAGTCATTCTCCACCTTAGACTTACACAGAGGGCATTCATCCTCTAGGATAAGTCCTTTCAGGTAGAACCTCTTAACATCCAGAGCATCTTTCTTGATTGATCCGGTGATCTTCGGCATTGATCTGTCCTGTGGAGGTGAGACGCTGAATTCTTCTTCGACTTGCTTTATGATGAGATTGTATTTAGCAATCTCTTCTGGAGTAAGTCTGGTCTTTCTGATGATTCTCTTCATGTGAGTATTCTATCACCTAAAGAGGAAAGAGTCAAGTCTTAATTGGGATTTCCCCAATCATATGTTTCTCCTTACAGAGAGGACAGGTGACTTTTACTGACTGGTCATAGACCAGATTTGCGTTCCGTGGATTCGAACCACGATACTGTCTAATGACAGTTCCTTTCCTAAAGGGAACGCAACTTGATTACAAAGAGAGTGCCAGAGCTTCCGCCTTGGCGACATTCTTGTCAGTCATTGTCCGCAGAATCCGGTCAAAGTTCCCGGAATATTCCTTACGAGCGGACTGATCGTGCTGATGATATCCCTGCAAGGCATTAAATGCCATCCATGCAGAAACCTCGTAATTTGCCCCAAATCTCTGCCCAAGTTGGGACATTTCACGAGAAAGACGCTGGAAAATCGCTTCCGTACGATTTTTGTGCATCGTAGCTCCACGTCCTTCCTCTTTTTCAGGCTCTCCGTACACCGCATTGAGGAATTCCACCATAGAGATGCGTTTATCACGCATCTTTTCCATAGTAATTGTCAAATCTCCCCAAGAATCCTTCAGCTCTTGGAAATCGCGGATTAGATCATCCATGTGACCCCGCAATCCTGAAGTGTGCCGAATTGACACACTCGTAGAACTCACACTGGAGATACGATGGAGGTTCTTACACAGGTCACGGTAATAACCCATGCTCGCCTTAAAGGCTTTCCCATCATATCCAGCAGAGATCATGATCCGAGGGAACACATCATCCCCATCAAAGATTGCCTTACGTTCTTCCCGACTTGGCTGGAGGATAACATAATGTCCCTCCCGGAAGTGACACTTCAATTCCACTTCCCCTTCGAACGCTTCTTGTGCGGCTTCACACAAAGTAAGGACATCTTCTGTTTGATGGGGCACGTATTGGACAGATACGGCATCTCCAATGTGTTGCGAGTTGTCGCTCCGGAACAACCCATAGAGACTTGTCTTAAGCCCATCAGGACCAGACAGAGGAAACTTATCAACAGTGAAATTGAACTGCTGATTGAGAGTTTCCGAAATCTTCGAGGAAGAGACATTCATTGCAATCTCCTGAGGCACTTAACTTGCGAGTTACTTACTCGTTCGTGTCGTGCGGTGATGGATGAATCTTAACATCCCATTTCGAGTTTATCAACTATCGCCCCTGAGTTTTCCCATTTATGAGACTCGGCGAGTTTACTCTTGACAAAGCAGGAAACGTGTGGTAAAATCGAACGACCCACCTTGGCTAATACAATTAGCCAAGGGGTCGTAAAGCACTAAGTCTGCGTTTGGATGCCTTATCCATAACCAGACAGAATTTACATGGGACCGTCACGGATAAACGTCATGAGTTCCTCATGTTTGTTCATTTAGCTCTCGGAATCAGACGGCGAACTTTCTCGCCCATCTCTGGACACACAGATTTGGAATCATAGCGAATTGCATTCGCCAAGTTCCCCCATCCATCAATTCCCCAGAACTGACGGGTTTGCTTGTTCTGAATGACAACCATCATTCTTCCTCCAGAATTCTAGACAGTCGCTTCGCGACTGATCCGTGTGCGAGAAAGCCCACGATAGACTTTCTCTTAGAGACCTGACATAGTTGGCAGGTTGAACAGGACACATTATCCTGAGTCTGTGCTGGACATATGACGACAGTTCTCCCTTCGGGAGTCCTGATCGGTGCTACTGAATCCATTGGTAGAATGACTACCGTTGGAAGTCCCAGTGTAGCATATGCATCAGCCTGTGTCAAGTTGTCTGCTGAGAGATTCACTGTAAATCCCTCTTGATTCATTCTTGCCAGTATTGGCAAGTTGTATTTCGTTGGGCGATAGTGGGTGTAGGTAAACCCCCGCCTATCTTTATTGGCGTTAGCCAACTGAAGGCACTTTGTTTGATTCAACCGGTTCTTATGACCCGGCAAATCACCAGCCTGATTGTGCCTCCACAATTGTCCCTTAGGGAATCGCCCCACGCGGTCGCAGAACTGGTCCCAATTCGATCCCCTTTTGCCCTTTGAAACCTTCCGCCAATGCAGTCCCAATGGTCCAAGTCTTGCGTAACAATTTGTCCCCATCAGAGGACACGTTGTCGGACAGGACTTCTCTTCCGTTGTCGATACCGGAATCGGCCCCGTTTTTGCATTGGCTGAGATTGGAGTTAGTTGAACCCACACAGTTTGTTCCTTATTGCGAAACGGTTTTCTTGCCGTCTCGAAGTTCGAGTTGGCAATCCGCATGGATGGTGAACAGGTTGGTATAATCTGACGGACTCCCGCCAAATTTTCTTGCACGCTCAGCAGCACTTGGAATCAGAACGATTGGTTTTCCACAGTGAGTGCAATTTTTGCCCTTCACGATCTTCTCCTTGAGAGTGAATTGTATCACCCGATTGTGAGATTGTCAAGCCAATTTAAGAGCTTTTCAGCTTCTTCGTTGGCGGGATCAGACCTCCAAGAACTCCATTTCTTCCGCCAGAACTTCCTCCCACTTTCTCTCGCTAGAGATAATGGTCAGAGATTCCAATTCATTCCCCTCATTGTCACGAATGCAGATTTCATTCGCAACAAATCGACCCCCAATTACTTCTCCCTCAACACTTGCAGTGTCAAACGAGAGAATTGTCTCCTCAGTAACGGCAATTTCTTCCGTTATTGGCCACACATCAAAAGAAACAACACAATGAGTGTTATTCCCGAGGAATTGGTTGGCGAACATGGTTGATCCCAAGGTGTTATTATGACCTCCGCTTAACTCCATTTGGTGTCCGCTGGTCATGGACGTAATATATCACACGATTTCAAAACAATCAACAATTGACCCTAGCTTTTCCCATTTATGAGAAATGCAAACTTTGAGCTTGACAAACCAGAAAACGTGTGGTAAAATGGAGTAACCATGTACGAGCAAGACTATCCTCGGCCCTGAATTATCAGGTGAGTTGGGAGACATTTGGGGATTTTCAAGTAAAAAGGGAAAGCAATCATAAGTAATTTTCCCTAGTATAACATATGGGGCGGGATTTGTCCAGAATTTCCCGAGATATTCCCAAAGATGAGAATTTCCCCTTGCCTTGCTTTCTCTTTTATGAGAATTTTCCGGGAGAAACTTGACAAACCGGGAATTGTGTGGTAAAATTGACGGGCCTAGCTGGAGTAATACACCCCAGTAGGCTACCCGTTAGACAGAATGAGTGAACATAAGATCGGGATTTTGCTCCATGAGATCGGCAATTTTCGTAAAAGGAACGCCTCTATCATTCATTTGAGCGAGCGACCCATAAAAGTTGGGAATGTAAGTAAATGTTCCCTCAGAGTCTCTCAGACCTAATGATTCCCATGACTTGTTCGTTAGATAGAACCTGTCATGGTCAAGTCCGAAACACTTTGCGGCAACTCCAAGGCAACAATATTTGCCATTGCATACCATGAAGTTGCGTCCTTGTGGATATTCCCCACTCCTAAGAGCGGCAACCCATTGCTTCTGAATTGGTCCAAGCTCAATCATGATCTGCCCCTATGACCTATAGGCCACTGAATGCTTCGTGTGGAGTCTCCCCAATAGAGACATCACTCTCACCCCCAAACCACGCTTCAAAGTCGTGATTACGACCCTCTTCGATAAGGACGTATTTCTCGCCATATGGAAATCGGCAAGTTCCCGTCTCCTTGATCATCTTGACAACTGTGTTGTTCCAAGCTGCGATTGGATCGTTCATTACTCACCCCGTGGAAGACTGATTATCAGGGAAAGCTCTTCCCCTTCATCTCGATGGACTCTGATGTATTCTGGGTTGAAGATAGTAGTGATGGGAATGTTCTCACCATACACTGCTATATCAACAAACCCATCAACCAGCCAGATAATCGCGTTGCGAATATCCGTAACCGCTCCATCATGGATCAAGCGAACAAGATCACATCTGCGGTTGTGGTAAATTCCATCAGGGATCATCACAGACTCTCCAAAAAGCCATCTAGGCAGACAATGCGAGGTCTTGGAGACTTGAACTCATTCACGGACAATACTCCCCTCAAGACCGTAGACAACTCGGGCCAATTGGATCATCTCCCTGAGAGATTTTTCCTTTTCCCAGAGTGTATGTACGTTCTTGACCTTGAACATGAGACGACCATCCCGAACAAAGGATGTTATCCTCAGGACAATAGTCCCATTTTCAGACAATGCTCTTGCCTGCATGACTTCTCCCCTTACTGACCTAGCGAAGCTAGGATTGTCCCCGGATGGAATCGAACCATCAACACTGACTTAGAAGGTCAGGGTTATATCCGTTTAACTACGGGGACGGACCTTAGTCCACAAACTTGGCGTCAGTGCCGTCAGGATTATCCCAGCCATAAACAGCCGGATTATCCGATCCATCATTGAAGTCTCTGGCCACACTGTCCGACTTTTCACTTACGTCGTAGTGAAACGGGCAGATGATCAGATACTTAGTGTCCAGAACGTCCCACGTTCCGTGCTTGTTTAGACGGCTGACGAATCGCATTTGACCTCCAGAATTCGAGTGATATCCCCGATAGGGATTTTCTTGTGTTCACTACGTCGCCACCTTCCGCCCTTACGGGTTGAAAAGTTCCCACGTAGTGTAACATACCCATCCCGAAAACGCAACTCCCCTGAGAGGTTTTTCTTTTGGACAATTTCTTTGATTGTCCCCTCGAAAAACAGCCTGTCTCCCTTGCGTTCTCCCTTTTGGAACGAATGTCCCTTGATGTACACCCTAACGGGAGTACCAATTTTGGCACTGAACACGAGCTTGCTCCCGCAAGAATTGCCGATAAACGGGCCGGACACGATTATCCGGCCCAATTACGGTCGGATTATGCTCCGACCTCGACCACTTCTGAAACTGGCTGGCCGTTGGTCCCGACATGGCCGGAACCGGGAACCATATTCGCAGGAACGAGAGTCATTCCCAGAACATTGATGGCGATATCCCGGAAGGACATAGAATCCTTGCGTGCGGAATCACGGAAATCCAGCATATCCAACAGTGTCAGCTTGACATCATCCGGAAGATCGGTATCGTCGTCAATTTCCGTCCGCAATTGCGAGACACGGGATTGGATCGACTCGTGCTTACGAGTCCCCTTTGGCTTATCATCGGCGATGAGGACAAAATCCTTCCCGACGATTTCATGGGCGTTCAGGTACGCCGTCAGCTCGGATGCAGTGGGGCAGATAATTTCCTCACCCTCGTCACGCCGCTTGTCACGAAGATACTTGAACGCCCTGATCATCATCATATTCGAAATCCGGGCGTTGCGGTCAGCCTTTGGAGCAGTGGTAGCAGCGGTCATGGTAAATCTCCCAGAGCCTAGTTACTGGTCACTCGCCAGTTTACTAGTCTCGACCAATTGTAACACTCGAAACTTGAATCGTCAAGAACCATTCCCGACGTTTTTCGAATGTTGTTCGCGTTGCGTTGTTCGCATCGCGTTCTCATGGGTGTAAGATATCATTGATTTTCGAATACTTCAACCACTAGGCCCAGCTTTTCCTATTTGTGAGAAGTGTGAATTTTGGGGTTGACAGTCTCAAAAATGAGAAAAAATCCAGCCTAGCCTATGGGCGTACTCCCCTAGCCCCGGCCCTATAATTAGGGGGGTTCTCAGAAATGAGAATGTGTGTCTTATTTAGTAAATTTGAATTTTTCTCTATTATACCATCCCATCCCATAGATGCAAGCAAAGAGCAAAAGATTCCCACATTTGAGAAATCCCGAAATAGGGGTTGACTTTCCCATTTATGAGAATTTTCGGAATTCGCTTGACAAGTGGGTTTGGCACGGTATTTGCGAGCGGCCCAAAGCGGCCGCTTCGTTGCGGCCACTAAGGGATTCACTTGATCTTTCTTACTCCCAAACAATTGATCCACTAGAGTATACGCCAACTCTCGCTCCGAGCTTACGCCATCCATCAACATACTCTGCGACGGAAACGTAATCCAAGGAACCGCGAGTACCCTTTGACGCCGCATGAATCGTCAACAACGATCCGAATGGATTGTCGGCAACTGCGGCGGCAAATAACTCCGATGGTTTCGGGCATGGTTCGTATTCGCCATCTGGAATGTCAGGATTGACCATTGGCCCTTTGAACACCCAAGATACGCCTTCCGGCGTTTCTAGTGCCGGACGCTTATCTAGAGCGATGACTCCATCTGGAATGTCAACAGCGGCATGAGGCTTTTCTGGAGTTCCGTATCCAGAACATCGAGACGATCCGTCATAATAGACGACATCTCCACCACGTCCAAAGGACACGAATTTGGCAACATGTTTGAAGAGACTCATCTTCTGCGAAGCTCCTGCGAAGCATAGGCGATTTCATCGAGGTAATACCCGACGTTATCCCCGGTTGGATTGACTCGGATAGTTTCACGACAATCCGAGATGATGAACCGCAGCTCTGCTACGGATTTTGTCCGTAACCGCTTTGGATATTCGATGTGGTCGATGTGCTTCATTTAACCTTCCTTACCAACGTAAGGTCTGCCAAGGGCAGGCCAGACTGGTACGAGAAAATTGAGATACTTTGACAAGTTCCCCAATTCAGTCTCGCACATTCCTCGGCCAACTCCAGAGTTGGTCGACAGATGTTTCCACACAGCCCATTAAAGAGCTGGTATGAGACCATGAATTCCATCAGCCTCTCCTAGAATCTGGGCGAATCTGATCCCATTGACCAGACCGTAGTCATGTCCGGCTTGATGTCGTACATGCTGAATCCGCACGCATCCCACGCTTCTGTAAAACAGAAGTTGATGTCATACTCCAGAAGATCGTACGTATTACACTGCTCAATGCAGTAATCGTAGATCGACTTGAGACTGACCGGGCCAGACGCTCGAACATGATGCAGCATTTTCCGGGCCATGTCTTCAAAGAGACTCGCCCGCTTTTCCTCTCCCGTCATGATCTTCTCCGGTTTGTGTTGCCCGCATGTCATGTACGTATCTTACGATACGTTTCTCCATTCGTCAACTTGCTATCGCAAGTATTCCCATCTTCAAGAAACCGCACCAAAAACGGTCATATATCAAACGGCGGTACGTCGTCCGCACAGAGTGTGCGGCGACCATGAGTGCCGGTGGTAGCGATTGTGCCGAGTTTGCCTCGGCTACCTATTGTACCATCTGGAACGGTTATGTCAATTGAAAATTGTACATTTTCTCATGAACGGGAATGGCACGGGATTTGCGAGCGGCCCTCCGTGGCCGCTTCGTTGCGGCTAAGTATTCCCACTATTGAGAATCCGATTCCCAGAAACAAGATTCCCACCTTCGGGAATTTATTTTCCCAAAGATGAGACCAGACCGGGAACGATTCCCGGTCTGGACATGGCACAGCCTAAGAATGGAGCAGGTACAGAACGAACATACAGAATTCGTTCCCATGCCCCTCTTGCCTTGACCAGTATTCAATCGTCCACAATGGACATGTGTTGAACATGTTCGCGGCATCTTCGAAGTCTTTGGGGCTGCTGCCCCACCATGAAGAGTTAGTTATCTTGATCATTATTCCTCCGGAATGCGAGAGTGAGGATGGATGGGACAACATACGCTATCCAAAGGATAGCGGGCACGAGAACACCTAGTGCCAGTAGCGTCAACAGAGTCCGTTCAGGTGTCACGATTCAATCCTTGAAACTAGGGGATGGAAGAGACCGCGATAGCGGTAAAATTCGCCATCTGGGGTAACTTTGATGTCATCGCGATGGACACGATGGACGCGATGTAATACTCCAGAGACGTAGAATCCTACGTCTGAGAATTCCGGTACAACGTCCGGAAACTCGTCACACTGTAGGGTATGGATGAGACTAGACACTTGGATTCTCCAAGGAGGAAAAACCAGACCGGGAACCGTTCCCGGTCTGGGACATGGTACAACCTAATCGATTGACACTCCGTAGCCACGAGCTACCCGCCTTACAATCTGGCGGATTATGTCGGCAATTTCTACAGCCGTGTCCGCGTTCCGTTCCGTTTCCAGAACCGCCGCATCGTATTCGGATTCTGGCATTGAACGCAGGAACGCGTCCGAAACCTTTTCCGAATCAAGATTCGGATATTTCCGCACTGGCATTCCTTTGGAGAATGCCTCCGTGACTGCGTTTCCGATTGTGTCGCGGATCATTTGTTCGAATTGTTGGGGCATGGTTTACTCCGAGAGAGAGAAGAGAGGAACCGGGAACGATTCCCGGTTCCGTTGTCGTGAACTACTGTGCTCGCCGATACCGATTGTTCCGGAAGTCTAGCAGGTCGCCGAAGTACTCGACAGTTTGCCATTCGTCCGAAGTACGCGAAGACCGCTCAATCGTAGCACCTGCTTCCCATTGGTCGAGAATGAATCGGATACGTTGCAGGTTCTCCTCATCGTCAGCAGCGATGTTGACGGAAAGACCATTGTCGTTGTTGAATCGGTTTGCGTGAGTGTTCATGGTTGAATCCAG
>Ga0222713_10005986_pt1 | contig 11663 bp, 14 predicted proteins | sample C33_649DmetaG_FD_165061 | JGI IMG/M metagenome (GOLD analysis project Ga0222713, IMG submission 165061) | Estuarine water microbial communities from San Francisco Bay, California, United States - C33_649D | ecosystem: Environmental > Aquatic > Marine > Unclassified | place: USA: California...
TGAACCAGTAGTTACCCAAAAATCAAAACTTAATATCATGTTATTTTTTCTTATTTCATTAAGTAGCCAAATTAATGAATTAATTGGGTTGCCGAGCACTATTTTTGTATTACCAGGATAATCTTTTTTAGCAGTTTTATTGGTTAAAACTGTTGGGATAGAAGTAATTTTTTTTAGACTATATTTTTTTAATTTTCCTGCAACAAATGCAACATTTAATCCAAAATCTGAAATCATTCTTCCAAGGCAATCAATTGCTTTTAATTTTTGTCTAAAGCCAACAACTTCTATTGCAGGCGCCATTCCTATAATGAATTTGCTGACATTTGATTTAGTAATTTTTTTATTAAAATTAAAAACTTCATTTTTAATTTTAAAAGCAACTTCAAGCTCAGCTCCTATTAAGTTGTTTTGAAAAGGCATTTTTCCATTATTTTTGTATGTGCTTTCTTCGTATAAATAAGAAAAAAAAGGTTTTTTGGCTTTTAATTTATTCCACATACTTTTATTTGTTGCCCCAGCTTTAAAACCGATAGGATTCCATAACAACTCCATTTCAGCATGCCTACAAACTTGTGCAGCGATATTAGGATTCTTGATTAATGATTTTGAAATTTTTGGTAAAAATTTTCTCTTAAATCTGGCCTCGGCTATTTTATCTCCTAAAATTTTAATTTTATTACCCGACATAATTACCTTTGTTTAAGAACCACAGGGCTTTGTGGTCCCATTAAATAATCAGGTAGCGTCGTAGAGATTTTAGGAAAGTAAGTGATGATCCCAAGAAATATAACTAAAATAGTCATCCAAGGAAGAGCGCCTTTTAATACTTCGTAAATTGTCATTCCGGTAATTCCACTGGTTACAAATAAATTAAGTCCTACAGGAGGAGTCACCATTCCAATCTCCATATTTACGACCATAATAATTCCAAGATGAATTGGATCAATTCCAAGCTTAATTGCTATTGGAAAAAATATTGGAGTTAAAATTAATAAAATTGCTGTAGGCTCCATAAAGTCACCAGCAATAATTAAAATAATGTTTACGATAATTAAAAACATTATAGGTGAAAGACCAGAGTTTAATATTTGTTCAGAAATCATTTGTGGTATTCTTTCAGTTGTCAAAACGTGAGCAAATAAAATAGCATTTGCAATGATAAACATTAACATCACCGTTGTTTTGGAGGCATCAACAAAAACGCGTGGCAAATCTTTAATAGTGATATCTTTATATACAAATATGGAGGCTAGCACGGCATAAATAGCTGCAACAGCAGCAGCCTCTGTTGGAGTAAAAACCCCTCCATAGATTCCACCCATAATAATTACTAAAAGAAGAAAACCAGGAATAGCATCTTTTGCACTAATAACTATTTCCTTGAAACTTGCTTTTTGTGATGCAGGCAGACCAGTTTTTCTTGCATAAATATAAATTGCAATCATCATAATAGTTGCAAGTAATAAACCTGGGACAATTCCAGCTAAAAATATTCTTCCAACAGATTGTTCTGTGACTGCACAATAAACAACCATCACAATGGATGGAGGGACTAAAATTCCAAGTGTTCCAGCATTACATAAGATTCCTGCTGCAAATTTTTTAGGATAGCCCGCATTAACCATGCCTGCGATCATAATTGACCCAACAGCAACAACTGTTGCAGGAGAAGATCCAGAGACAGCTGCAAAAAAAGTACAGGCAAGAACAGAAGCAATTGCAAGACCACCTCTGATGTGTCCAACACATGCTACAGCAAATCTAATTAATCTTTTTGCAACACCGCCCGTTGACATTAAAGTTCCACCTAAAATAAAAAATGGAATAGCCATTAAAGTGTAATGTTCTGATGTTTCAAATAATTTTAATGAAAGAGATGCTAAAGAATCATTACCAAAGAAGAATATTGCAAGCATGCTCGATAAGCCCAAACAAACAGATATAGGCATACCTATAAACAAAAATATAAATAAGGCGGAAAATAAAAAAATTGATGTCATTATTTTTTGTTCTTTTTAGCATTAAAGCTATCGATCGTATCTTTAGCCTCGTTTGCAAGGCCTAAAGTGGTTTGTTCACCCTTTACAATTTTAATTAAAGCTTCGGTAAATCTTAATATTATCAAAGCATATCCTATTGGCATGACAACTCTTGGCATCCATTGTGGAAGCCATTTTATATCTTGAGAAAGAATTCCTATCGTGTAAATTTTTGACACATAATTGTAACTACCAATCAAAATAAATATTCCGTATACAATACATAGAATTGCTGCAACTATTGAAATTTGTCTCTTAACTTTATTTGAAAATAAATTTATTAAAGTATCAACACCAATATGTGCGCCAATTTTTATACCCCAAGCAGCTCCTAAAAATATTAACCAAGCAAAAGCAATGACAGTAAATTCCATTGCCCAGTGAATGTTAGATTTTAAAACGTAGCGAACAAAAACGTTAGTAACGTTAACTATAGTCATAGCTGCAAGCAAGAAGGCTATGAAGTACTCTTCAAATTTTGGAAAAATTTTATTCAAGTTTAATCCCCTGCGCAGAGTTATATCTGCGCAGGAAATGAAATAAAACTATTTTTTAACTGCAGGCTTTTCAGCTTTAGGTTGAGCTGGTTTGCTAGCAGCTTGTGCAGCTTTAATTAAATCAGCACCGATATCTGCTTCAAATTGTTTATAAACAGGTTGCATAGCTTTTTTCCATTCAGCTAATTGCGCGTCTGTTAATTTTACAATTTTCGCTTTTCCAGCAGCTTCGATTGCTGCTCTTGCTTCATCATTTTTCTGTTTAGCAATTTGGTTATTGAAAACAGTCGCTTCATTCATTGCTTCAGTTAAACCTTTTTTTACATCAGCAGGTAAGCCATTCCACCACTTAGCATTTACTACAACCATGTAATCTAAAATTCCGTGATTTGATTCAACGATTGTTTTTTGAACTTCATGGAATTTTTGAGAGTAAGTATTAGAGAAAGAGTTTTCTTGTCCATCAACTACTCCAGTTTGTAAAGCTTGGTAAACTTCTGCAAATGCCATTTTTTGTCCGTTTGCACCTAGACTTTTCATAATAGCTTCATAAACATCAGATGCTTGGATTCTAAATTTTAAACCTTTTACGTCTTGCGGTAGTCTAAAATCTTTATTAGCAGAAAAATGTCTCATACCATTGCCCCAGTAGTTAAGACCAATTAGACCTTTGTCTTCCATTGATTTTAACAATGCTTTACCCTCTTTGGAGTTTTCAAATCTTAAAGCTGCTTCAGCATCTTTGAATATGAATGGTAAATCAAATACTTGGATTTTTTTTGTATAACGGTCAAATTTTGAAAGAGAAGGTGCTATGATTTGAACGTCGTTAAGTAAAAGCGCCTCCATTTCCTTTGCATCACCAAATAATTGTGAGCTAGGAAATACTTGTACTTGTACTTTTCCCGGTAATTTTTTTTCAGCAAGTTCTTTAAATTTTAAAGAAGCCTGTCCTTTTGGTGTATTTTCAGCAACAACGTGACTCAATTTGATAACAATCGGAGTTTGAGCAGTTGCAGAAAAACCAAATAACAAAGTTACAGCAACAAAAGTAATTGCAGTAAATAAGTTAGTTATTTTTTTAAACATTTAGTTATTTTCCTTATTTTGTTAATTTTAAAAGTAGCCTAGTTTATCTAGACCATGAATGTTGACAAGTTTAAATATTCTAGAGTTTGAGTTTAAACTGATTTCTATATATTATTAAAAAATCCTGTATCTAAGCCTAAAAAGCTATTTATTATGAATATAAAGAATAAGAATTTACTAGTTAAAAAGTGTTACCAGAATGGAACGTGGGTTAGTTCTGATAAAAAAATTAAAGTTATAAATCCAGCAACGGGAGATCTGATAGCAGAGGTTCCAGATTTTGGAAAAAAAGAGACAGCTAATGCAATTGATGCAGCTGAACTTGCATTTAAAACGTGGTCAAAATTTACTGCTCACGAAAGATCTAAGATTTTAAAAAAATGGTATGATTTAGTTATAGATAATCAAGATGATCTAGCAACGATCATGACAGCTGAACAAGGAAAACCTTTGAGCGAAGCAAAAGGTGAAATTATTTATGCAGCAAATTTTATAGAATGGTTTGCTGAAGAAGCAAAAAGAGTTTACGGAGATGTTCTTCCTGATCCGATAAAAGATAAACGCATGATAACTCTTAAACAGCCCATAGGAGTTTGCGCTGCGATTACACCTTGGAATTTTCCAGCGGCAATGATCACAAGAAAATGTGCACCTGGACTTGCAGCTGGATGCACTTTTGTAATTAAACCTGCGGAACAAACGCCACTCACTGCAATTGCATTTGTAGTTCTTGCCGAAAAAGCAGGTTTTCCAAAAGGGGTTATAAATATAATAACGGGTCAACCAGAAGAGATTGGTAAAGAAATTACTTCAAATCCAAAAGTTAGAAAAATTTCATTTACGGGAAGTACAGCGGTTGGAAGAATTTTAATGCAGCAAAGTGCAAACACAGTTAAAAAACTTTCTTTAGAACTTGGAGGTAATGCTCCATTTATTGTATTTGATGATTGTGATGTTGATGCCGCTGTTGAAGGATTGATGCTTGGAAAATTTAGGAACACAGGGCAAGTATGCGTTTCTCCAAATAGAATTTATGTTCAAGAAAATATTTACGATAATTTTGTAAAAAAAGTTGTCGAAGTTATAAAAAAATTAAAGATAGGAGATGGTTTAAAAGGCGAAACCCAATTAGGTCCTCTAATTGATGATGCGGCAATTGCAAAAGTCGAAGAGCATATTAAAGATGCTGTTGCAAAGGGAGCAACTATTGAACTTGGAGGCAAACGTCATGCACTTGGTGGAAGATTTTATGAAGCAACTGTTCTTGCAAATGTTAATAAAAATATGAAACTTGCAAATGAAGAAACATTTGGACCAGTAGCGCCTTTTTTTAAATTTAAAACCGAGCAAGAAGTCATTGAACTTGCAAATAATACTGAATTTGGACTTGCTGCATATTTTTTCTCAAAAGATATTGCAAGAATTTGGAGAGTAGCAGAGGCTATCGAAGCTGGAATGATTGGAATTAATACAGGAATTTTTGCAAGTGCTTACATGCCTTTTGGAGGAATTAAACAATCTGGCATTGGAAGAGAGGGAGCAAAATACGGAATGGAAGAATATTTAGAATTAAAAACATTATCATTTGGAAATATAAAATAATTTTATGAACGAAGTATTTAATATTCCATCAGAAAAGATTAAAGATTTTTTAAATAATAATTCAAATAGCGTTGTTCTTGACGTCAGAACGGAAGAAGAGTGGAATAGCGTTGGAAAACCTGATGCAGAAGCTTTAAATTCTAAAACATTTTTTATCTCTCTTCTATTAGGACCCGATAGGCAAAAAAATGAGAATTTTGTTAAAGAATTTCTTGAAAAAAAAGTTCCTAAAAAAGATAATATTTTAGTTATTTGTAGATCCGGAGTTAGATCAATGGCAGCTGCAAAATTACTACAACAACAGGGCTATAAAAATTTAATTAATATTTCAGATGGTTTTGAAGGCAATCCTGCAACAGGAGAGGGTTGGAAAAAATCTAAACTGCCTTGTAAATAGTTATTTTTTATTATTATACCAATTACCAACGTTTTCGTTTTTGATAGCTCCAATTGCTTCAATCGGTCTTGAATTTACGGTGTACTCAGAATGATCGTTTGCATTTAATGTAGCTCTAATCTGATTAATTGGTTGAGTTAATTTCTCATCTTCGATGTGATACCATTCTGAATAAACTCTATTTTTATTTCCGTTAATATAAATGTGCGCATGTCCTTCATTCATTATATTTTCTTTATTAACTTTTTCAGGAGTAAATTTAAAATTTTTAGTAATTAATTGAATATTGTAACCAGACTTTGCATCTTTAATAACTTTTATATCGACTGAAGGATAAGGGCTTTTCGCTTCAATACTTTTATGACTATGATCCTTAGCATCCTTATGCTGAGCAGAAACTTGTAAGCTGAATAAAGATAATATTAATAAAACAATATTTATAAATCTCATTTTAAAATTTTATTATTTAAATTATTATATTACTCTGTGGCAAAATGACAAAAAGATATAGTGGAAAATCTTCAAAAGATAGAAACTTTAAAAAGAAACCTAAGTTTAGTAAAAGAATTAAGTCTTTAATTAAGAGAAATAGATCTAGTCTCTGAAATTTACAAATTCCATTGGTTGACCAATATCAATGGTTCTAATAGCAGCAATTGCTTCTTGTAAATCATCTCTCTTTTTTCCATCTGCTCGTAATTCTTCTCCTTGAATTTTTACTTGGATTTTAAGTTTTAAACTTTTAACTTGAGCAATAATTTTTTTTGCAGTTTCTTGGTCAATTCCCTCTTTTAATTCGCTAATTTGTCTTACTGTTCCGCCAGTTGCAGTTTCTGAATTTTTAATTTTAATTACCCTTGGGTCGACTTTGCGTCTAATCAGATGTGTTTGTAGTAATTCATTTACTTGTTTAAGTTTTATATTATCTGGAGCAAGTGTTGTGATTGTTTTGTCTTTTCTTTCAATTGAAATATTAAGACCCTTAAAATCATAACGAGTACCAATTTCTCTTAAACAGTTAGCAAGTGCATTATCAAATTCTTGATAATTAATTCTGCTTACAACATCAAATGAGGGCATATTTTTTAATTTAAAATAATTTTACCATATTTACTACTTAAGAAGAAAAGAACTAAATATATTTTCATTTTAATCTTCTAAATATCGCATAATTCTTGCTTGGTTTTTTTCAGAATATTCATCAATTGTATCGATAATCTTAAAACCAATTCTTTTTGAATATTTCGCCTCAAATTTTCTACTAATAGTGATTCCTTCAAATTTATCTCCATTTTTAACAACTCCAAAAAAATATTTTCCCTTCTCAAACTCTAACAAATCATCATCGTCAGTCGTTTTTTTTGCTTTTGATTTTAGCAAATCAACAAGCCTATTCAGCGTTTCCATTATTTAATGATACCAATTTTTTTTTGTCTTAGAATGATAAAGATACCACTACCCATAATAATTAATGAACCAAGAATCATATTTAAAGCAGGAATTTCATTAAATACAAAATAACCTAAAATTATCCCAAAAATTATTATTGTATAACGAAATGGAGAAGTCGTTGAAATATTTGCTGTTTTGATAGTTAAAACAGAAAAGTAATAACCAAGGGTTACAAATAAAGCTGAGAGAAAAATATATATAAAAATTTCTAAACTGATGGGTTTATAGTTTAAAAACATTCCAACACCAAAAAAAACCGTAACCGATAAAGAAGTGATAAAAACAATTTGTAAACTATCATATTGATTTAAGAATTTTCTAGTAATGGTGTCTCGTTGAGTAATAAAAATTGCTGCAATAAGAGGATAAATAAAAGCAAAACCAAATTTTAAATTATTAGGATCTATAACAATAAGGACACCAATAAATCCACAAATAACAGCTGTCCATCTTCTCCATCCTACCTTTTCATTAAGTATAAATGCTCCAGAAGCAGTAATTAAAATTGGAGCTAGATTCATAAGAGAATATAATTCTCCAAAAGGAAGATACATAAGTCCCAAAAAGAAAAATATTGCAGCAACAGACTCTACCAAGCCTCTAAGGTGCAAAGGTTTAGAAGTAATAACTTTAAAATTTAATTTATTTTTATAATATAAATACAAACCTAGAATAATTATTGAACAAATTCCTCTAATAAAGATTATCTCACCGAGTAGCGTGATATCCTTATAAATAAAGAGAATGTATTTTATAAAAGCATCATTAATGGAGAAGAAAAACATACATAAAATCATGTATAAAATCCCCAAAAATTCTTTATTTTTATTATTAAAAAACATCCGTAAATGAACCAATATTGCTATATCGGTGTCGATAATTAATTCAATAGAATTTATTTATATTTAATGTAGTTTATTTTTATTATGGGAAAAAGTCGCGATACAAGAAAAGAAAAGAAAAAACCAAAGAGTACAGCTCCAAAAGAATCTAGATCAAAAAAACAGTACTAAGTTTTAAAATTAGGCTTTTTTTTTAGTCGATTTCATTATAGGTAGTAGCTGAACCTATATGTGAGATTTTCATGCCCCAAGAAGCTAATCAAACTTCTAAAGTTAGAACAGGGCATATTTTTACCGAAGAACAGATTAATTCTTTAATCGAAAACGTTAAACAAAATAACTTTGTTTTAGTTCACCAATTATTAAATAAATATCATCCAGCAGATGTTGCAGATTTAATCAAAATATTACCAAATGAAGTACAGATTAAATTATTTAGCCATAAATCTGCAGATTTAAATCCTGAAGTCGTATTGGGATTATCTGATATTTTACAAAAAGAAATATTAGAGCAACTTTCTCCAGATACAATTTCTTCAATTATAAGAGAATTAGAATCAGATGACGCTTTTCAAATTATAGAAAATGTTCCTGAAGAATTTCAAAATCAAATTTTAAATAATCTTCCTCAAAAAGATCAAAATTTTTTTAGATTAGGATTAAAATACCCAAAAGACTCAGCTGCAAGAATTATGCAGAGAGAACTTGTGACAATCGATTTAGACTGGACGGTTGGACAAACTATGGATTTTTTGAGGGACTCAACAGATTTGCCAGAACAGTTTTTAGAAATTTTTGTTGTAGATAAAAATAGAAAACCAATCGGGAATGCATCTATTTCAAATATTTTAAGATCAGATCCAAATACAAAAGTAAAAGACTTAGTTGCAGAAAATAAAACCTTTATTCCAGCTGATCTTGATAAAGAAAGAGTTGGTAATATTTTTACCCAATATAATTTAGTCTCTGCTGGAGTTGTTGATAAAGAGCAAAAATTAATCGGGGTTATCACAGGAGATGACGTTGTAACAATTGTTAAAGAAGAAGCGGTTGAGGATGCCTTAAGATTAGGAGGTATCGGAGCCGCAGAAGATATAAGTGACAATCCAGTAGAGACTTCTAAAAATAGATTTTTATGGTTATTTATTAATTTAATTACTGCAGTTTTAGCTTCATTTGTTATTGGAATATTTGAAAATACAATTCAAAAAGTTATAGCTCTTGCTGTGTTAATGCCAATTGTTGCATCGATGGGAGGAAACGCTGCAACACAAACTTTAACAGTAACAATTCAATTAATTGCTTCACAACAATTGAATGTAAAAAATGTAATGAAAATTATTAATAGAGAAGTTGTAACTGGTTTGTTAAATGGATTAGTATTTGCAGCAATTACAGGAGTTTTCGTTTATTTTTGGTTTCATGATTTAAAAATAGCTATTCTTATAGGGGCTGCCATGATTGTAAATTTAACAGTAGCTGGACTAGCTGGAATTGCTATTCCAGTGACATTAAATAAAATGAAGATTGATCCCGCAGTATCTGCAACTGTTTTTGTAACAACCGTTACAGATGTTGTTGGTTTTTTTGCTTTTCTTGGAATAGCAAGTTTATTTGTTTAATTAATATTATTTTTAAATAATAATTTAGAGTGATCATTAGTCTTTTTTAAATAATTAAAAATAATTTCTAAACTTTTTTTAATATCTTTATCAATAGACCAAGGACAATTAATTATAAATACACCGCTACCTTGCATTCCATCATTAGAATTATCCGTAATCATTTTTATGTGAGATAAATTTTTATAGTTTTCTTTTAAAATATTTAAAACAAATATTTCAGATTTTTTATTATTTAATACAGGATACCAAATAATATAAACACCAAAAGGAAATTTTTTATAACAATCGGATATCATCTTTGATACTTTTTCATATTCATCTTTAAGCTCATACGATGGGTCTACCAGTATTACTGCTCGCTTTTCTTTGGGAGGTAATAATTTAATAAGTCTTTTGTAACTATCTTCGTTTTCAATAATTACTCTTGAATCATTCTCAAAGTTTTTCTTAAGATTTAAAAATTCTGTGGGATGCAATTCAAGAAAATGAAGCTTATCATCTATTCTTAAAATTTGAGAAGCAAGATAGCATGAACCGGGATATATTTTAAGATCAGAATTAGAGTTTATCGATTTTATTAATTCTAAATAATTTTTAAAAAAAATATCATCATTTTTTATTTTATATATTTTTTCAATACCTTGAAGATATTCTTTATTTTTTTGCATATAAGGATCAGAGATGGAATATTTTCCGGCACCAGCATGGGAGTCGATAAAAATAAAATTTTTATCTTTTTTTTTTACATAATCTAAAACATAAAAAAGTATAAAATGTTTTAAGATATCAGCTGCATTTCCGGCATGATATCCGTGCCTATAGCTCAACATATTAAATAAGTTTTTGTATTTTTTTTATAGTTTCGTTTAAGTGAGATTTTTTATAGGGCTTTCCTTTAACAACCCAAACTGAAAGAGGCCATGAACTATCTTTTTTATTTCTTGCAATAATATGAATATGTAATTGCGGAATAATATTCCCAATTTTTTCTACATTTAAATTAAAAGCCTTAAAAGCTTTCTTCATAACTCTACTGCAATAATCAATTTCTTCCATAAGTTTGATTTGATCTTTTTTATTTAAATCTAATATTTGACGAATATTCTTTCTTTTTGGGATAAGAATGAGCCATGGAAATTTGGCATTATCCATTAATCGAGTGGTACATAAGTTTAGATCAGCCACAGAATGAGTAGTTTTGAGTAATTTTTTGTGTAATTTAAACATCTTATTAAATTAAATAACTCTTTTGTTATGGATTTAAAGAAAATTAATCAAAAAATTAAAAAATTTGTAAAAGAAAGAGACTGGGATCAATTTCATTCCCCCAAAAATCTATCTATGGCTCTATCTGTAGAGGCCTCAGAGTTAGTGGAGATTTTTCAATGGTTAAAAGAAAGCGATTTAAAAAAAATAGATAAAGAAAAAGTAGCAGATGAGATCGCTGATATATTCTTTTATTTATTAAGAATTTCTCAAAAAATGAATATTGATATTGAGAAAAGCTTTTACGCAAAATTAAAAAAAAATGTTATAAAATATCCAGTGTCTTTGTCAAAAGGAAATAGTCAAAAAAGATAATGAGAAAGATCATAAAAATACTAATTCTTATTTTTTTATTAACAAATATTTCTTTTGCTCAACTTTCAAAAGTTCAAATTGAGATTGGCACTAAAAAATTAATTGCTGAAATAGCTGAAACAGATGAAGAGCAAAGTGAAGGGTTAATGAATCGTCCAGTTTTAGGAAAAGATAATGGTATGTTATTTATTTTTGAAGAAGGTTCTACTCCATGTTTTTGGATGAAAGATACGCAAATTCCTTTATCAATAGCTTTTATTAGCAAAACAAATACAATAGTAAGAATAACAGATATGCAACCTTTATCTTTAACAGAACATTGTTCTGGGCAGCCTATAGTACTTGCGCTTGAAGTTAATCAGGGTTGGTTTGAACAAAACAACATAAAAGTAGGAGATAAAATATTAAGTATAAAAAGAGTTAATTAAAAATATTGTTATTTTATATTTTGAATATTATAAGAAATTATCTTGAAAGAATTTAAAGTTAAAGTTTATCCATCAAAAGTAAATTTACCAAAAGAAGAACAGCTTGCT
>Ga0222713_10005990_pt1 | contig 11657 bp, 10 predicted proteins | sample C33_649DmetaG_FD_165061 | JGI IMG/M metagenome (GOLD analysis project Ga0222713, IMG submission 165061) | Estuarine water microbial communities from San Francisco Bay, California, United States - C33_649D | ecosystem: Environmental > Aquatic > Marine > Unclassified | place: USA: California...
GACGTCATCGCCGACATGGGCGTACACGGCGCCGACGATCTCCTCGATCTCGTGCGGGAGCGAACCGCCATTGGTGTCGCAGAGCACGACGTGGGTGGCGCCCTTCACGATGGCCGCTTCGAGGGCCCGGAGGGCGAACTCGGGGTTGCGCTTGAACCCGTCGAAGAAGTGCTCCATGTCGACGAGCACGCGGCGTCCGTGACCGGCGAGGAACTCGACCGAGTCGGCGATCATCGCTTCGCCCTCGTCGAGCGTGGTCTGCAGCGCCTCAATGACGTGGTAGTCCCAGCTCTTGGCGACGATGCACACCGCCGGCGTCTGGGCGTCGAGAAGATGCTGAAGGGTCGCGTCCTCATCGACGCGGCCGCGGGGCCGCCTGGTCGAGCCGAAGGCAACGAGGGTGCTCGTGGTGAGGTTGAGCTCGGTGGCAGCGCGGGAGAAGAACTCGATGTCCTTCGGGTTGGCGCCAGGCCACCCTCCCTCGATGAAGTGCACGCCGAGATGGTCGAGTTGCTCGGCGATACGCAGCTTGTCGTCGACGGTGGCGGTGACTCCCTCCACCTGGAGTCCGTCGCGCAGTGTCGTGTCGAAGACCTCGATCTGTTTCTGCTGGTTGCTCATCTCTCTGCCTGTTCTCCGATGGTCCCGGCTCGGGATCGGTTTGTGGTGTGAGTCTGGTTCCGAAAAAGCGAAATGCCGCCCGAGGGCGGCGAAACGAGCACGTGGAGTCCACGTGCTCTAGCGAATAATGATGATGCGGGCGGCGGTCGTTGCGTTCCTCATCGCCCAATATTCAACCGCCTCGCCGACGAGAGCGCAAGTCGGCGCTCCCGCCGACCGAAAACTGTGGATTCCGCTGTGGGTTTCCGGTGGATGAACGGTGGACAAACCAAGATTTCCGGTGGATAACCAAGAAATGTGGTGGATAACCCTGTGAATTCAAAAATACCTCTTGACCTGCGGTGATGCAACTGGCAGAGTGACACTCGTTCCACTCAGCGCACGACGGAGACGGACCGAGAAGCGACCGGGCAACCGGGAGTAACACGGAAACCGAACCGACGGAGGCGAGAGCGGAGCGGGATTCACCGGATCCCCAGGATTCGGGAGGTGAGGCCGGCAACGGTCGCATCGCTCGAAGAGCGGGGGTCGTGAGCCGGAAGATCCGGAGCCCGCAAGGGTGAAGGGGGAGACGGCCCACATAGCGGCATCGCCCGCCGTCCGCAAGGACGACGGGCGATGTGAGTGGTCGGAAGAAGGCTAACGCCCGAAGGTCGACCACCGGTGGATTCCGCAACTCGGGTGGCCCCGGGTGGAGCGCCTCACGGCAGCACCGCCCGGGGCCCTCGTACTTTTCGCCCGCACCTACACTCGTGGCCATGAGCGACGACCCGCGCCTCTCCCCCGGAATGCGCGAGCAACTCGAGCTCGGCTACGTCTTCGGTGGCCTGTCGACCTTCGGCCAGCGTCCCTTCCTCACCGACCCGGAGCAACTCGACGAGTGGTCCCCCGACGTCGCCATCGTCGGAGCGCCGCTCGACATCACGACCACCAACCGCGCCGGGGCGCGCTTCGGGCCGCGCGCCATCCGGGCGCTCGCCTACGAAGCAGGCACCTACCACATTGATCTTGACCTCGAGATCTTCGACCACCTCGACGTCGTCGATTTCGGCGACGCCCACTGCCCCCACGGCGACGCCGCAGCTGGTCACGCGAACATCCGCAGCCGGGTTGCCGAGGTCGCGAGCCGGCGGATCGTGCCGATCATCCTCGGCGGCGACCACTCGATCACCTGGCCGGCTGCCACCGCCGTGGCCGACACCTACGGCTACGGGAACGTCGGCATCGTCCATTTCGACGCCCACGCCGACACCGCCGACATCATCGACGGCAACCTCGCGAGCCACGGCACCCCGATGAGACGACTCATCGAGTCGGGGGCGGTTCCCGGCGACCGGTTCGTGCAGGTCGGACTGCGCGGCTACTGGCCGCCCGCCGAAACCTTCTCGTGGATGCGCGAGCAGGGCATGGTCTGGCACACGATGCAGGAGATCTGGGAGCGCGGCTTCCAAGCGGTGCTCGACGACGCCGTCGCCGAGGCCCTCGACCGAGCCGACCACCTCTACATCTCGGTCGACGTCGACAGCCTCGACCCAGCGCACGCCCCCGGAACCGGCACTCCCGAACCCGGTGGTCTCACCAGCGCCGACCTGCTCCGCGCGGTTCGCGAACTCGCCCGTCGCCACGACGTCGTCGGTATGGACGTCGTCGAGGTCGCCCCGGCTTACGACGTCAGCGACCTCACCGTGAACGCCGCCCACCGCCTCGTGTTCGAGGCGCTCGGCGGGATGGCGGCACGCAAGCGCGACAACGCCGGCTGATCCGTCGGGTGACCCGACACCTAGTGTTCCGTCGATGTCCTCGCGCCCCTTCTTCATCGACACCGACACCGCCAGCGACGACGCCGTTGCCCTCGCCCTCGCGCTGACCGACGACCGTGTCAACGTCGTCGGCATCGGCGTGGTGGCGGGGAACGTGCCCCTCGACTCCGCCGTGCAGAACGCTCTCTACACCCGGGAGGTCTGCGGTCGTGAGGACGTTCCCGTCTATGTCGGGGCCGACCGTCCCCTCGTGCTCGAGCTCGGCACCGCCCAAAACGTTCACGGGAACGACGGCATGGGCGACATCGGCCTCCCCCTCAACGGGCGGGCGCCCAACCCGGGGCACGCGGTCGACGCCCTCATCGAGGCCTCCCACACCCACGCCGGTGAACTGACCCTGGTCACCCTCGGACCGCTCACCAACATCGCGCTCGCGGTACGTCGCGACCCGACGCTGGCCGAGCGGATTCCCCGCGTGGTGATCATGGGCGCCGCCGCCGATCATGTCGGCAACGTCAATCCGGTGGCCGAGTTCAACATGTGGGTCGATCCCCACGCCGTGCAGGTAGTGCTCGATTCGGGCCTGCCCCTCGAGTTCGTTGGCTGGGACATCAGCCGACGCGACGCGGTGATCGTGCCCGCGCTCGCCGATGAACTTCGAGCCATCGGCACGCCACTCGCCGAGTTCTGCGTCGACATTCAGGCGACGGTCGCCTCGTTCTGCGCGACAGAGACGAAACTCGCCGGATTCGATCTCCCTGACCCGATCGCGATGGCATACGCCATCGACCCGACGATCGCCACCGAGACGCGACGGATGCACCTCGACGTGGAATGCGATTCGGTGACGACGCGCGGGATGGTCGTGATGGACCTGCTCGGGTTCACCCGTCGGGAGCCGAACGCTCTCGTCGTGATGCACGCGGACCACGAGCGGTTCGTGCACATGCTCCGGGCGATGATGGCGCGGAGCTGATCAACCCGATCAGATCAGCGCGGTCAGATCAGAGCGTCTCGCACCAGTGGCGGTACCGGTCATCCCGACGGACCTGATCGCGGTCGGAGACCGGCCCGCGATCGAATTAGATCAGAGCGTCTCGCACCAGTGGCGGTACCGGTCATCCCGACGGACCTGACCGCGGTCGGTGACCGGCCCGCGATCAAGTCAGATCAAAGCGTCTCGCACCAGTGGCGGTACCGGTCATCCCGACCGTGCACAGCGTCGGAGTAGGTGGCCGCGATCGCGCGGGTCATCGGACCCGGGCACGGAATTGAACGGTCGTCCACCGAGTTCACCGCCGACACCTCCGCCGCCGTACCGCACACGAAGGCCTCATCAGCGATGTACAGATCGCTGCGGGCGAGATTGTCCGTGCGCGCGTCGAACCCGAGGTCGCGGGCGATCGTGATCACCGTGTTCTGCGTGATGCCCTCGAGGGCACCCGCTGACAGCGGCGGCGTGAGCAACATGCCATGACGCGAGACGAAGATGTTCTCGCCAGAGCACTCCGCGACCAGCCCGTTCGGCGCCAGCATGACCGCCTCGTCGTAACCGGCGCGCAACGCCTCCACCTTGGCGAGCGAGGAGTTCACGTAGTTGCCGGTCGTCTTCGCCGCCGGCGGCATGATGTTGTGGTCATGACGCGTCCACGACGACGTCTTCAGACGAATCCCCTTCTCGACGGCGTCGTCACCGAGATAGGCGCCCCACGGCCAGCACGCGATCGACACATCCACCGAGCACGGCATCGTGTTGATGCCCATCTCCCCGTAACCGAGGTACGCGATCGGGCGGATGTAGCACTCGTCAAGCCCGGTGGACGCCACCGTCGCCTTGGTCGCCGCAATCAACTCCTCGACCGAGAACGGGATCTCCATGCCGAGCATGTGCGCCGAACGATGCAGGCGCTGAATGTGCTCGGTGAGACGGAACACCGCCGGGCCATCGCTGGTCGCATAGGCGCGAATGCCCTCGAACACCCCCATGCCGTAGTGGAGCGTGTGAGTGAGCACATGGATTCGGGCCTCGTCCCAAGCGACGAGCTCGCCGTTCATCCAGATTTTCGGGGTGGGTGTGATTGGCATCGTTCCTCAGTCTCTCACTCGGTCGGCGATCATCGCACCGACCTCGGTCGTCGACCCAGTCGGGAGGTCGACACATGCCGCCCGGATGCGATCGGCCGCCGCCGACTCGCCCAAGAAGTCAAGCATCAACGCCGCCGACAACACCGCCGCCGTCGGATTCGCGCGGTTGGTTCCCGCGATGTCGGGAGCCGAGCCGTGCACCGGCTCGAACATCGACGGGCCGGTGCGGGCCAGGTTCAAGTTCGCCGAGGACGCGAGGCCGATTCCGCCCGACACCGCCCCACCGAGGTCGGTGAGGATGTCACCGAAGAGGTTGTCGGTCACGACAACGTCGTAGCGGTGCGGGTCCTGCACGAAGTAGATGCAGGCCGCGTCGACATGGTTATAGGCGGTCGCGATACCGGGGTGCTCCGCAGCGACCTCGTTGAAGGTGCGCTCCCACAGGTCTCCGGCGAAGGTCAACACATTCGTCTTGTGCACGAGGGTGACATGACGCGCTGAACGCGACTCGGCCAACTCGAAGGCGTGGCGGATGCAGCGCTCCACACCGTGGCGTGTGTTCACCGAACCCTGGGTGGCCACCTCCTGAGGGGTGCCACGACGGAGCACGCCACCCTCGCCGACATACGGTCCCTCGGTGTTCTCGCGGATCACCACGAAGTCATGAGGCTCTGCGTGACCTGGCGCCGTTCCCAAGAACGGACGCTGATTGACGTACAGATCCAATTCGAAGCGCATCTTCAACAGAAGCCCGCGCTCGATCACCCCGGGCGGCACCCGAGGGTCTCCGACCGCGCCGAGCAGGATGGCGTCGAAGGCCCGCAGTTCGTTGAGGGTGTCATCGGACAGGATCTCCCCATCGCGGAGGTAACGAGCCCCTCCGAGGTCGAACTCCTGGGTCTCCACCTCGACCCCAGCGGCGCGGACCACCTGAAGGGCTTCCGCGGTCACCTCCGGCCCGATTCCGTCCCCGCCGATCACCGCGATCCGATGCGTCATAGGCCGCCCAATCTATTGGCGGGCCTCGCGGGGACCACGATGAACGGACCGCGGCTCCGATCGACCCCGCCGATACCCACCGGTAGCCTGCCTCCACCATGGCCACCCCGCATCTCTCCCGCGCCACCCACGCACGCCTCAAAGCCGAGTTCGACGATCTGACCAGTCGCGGACGCATCGAGGTCGCCGAGGAGATCGAACGGGCCCGTGAGGAGGGCGACCTGCGCGAGAACGCCGGCTATCACGCGGCCAAAGACAAGCAGGGCCATATGGAGGGCCGCATCCGCCAGCTCGAACACCTCCTCGAGAACGCCGAGATCACCGAGAGCCTCCGCATCTTCACCATCCGCTACGACGGCGACTCAGAGGACGACGCCGAGCGCTACGTCGTCGGCGACCCCGAGGAGGTCATCACCCTCGGACGTGACGACGTCGAGGTGATGACCCCGACCTCTCCGCTCGGGCAGGCCCTCGACGAATCAGAGGCCACCGCCGGGCAGTGGGTGGAATACGACGCCCCCAACGGGCGGTTGCGCATTGAGATTCTCTCCATCGAGGAGATCTGACCCCCCCCCGGAGCACTGTGAGCACCACGACGACAGCGGAGAACGAGGCCGGCGACCTCGCCGAACCCCCCGCACCTGAACTCCCGCCGTCGACCACCATCGACCTGGCCGGACTCGGCGACGTCGAGGTGCGCGAAATGCCCGGCCCAGAAGGTGCTCCAACCGTCATCCTCATCCACGGTTGGACGGCGAGCGCCGACATCAACTTCTTCACCTGCTACCGAGCGCTCGGCGAGCACGTCAGAGTCATCGCCTTCGACCAGCGCGGTCACGGAGGCGGCCTCCGCACCCGGCGGGTCGTGCGCCTCGAGGACTGCGCCGATGACGTCGCCCGCGTCGCCGACGCCCTCGGTGTCGACACCTTCATCCCGATCGGCTACTCGATGGGCGGCGCCATCGCGCAACTCACCTGGCGCCGCCACCGCGACCGAGTCGACGGCCTCGTCCTCGCCGCCACCGCCCCTCACTTCGCCGAGCGTCGCGACGAGCGACTCTCCTTCCTTGGGCTCACCGGACTCGCGGCCCTCGCCCGGGTCACCCCATCGCAGGCCCGCGACCGGATCTCCGATCAGGTGTATCTCCGCCGCAAAACCGAGACTTGGGGCCCATGGGCTGTGGCCCAAGCCGCGCGCCACGACTGGCGCATGGTCCTCGAAGCAGGCCGCGCCCTCGGCAACTTCTCCTCCACTGACTGGCTCCACGAGATCGACGTCCCAACGTCGGTGATCGTGACCATGCGCGACCCGGTGGTCCCCCTGCGGCGCCAGGTCCGACTCTTCGACCGCATCCCCGACGCAGAAGCGTTCCGAGTCGACGGAGAGCACGACGCCGTGGTCGCCAACGCCGTCCGCTTCGTTCCCACCCTCATTCGAGCGGTCGACTCCGTTGTCGCTCGCCTCCCCGTGGACGGTCATGGCCGGCGCTGACCTCTCAAGATCTTGGGTGGGGCGCTCAGCCCGCGTCGCTCGCCTCGGAGCACGGGTCGGTGGCACTTACGCCGGCACCGCCGCGCGCAAAGTGTTCGCCTCCACCGAACGGCGAATCGAACTCGACGAGCGTCGACGCCTCACCACCGCCCAGCAGGTCGCCGACGAGCTCGGTCGAATGAAGGGCGCGCTGATGAAGCTCGGCCAGATGGCGAGCTACCTCGACGAGGGGCTTCCCGAACCGCTCCGACTCGCCCTCGCCCAACTCCAATCGAACGCCCCACCCATGTCGTCGAACCTCGTTGACTCGGTCATCACTGCCGAACTCGGCGCGCCGCCCGAGCAGGTCTTCGCCGAATGGGATGCCGAGCCGATCGCCGCAGCCTCGATCGGCCAGGTGCACCGCGCCGTGATCATCGACCCCGACACCGGCGTCGAGCGAGCCGTCGCCGTCAAGGTGCAGTACCCGGGGGTCGACGAGGCCATCTCGGCCGACCTCCGCAACGCCGACCTGCTCGGCGCCATCCTGCGGCAGGGATTTGGCGGACTCGACCCAACCGAGATGGTCAACGAGATCAAGGAACGACTCAGCGAAGAACTCGACTATCGGCGCGAGGCCGGCAACCAGCGACGATTCGCCGACTTCTACCGAGGTCACCCGAGGATCCACATCCCCGACGTCGTCGACCATCTGTCCACCGCCCGGGTACTCACCACCGACCTCGTCGACGGACACACCTGGGCCGAGTTGCTCACCTGGGATGAGCGTGAGCACGATCTCGCCGCCGAGACCATCTTCCGCTTCGTGTTCCGAAGCCTTTACACGATGCACGCGTTCAACGGCGACCCACACCCCGGCAACTACCTGTTCCACGGCGACGGGCGGGTGACCTTCCTCGACTTCGGACTCGTCAAGGAGTTCAGCGAGGCCGAGATGCACACCTTCGAGACCATGGTGCGACTCGCCGCCGTCGAACACGATGTGCCGGGCTTCCGCGCGATCCTCGAAGAGGCCGGCATGCTGCTCCCCGACGCTCCCGTCGACACCGACGAGGTCGGTGAGTACTTCTCCCACTTCTACGAGCCCGTCTCGGCCGATCGCGAGATGACCTGGACGCCGTCGTACGCGTCGAGCATCGTGCGCCACACCTTCGATCGGTCGAGTCCGATTTCGCAGTACGCGACCGTTCCCCGGGCCTTCGTGTTCATCCAGCGCATCAACCTCGGCCTCTACGCCCTGCTCGGCGAACTCGGTGCCCGCGGCAACTACCGGCGGCTCGCCGAGGAGCTGTGGCCCTTCACCCAGCACCCGCCATCGACCCCGCTCGGAGAGGACGAGGCCGCATGGCTGGACGAGCGTCACATCCGATCCCGCTAGCGTCCCCCCGGTGCTTCCCCGGCTCCGCCCGACAAGCCTCAGCCTCGCCGCACTGCTCCTCATCACGATGACTGGGGCATGTGGGAGTGACGACGCGGGCGTAGATGAGAGCGCTGTCACCGATATCGAACTCAGCCCGGTCGACACCGATGCTCCGACGACCACGATCGGCGAGAACCCCCTCGACGTCGAACCCCTCGACGAGGCCCCGACCGAACTACTCATCACCGACATCGAGACCGGCACCGGACGAGAGGCAACCCCGGGCGACTCCGTGTGGGTCGACTACGTCGGCGTCATCACCCTGACCGGCGAACTCTTCGACACCAGCCTCGCGCGCGGGCAGGCACTCAACTTCACGGTCGGCGCCGGCCAAGTGATCCAAGGCTGGGACGACGGACTCCTCGGCGCCACCCCAGGCACTAAGCGCCGGCTCGACATCCCCGCCGACCTCGCCTACGGCGACAACCCGCCGGGCGACCCCATCAAAGCCGGCGACGCGCTCACCTTCATCGTCGACGTGCGCGCCGTCGTGCCACCGACCCGAGCCGAGGATGCCCCGCTCGACATCGACACCGCACCCTCCGACGGAGCCCTCGAACTCAGCATCGAGGATCTCGTCGAGGGAGATGGCCACACCGCCGTCACCGGCGACACGGTGCTCGCCCACCTGCTCCTCGCGCGCGGCGACAACCGCGTCACCCTCTTCAACACCTGGGATCGCGGCGAGCCCCTCGAGATCCTCCTCGAGGACGGCTACACCCTGCCTGGGCTCCAGCAGGGCATCACCGGGATGTCGGTGGGTGGAACGCGAATCCTGAAGATGCCTCCCGACCTCGCCTTCGGGCCCGACGGCGAACCGGGCCTCGGCCTGCCCGCCGGACGCGACCTCATCGCGATCGTCGAACTCGTCGGCGCTTGGTGACCCCGAGGTCGCCAGAGCGGCCCGCCGGTACGCTTCGGGGCCGACAGCGACCGAGACGAGTACCGGAGAGGGCGGACACCGATGGCCGAGACGAGACCGAAGACACTCCCGGAGAAGATCTGGGACCGGCACCTCGTCGCCTCCACGCCCGGTGAGTCCGACCTCGTCTACATCGACCTCCACCTGATCCACGAGGTCACCAGCCCTCAAGCGTTCGAGGGGCTGCGGCTCAGCGGACGCACCGTGCGCCGCCCCGAACTCACCGTCGCTACCGAAGACCACAACGTCCCGACCGCCGACATCGATCAGCCGATCGCCGACGAGATCTCCGCCAAGCAGGTCGACACCCTCCGGCAGAACGCGCGCGAGTTCGGCATCACCCACTATCCGATGGGTGACGCCGGTCAAGGCATCGTCCACGTCATCGGACCCGAGCAGGGCCGCACCCTCCCGGGAATGACCATCGTTTGCGGCGACAGCCACACCGCCACCCACGGCGCCTTCGGCGCCCTCGCCTTCGGCATCGGCACCAGCGAGGTCGAGCACGTCCTCGCCACCCAGACGCTTCCCCAGTCGCGACCGAAGTGGATGTCGGTCACCGTCGAAGGCGAACTGGCCGCAGGGGTCACCGCCAAAGACGTCGTGCTCGCCATCATCGGACACATCGGCACCGGCGGCGGGATCGGCCACGTCATCGAGTACCGCGGCTCGGCGATCCGATCCCTCTCGATGGAGGGCCGCATGACGGTGTGCAACATGTCGATCGAAGCCGGAGCCCGCGCCGGCCTCGTCGCCCCCGACCAGACCACCTTCGACTACCTCAAGGACCGCGATCACGCGCCGAGCGGCGCCGACTGGGAGGCCGCGGTCGCCGACTGGTCCACCCTGACCAGCGACGAGGGCGCCACCTGGGATACCGAGGTGGTCATCGATGCTGCCGCCATCCGCCCACAGGTCACCTGGGGCACCAACCCTGCTCAAGTCGCCTCGATCGACGACCGTGTCCCTTCCCCCGAGGATTACACCGACCCCACCACCCGCGAGACGGTGACCCGCGCGCTCGACTACATGGGCCTCACCCCCGGCACCGCCATCCGCGATATCTCCGTCGACACCGTGTTCATCGGCTCGTGTACCAACAGCCGCATCGAGGATCTCCGGGCCGCCGCGGAGGTCATGCGCGGCCGCACCGTGACCGTTCCTCGCGTGATGGTCGTGCCCGGCTCGCACCGGGTAAAGGCCGAGGCCGAGGCCGAGGGGCTTCACGAGGTGTTCCGAGCCGCCGGTGCCGACTGGCGGGAACCGGGGTGCTCGATGTGCCTGGCCATGAACCCCGACAAGCTCGCCCCGGGTGAGCGATCGGCGAGCACCAGCAACCGCAATTTCGAGGGTCGCCAAGGACGCGGCGGGCGCACCCACCTCGTCTCCCCCGCCGTCGCGGCCGCCACCGCGGTCGCCGGCCACTTCGCACTCCCGGAGGACCTGTCATGAGAGCAGTCAGGGTCATCACCGGCACCGCTATCCCCCTCCGACGCAGCGACGTCGACACCGACCAGATCATTCCCGCCGAATGGTTGAAGCGGGTGGAGCGCACCGGGTTCGAGAAGGGCCTGTTCTCCACCTGGAAGGACGACCCGGCGTTCGTCATGAACGACGAGCGCTACACCGGGGCGAGCATCCTTGTCGCCGGCCCCTCGTTTGGAGTGGGCTCGAGCCGTGAGCACGCCGTTTGGGCGATTCAGCAGGCGGGCTTCGACGCCGTGATCGCGCCGAGCTTCTCCGACATCTTCCGCAACAACTGCACGAAGAACGGCCTAGTGCCGGCCGCCGTGCCGCTCGACGTGGTCGAGTCGATCTGGTCGGCGATCGAAGCCGACCCGGCCACCGCGGTCGTCGTCGACATGGAGCGGCGGCTCGTCGAGGTGCCCTCGGCTGGCGTGTCGGTCGACTTCCCTATGGACGACCCGACCCAGCATCGCTTCCTCGAAGGACTCGACGACATCGGGCTCACCCTCGCCCACGCCGACGCGATCGATCGCTTCGAATCGACGCGCCCCGCGTGGCTGCCCGGCTGAACCCGCGAGACTGAACCCGGCTCAGCTGGGGCAGCGCCAGGCGCCGTCCACCACCACGCCGTCGGAGGACGTCCCGCTGAAAATCCCCGTTCCGGCTCCCGTCAAGGTGACGGTCGCCTCGCCGAGCACCAGCGTGCGACCGAGCACCGAGAGCACCACGTCAGCAGGCGCCGAGGCGCCAGTCGCGAGGCCGGGGCGAGAGGACACCGCGAGCGAACCGCCCCCGCCCCCTGGCACGCCGCTCTCGGTGGCTACCGAGACGACGACCCGATCGGCGTCGACCGGATCGGCGCATCTCATGGCATCGTCATCGGTCATCGCC
>Ga0222713_10005993_pt1 | contig 11656 bp, 13 predicted proteins | sample C33_649DmetaG_FD_165061 | JGI IMG/M metagenome (GOLD analysis project Ga0222713, IMG submission 165061) | Estuarine water microbial communities from San Francisco Bay, California, United States - C33_649D | ecosystem: Environmental > Aquatic > Marine > Unclassified | place: USA: California...
AGACTGGAAGGCGTTGCGCGAGGCGTTTCCGACCCTGATTCTCATTGAGGATTCAGCAGACACCATCACGACAACACCCGAGTCTGACATTTCGACGACGAGCTTCTACGCCAGCCATGTCATCACAGCCGGTGGAGTCGGTGGTATGGTGATGTTCAACGAAGACGCCCACGTGAAGCGAGCTTTGATGTTCCGTGACTGGGGTCGCATTGGGGACAATATCGAGGAGCCGTCTGAGCGGTTCAATCACTCGGTCGACGGCATTCCGTACGACTGGAAGTTTTTGTATGGGGTTGCGGGGTACCATCTGAAGGCGTGTGAGATGAACGCTGCATTTGGATTGGCACAGTGGGCGAAACTGGACGGTCTTCTCGCGAAGCGTCGCGCCAACATCGAGCGATACATGGAAAACCTGAAGGACACAAAGTACTACCTGCTCCCGGACGACTCTCGCAAGCCCAACTGGCTTGCGATTCCGCTGATGTGCCCGGACCGTCTCGAGTGTCTCAAGTTTCTCGAGTCGAACGGGGTTCAGACGCGTGTGTGCTTCGCAGGGAACATCACGCGTCATCCGGCGTGGCGTCAGTACCTGAAGGAGTTTGATGGCGCAGACCATGTGATGCGTGACGGTTTCCTTCTCGGTGCTCATCACGGGATGAACCACGCGGATGTTGACTATGTATGCAATCTTCTGAAGGAGTTTGAGAACCTAAAGTTTCATAAGTGAAAACCCGTTGTCAATAACTATGCTTTGACCAGTCATCGATGTGTTCTTGAAGCACATGTAATCAATCATATGACATATATCACCAGCATCGGTAAAACCTGGTAGTTTTTCAATTTGTTCATGTGTCAGGTTGCTTCGTGTCATTTCATTATCAATAGGACCAGGGAGTATCGCATTCACGAGAATGTTACGTTGTTTCAAGTCGACCGCGGCACTCCGTACAAGACCACCAAGGGCGGCTTTGGAAACAGTGTACGAAAATTTATGTGGGCGTGCTATAGAGTCTTGCCACACGGAGCTTATTATACACAGCCTCGCACCGTCTTTAATTTTGTTATTTTTTAATAGGTAATCGAAGGAACGTATTACGAAATACAGGTTGGCATCCATGACTTGGTCAAACCGATGTTCATCGAGTTGACCTATGGTGTCATTCGCGTTTGCACCTTGCGACCAAATGACAACGTCCAACGCAGGGATATCTTGTGAATCATATGCACGTGACACACAAAATATCGTTCCTTTTTCACGTAAACTCTCATGAATTGTGGAACCTATACTTCCCGTCGCACCAAACAGTAGAATGTTCATTGTTTATTCAGTGAGGTATCCTTTTATGGTTTCACAAAGATCATCGGTCACCTTGCATTTTTCCATGTCAAACTTGTTACCACACGGTACTATGAACGTGACCGAATCATTGGTCGTCTTTTTGTCGTTCAGTAGTAAAAATTTGAGCGCAGATGTATCGTACGTGTATTTTGTATCGCCGATTATTGTTGTACAGATTCGTTCAAACGTGGTATCGGAATACCCAAACAACTTGTTTACTGTGAGCATACCGTGAATTACAGCAACACCGTGTGGCATTTCATAGTCTGTGAGAATTTCGAGTGCATGTCCTATGGTGTGACCGTAGTTGAGAGCTCGACGAATACCCTTGTCAAACTGATCAATCTCAATCACAGACCGTTTGATAATCAGTGACAACTTGATGAGTTGAGTAACATCAAGGCTTTCATACATGTCCAAGACACCCCCGATGGCACACAGTTTTATGATTTCACCGTGTCCCGACTGTATGTCACTTTCAGCGAGGGTGTCTAGAAACGTCGTGTTAATGTAGACCGTGCTCGGGCAGCTAAATGTCCCTATCTTGTTCTTGACGTGCCCGGAATTCAGACTACTTTTTCCTCCTATACAGCTATCAGCCATCGCGAGAAGTGTTGTGGGATAATACACCCAGTCAACCCCTCTATTGAAGATCGTAGACACAAATGCACCAATGTCTTGTGTCAATCCTCCCCCTATAACAACAAATCGAGTCGGGTTTTTCGATATAGTATTCACTATGTTCATCACCGTCTCTATACTCTTATTCCTCTCTTGCGCATCGATTTCGTAAAAAAATGGATAATTTCCAATGTGATATTTCAACTTCGAGTCGATGATAACAAAATCACCTTCCACTATATCAATAGGATCATTTTTGAATTGAACCGTGTAATTCCTCGGCGAGGCTTTAATATCAATGGTATCTTTCACCATGTCATCGAGGTTATAACACACGCGGTGTTCGCCAATCGCGAATGATTTAAGAACTCGACTCTGAATGAGAGACACTCGTGAGTTCAATGAAACTGCTAGAGCCGAAGCATGATTCGCCTGCTGCTGAATCCATTTAAGTTCAAACTCGTGAGACGTTCGGATAGCTTCATCCCATACCGTAAAAAGACTGGGGCTCAGTTTCATAATCACAAAACGAGTCTCTATATAATCTAATAATCCTTCATAATACATACGTGAAACAAAATCAAGGGAAGATTGACTGAGGGCACCTCCCATATACGTGGGTTTGTTCGTTGACTTGATCTTAATGAGTGCATTCTTAATTATACTCTGTGTTTCGCTAGAATCAATTTCTGAACGAGATTTCCCCATCGACCCAATCAAATCGACCCTTCCAATGACAAAATAGTCGAGTGAACCGGCAATGCTCAATAGCGAATCTATGTTGTTGAGCGAATTGATAGTCTCGAGATTAACACCCCTGGAGACATCAACGAGATGCCGAGTCGCTTGAAGATATTTTTCAAGGGCATAACTTGTTTCGATCATAGGACCTACTATTGAATCACAGCACAGATCAACTGCATTTTTAATATCAGTCTTGGCTTCACACCCACCAACCTTGATGGCCAATTTTAGTCCATTTTCTGAAGTGAGTTTACGAAGCTTGATGATATCAGTTGCATTTGCACCCTCGTCTTCGAACGATGTTTTGATTCCCACGCAATTATATTTATGTTTCAGGTTCCTGGTGGTGATGTGTAATGTCGCAGTCGGTCTCAGGGTTAACATTGTATACAATTCGTCAGGTTTCTTTAACAAACATATTCACGCGGAACTCGTCTCTGGCCAAAAAAGGGTACATATCCTCCAATGGTTTATTTTCAAACGTCCCATCTGGCCTCATAAGATTCTGAAGACGTGGGTGTCTCTGCTGAACCATACACTTCACTTCAACGAGACACGGTCCATCGTGTTCAATGGCATCACACACATCTGTAAAGTACTGGATGTCCCATGCTTGGCACACCTTCTTAATGTCCGGGCATGGAACCTCGACACCAAACCGACGTTTGAAGTATGAATCTTGTGTAATCTGAATAGCCCCATACCCCCCGTTATTAAAGTACAAAACCTTGACTGGAACGCCGAGCGTCTTGATCGTCTGAAGTTCCTGTACGTTGTATTGAAAGGACCCGTCGCCGACGATAGCCCACGTAGTCCTTCCGCTTTCAATCGCGCATCCTATGGCAGCTGGAACCTCGAATCCCATGTCTCCATGACTGCTGAGGATGTATCGGTCACCTGGTTTCACTATACACTGATGCCACGCAACACAAAATATCGAACCAGATGATACGACTATATTTTCATACGCTGGTTTCTTATCAAAAAACGTCTTCATGAAATTGTACGGACATATATTCGACCTTGGATTTGGGAGTTCCCGTCCCCATTTTGACTTCCACTCGAGTGTTTTGTCCAACCACAATGTAGTGTCCTTGACTGGTAGTTGTTCAGTCTTGAAAAAATCCACGAGATCCATCTGTATCGTAGTTCCGTGAGACTCTTCGATGTTGATGGAGACGAACGTCGCCTCTCGACAAAACCATTCGGGTCGGTATCCGATGACAGACTTGCTCGCTCGGCATCCGAGACTGAGTACAAAATCCGCATTTTGAAGTGTAAAATTTCCCGGGCGGTCACCGAGGATACCAACTCGTCCGATATTAAATTCGGGTACCAAATCTGTACCAAAATACGAAGAAACAACCGGGATGCGATGCTTCTCTACAAACTTTTCGAGCTGATGAAGAGTCCCAGATGTACGAATACCATTCCCAACGAGTAAAACTGGGCGGCGTGCTAAGTTCCACGCATCCACCGGAAAGTTTGATTCAAGTTTCAATGAAACACAGGGAGGAGACCATTCCGATAGTGTATCAGGAACTTTCAAAGCCTGAATGTCCAAAGGTATGGAAAGCCACACCGGACCGTGTCGTCCGTTTGTCATATTCCACATACACTCATCGAGAACAGAACGAACCAGTTTAGGATCCCAAAGTTCATACGAAAACTTTGTGATATTCTTCACCATATCGATGATATCACAATCTGAGCCAGAATACGTACGTGTTGAATGTTCCAAGAACCTCACATTCTCTTTGTGTGGAACAGCGCCACTGATAAAAAACACAGGAACACTGTCCTGGTATGCAATCAGACACGGTGTAACGGCGTTTGTTGCGCCGCACCCCGCTGTGACACAGACAACACTCGGCTGCTGATTCATCTTCGAATATCCTACCGCACTATACCCGCACGGGCTTTCACCATGTTGATACACGACGTTCAACTTTTCACCGAATGCATCATTGAGATGCATAGCAAACCCACCCGTGACTGAAAAACACTGCGTCACTCCATGTTCAATAAGGTACTGTGTTATATACTCCGACACTTTCATTTGCTAAGTATTCGTCGATTCTTGTTTTTAAACTGGGTAAAGTCAACATATGAAGGTTATACTCACCCGTGTAGCCTTCATTCTTTTTTCCGTACACAGTCACTGAAAATCCAGCCATTTGTGCAATCTCAGACAGAAAACGTTTCTTACCAGGGTACACCATATTCAGTGGATAGCCAATGACGGGCCTGTCGAGTAGATATTCCATCACGCGCGCGACGTCGTGTACATGGAAAAAATCAAACTCCTGATCCACGGGGATAGTGACATGTCCTTCACGTTTTCCAGTTGCAAGAAAGCGCGTCGATGGTTCGTCGGGCCCGAAGCAGCCCCAGATGCGCAGAATCTGAAGCCGACGAGACTTGTGCTGCTCGATAATATACTTTGAAAAACCATAGGGGTCGTTCGGTGGGTTTGGAAAATTTCTCAGTGCTGCTCCGCTCGAAAAATAGTAGACTTTACACCTGGTGGCGTTCATCACGTTGAAAAACATGCGAAGGTTTTGGTCCAGAACCGAATTGTCATCCTCGCGAAGGCGACTTCCTCCAATGACGGCACAGTGAATAACAACCTCGTAATTGTGTTTTGAAAAATAGCTCGTCACTGCTTTGGCGTCGAGCAGGTCGAGCTCTTTGCGTGTCAGTGCTACACTTCCCGGAAATGAGCGCGCTAAATTTCGTCCTACGAATCCACCTGCACCTAAAATACAGATACTCATACTTGTTAGTCATGCCAAAGCTTTACGTGTTGCATTGTCCCGTGTCGTGTGGACAACGCCGTCCAGTACTCGAAGAACATCTCAAGAAGCGCGGGTTTGACAATGTCGAATGGATTACGGATTACTCGACGGAGCACCCGTACGTAAAATGGCTTCACGAGCGTCTCGGTGGTACGACGAGTCTTGCCCACATTTCTGGACTTGTAAAGGGTATGGAGATGTTTCGTCGTGTCGTACACGACAAGGGCCCAGACAAATGGTTCTGGAAGGGCGATGACGACATTGTTTTCATCAAAAATTGGAACGTACCGGTTCCGGATGAACTCATGTACGTCAACATGAGCGTCGGTGTGAATTTCCACATTCTTCCAGACGCTCGCCCCCAGTACATTGGAAACAACGGCGGTGCCGAGGTGTTTTGTTTTACACGGGAGTTTGCACAAATCTTTCTCGATAACGTCGATACCCGTCAGTCTAGCGACATTGTGATTCACGGTTTCTTGAATCACACCGGTCACCCGCTCGTGTGTATTCCCGTGGCACACCAAACCTCCCTCCTCGAGCCTAGAAAATCGACGCTCGAGGTTGACCAGACGCTCATGCCGTGGGTCCAATTCGTTCAGAACTTTAAGCCTACGGGCATTAAATATGAAGACTTGCGCAATGAAAGCGGTTTCTTTGCTAGGGACGACGCATGAGTATCCCGACGGGCCGGCAGATCCGGAACACCCGGCATTTCAGCGTCTGAAACAGCTCATCGAGCTCGAGTTTTACAATCACTTTGATCGTAAATTGAACATTACGAATTGGAATTATATATTAGAGAGAGCAGAGGCGTACAGAATTAAATGACCCACGTGTTCATCCCACCGAAGGGTCACGGGCTCGCAAACCTGTTCATCATGTTGAGCGACTTTTTTTACAACTGTCCGGGGGGTGTCGTGCACGAGTCGATCAAGGACTATGACATGGGCCGATGGCTCACGTTCAACTTTCCAATCACCGACCGAACCGACCTGCCCGTCTACGAGGGTCGGATATTCTTCAATCCAGGTGTGATGGAACACGTCCACCCGTTGATCCGTAAGCTCGTACAGCCCTCCCCGGAACTCGAGGAACTTTTGAAACGTCATTCGCATCTCGTCGACGGTGTGAAACTCGGCGTCCACGTTCGACGCGGTGCATCCGCCCCGGACAGTCGAAAGGTTGTTTCGCGCGATCAGGATACGTTTGCGTCGCAGGCGGCTGTCGAGCAGATGGTTCGCATGGCTGAGAATGTCAGTGGTCCCGTTTTCCTCGCCAGCGACTCACCCATGACTAAGCAGTATTTTCCAGAGACGTGTCGGACGCTCGACACGCGCATCGCCGTCGTTCACGGTGACGTGGAATGTAACCCGGATGACCGCGTCGGTATTTTTCTGGACTTTTTCTTGCTCAGCAAGTGTCCGCAGATTCTCGTGACTGGTGGGAATTACCCGGAGCTTCCAGGCATTTCGACGTTTGGGTACATGGCGGCAATTTACGGCGGAGCACGTTATCTTATTATAAAAAATAACTGATAATGTAGTGTATGAAGACGGCTATTTTCTGTCTGACGCGTGGGTATCCTCATCCATTCCTGTACTCTCGGCTCGTCGCTCGAAACAATTCAATTGAAAAATTCATCGGTAATTCACCTGACCTCGTGCTGTTCCACGAGGGGAACGTATCACCGGAGCATCAACGACTCATCGAGGCTGAAACACCCAGCTTGAAATTCAAATGGATCCATATTCCGTTTGATTTTCCGCGCGACGTACCGCTACCACCCGAAACAATCAGCACGTTCCAAGACGGACGATGCTACCCTGGGTACCACGTCATGTGTGAGTTTCATACATGCGATGTATGGGACCATCTGAATGAGTACGACGTCGTTCTTCGTATCGACGAGGATTGTATTCTGGAGAGTGAAAAGTGGGCGGATGTTTTCACGTGCGTATCACCCGACGTACCGTACCGGACGCCGATGTTTGACGTCGAGACGCACGAACTGACCAACGCGACCCTTCCGGTGTGGCTCGGAGAGGATGCTCCATTTTACGACCAGACGATGCCATACACGAACGTGTTCGTAACACGTATGGATGTATGGAATCGCGAGGATGTTCGATCGTGGATCAAACATGTTCGCGAATCGCGAGGGTGTATCAAGTATCGCTGGGGCGATCACGTCCTCCACAGCATTATTTTGAAAAAGTTTGGAATTGGTCACGGTACGATGGATGGGTACAATTATTATCACGGCAGTCACGACCGTCACGTCCATACACTGAACATAACTCCGTGATTCGTGCGTGGTTTTTCGTTCTCGTCAAACCCTAGACCCATGAATCCATCCTCTGTCCACGAATCCTTCATCCACGGTGTGTCGCGAAACCCACACTCGTGAACATCGAGCTTCATCGTGTCCCACAGTTCCCGGCTCAGAAAATTCTGATCTGAGATGTACTCGTGAACTTTTGCATACTTGTTCATGTTGGATTCGGGAAGCGGTCCACCGGAAACTCCAAACATGCCCGCCATGATTTCATTCTTGTAATGTTCGTCATGGTCACGAATGACGAGAAACTTTTTCCCAGACTCGATCCATTCATTCACGCATCGCACGTCACGCCACGTGATGCGTGAATCGACGTCACGAATCAGAACACGCTCATGACCCGACTCGAACAACGGACGAAACCGCCAGAACGTCCCGTACGTTCCGTCGGGTTCGACGCGAACCAACTCGACATTCAGTTCCCGTAGGCAATCGAGGACGCGTACCGGGATGTTATCGTCGTGATAGACACGCATGGTCCAATCTGGAAAGTGCTCCTTGCACTGAATTGCATTGGCGAGCGCTCCGTACAAAAACATAGCCACGTTTCCAAATAAACTGTACGAAATGATTTTGGACAACGGCGCGCCGTTGGACAACGGCGCGCCGTTGGACAACGACCCGTCGTTGGACAACGACCCGTCGTTGGACATTTCCTTTTAAGCACTCGTAACCTTTATTTCAGTCAGCATCTGAATCTCCTGGTCGAGTGACACGTCATTGATGTTTGCGAACAGCGCCTTGGATTTGAGCAGACGCCGGAGTTCATCCACGTGTAAAAATTTGAAGAACCGTTTCTTCATGGTCATGTTCATGAATGGCATCTTACGGTCCCAGAGTGCTTGACACACGGGCCACGTGACACACCGCAACTCGTACAGCTCCGCCTCTTGGGCGTCGAGCCTAGGTAGGATGTTCTCCCTTAGGAGCCTCGATATATCTTCCACGTTTGACATCTAGAACTAAAATGGCTGAATAGTTCTAGATGGAAAAGGCGGTCTGGGACAACGTGATTGCCCCCGATTTACGACAACGACTGATTGACAAGTACGTTCCCGCTTCCCTCGACCGTCAGGATCCACTCGTGTACAAAGTGACTTCTTTCTACTGGTTGCTTCAGGAACTCGTCGGAAATTGGAAGTCTGGAAAACGCTTGACCCTCGAGCAAAAGACACAGCTGCTGCAGTTACTTGTATGGAATCTTTCGAGAGTGCAGCAGGAACAATCCGCTTACGATGAGTACGAGTCCGAGGTAGTGGTTCCAGGAATCGAAGCGTTCACCCAGGATAAAATACGCCGCCAGGGTTTCGATTATCCCAGAGAGACCGTCCCACATGCCATTGACATACATGACGTTGCCCTTTGCGAGACTTTTGATGAGGAAGAATATGACACCAGTGTATCCAGCGAGACCACCGAACAGATTGCCCAGTTGGTGCTCGCGTGCAAAGAATTTCAGCTGAAAATCGCCGAAGATTTCAGCGAGCGTGAGTCCTGCGAGATTGACTAGACTCATATAAAAAGGACGGAGGTTTTTTATAGAATGGGGACTCGTGCAGCCATCATCAGCGGCGTGACCGGTCAGGACGGTTCGTACCTCGCCGAGTTTCTGCTCGCAAAAGGGTATGACGTCTACGGACTCGTCCGGTACGCCTCTGAACAGAAACGCGAGCGTATCGATCACATTCAGGGTCTCAAGATCGTTCGAGGCGATCTTACAGATTCTCCGCGTCTCGCTACAATTATTCGCGATGTGGCTGCTGGTGATTACGAGCGTATTGAGGTGTATAACCTGGCTGCACAGTCTCATGTTAAAGTTTCTTTTGAGCAGCCTGAGTTTACTGCCAACGTCGATGCCATCGGAGTCGTTCGATGGCTCGAGTCGATTCGTCTCAGTGGATATCCACTTGACCGATTCCGATTTTACCAAGCTGGAACCTCCGAGATGTTTGGAAAGGTGGTTGAGATTCCACAGACTGAAACCACACCATTTTACCCTAGAAGTCCGTACGGGTGTGCTAAGCTTTTTGGATACTGGATTACAAAGAATTACCGAGAGTCTTATGGGATGTACGCCTGCAGCGGCATCCTGTTCAACCACGAGTCCGAGCGTCGCGGTGAAGAGTTTGTGACGCGTAAGATTACCAAGGCGATTGGTGCTCGTCAGTTTCCCATCGTGCTCGGGAACCTGGATGCCAAGCGCGACTGGGGTCACGCCCAGGATTACGTCGAGGGTATGTGGCACATCATGCAGCAGGACACTCCAGACGATTACATCCTGTCGACCGGTGAGACGCACTCGGTCCGTGAGTTTGTCGAAGTGGCTTTCGAACGTATCGGTAAGCGTATCGAGTGGCACGGGTCTGGTGACTCCGAATACGGTACGGACTTGATCACCGGTGACACACTCGTTCGCATCAGTCCCGATTTTTACCGACCCGCAGAGGTGGACCACCTCATCGGCGACTCGACCAAGGCTCAAAAGGCGTTCGGGTGGTCCCCGAAAGTTTCATTCACACAGCTGGTCCATCGGATGGTGGACAACGACTCTGTCCTTTCGACCGAAGGCCGAAAGTCCTTCCAGGCCTAGGCAACAACGGGCGTTGCCCGTTGGACTTTAGCGACGCGCTGATGCTCTGATGATCAGCATCCCCAGGTTCTGTGGGAGTGGGAAGTGACGCACGGTGCGTCGGGCCGCGGACATGTTTCTGACGATTGCACCCGAGGCTCGGATGGCTTCCCTCTCTCTAATTGTGAGAGGACGAGCGTTCAGGTTTCGGGACCCGTTGTGATAAATGACACGACGCGCGAGTTGGTGGTAACGCTTTTTGGAATTTTCCCATTCCTTGACAAGCTTGTTGCTTTGTCTTTTCTTGTTGTGTACATTTGGAAGGATTGCGTTGATTTCTTTCTGAACCTGATTAAGTTGCTGCTGAAGGGCTGCCACTGCTAACGGAGACCGTCTCATCCTCTGCCGAATGCTGGATAATTTGTTGACGAGGTTCTTGTGGCGTTTACGCGTGTTTTCTTTCTGTATACCAGCCTCCGTCATTCGGGCATGAAGGTTTCGTTCTTCAGCGAGAGCGGCTGAGACGCGGGTCAGTGCCGCGTGAAGCGATCTGAGATTAGAGGTGGGTCCATAAAATGCGCGTCTCCTGCCCGGAGACATGCGCACACCTGGTGGGGTGTTGAAAATTCTCCCTGGAGAAATCATCACCCTTAAAAATAAACAACATTAAAATCGTATGGTGAGTTTCCAAGCCGTTGCCTGGCACGGCGAGGACACAGACTCTGAATACGTCATTCACATCTTCGGACGGACGGAGGATGGCAAGTCTGTCCACGTCGAAACACCGTTCGAGCCGTACTTTTTCGTCAAGGTACCGCCCGATCGTAGTCCAAAGGCGCTGATCCAGGAGATTCAGCCCTACAATTCAGCCGTCATTCGACGCAAAGATCTCTGGGGGTTTCGGAATCAGGAAGAGTACACGTTTCTGAAGCTCGGGTTCCGAACACTCGCAGACATGAAGGAGTGTCGTCCTCGAGGACTCAAAGTGTATGAGAAGAACCTCGATCCGGTCCTGCGTTTCATGCACCGGTCCGAGATCAAGTCGACCGGGTGGGTCCAGGTTCCCGAGAATGCGAGTCCGGGCCACGATTCGTCGTGCGACATTGATCTGTGCGTGTCCGATTGGCGAACCCTGAAACCCGTCGACCGCGACGACATTGCACCTCTGAGGATCGCAAGCCTCGATATCGAGTCGTACTCGGAATCGGGGGCGTTCCCAAACGCATTCAAGGAGAAGGACGTCT
>Ga0222713_10006000_pt1 | contig 11647 bp, 11 predicted proteins | sample C33_649DmetaG_FD_165061 | JGI IMG/M metagenome (GOLD analysis project Ga0222713, IMG submission 165061) | Estuarine water microbial communities from San Francisco Bay, California, United States - C33_649D | ecosystem: Environmental > Aquatic > Marine > Unclassified | place: USA: California...
TTAGAAACAAGATTAAATAAACGATCAAGCGTGATGGGGTGTGTATCCTCAAGGATATGAAAAACTAGATCTCTTGCAGGTGTATTTTTTAAAGCATAATCATGAAAAAAATCTTTGTGACAGTCTGCTTTTTTGTTCATACAAGTTTCCTTCCTTGAATGGAGGTTATTGTCACGGTTAAAGCCCAAATAACGGTATAGGTGACAACGAGCGTGCTACCGGTTGGTAAATCAAACCAAAGTGAGATTGCAAAACCGAAAAGAAAGTTAATCACTGCGAGGAGAATGCCGTAGAAAAAACTTTGCTTAAATCCAAACTTAAAATTCATCATAATCAGTGTTGGAAATAGTAAAAAACTCGACATTAACAAAGATCCCGTAGCCCGAATACCAATGATGACCAACCAAGAGGTAAGCACGGTTATCGCTAGTTGAAATCCTTTTGGCTTAAGGTGATTGACTTTCGCAAAATCACGGTCAAATGACATCGTCATTAATTCTTCAAAGAAGAAAACAAATAAAGCAGTAATAAGGATAAACAAGATTATGATCACCACCACATCCAGTTGCCTTAGTAAAAGTAAACTGCCAAATAAGAATTGTTCAATTCTAAGGTTTTGATTCGGATTGGTTGTATTGATGAGGGTTCCCAGGGCAATCGCCGAGGTGGCAATACCACCGATAATCGAATCGCTATATCCTTTATTACTTTCAACCAGTGTATGAATCGTAAAGGAAGCAAAGGTGGCGACAAGTAAGTTTAACCAAAGCGATTGTTCAAAGAAGGTAATCGATATTGCCACCGAAAAATAGGCAACATGAGATAGACCATCGCCAATATATGCCATCTTTTTAAGGACGAGAAAATGACCAAGTGCACTGGCTAAAACGGCTACCAAGAGTCCAACGAGTAGACCTCTTAAAACAAATTCATATTGAAAATAATCTAGAAATTGATTAATGGTCATGGTGATGATCTCCATGTGTATGAATAAACGGTGAAAACTCTGGATGCTCACAGAATGCATCATAACTGCCATCGAAGAGGATTTTATGTTCTAAGTAAATGACCCGTTTAATATGGCTAGAAAAACTTGGTAGGTCATGCGTAATAATGACATAAGGTGTTTTTGCACGTTTTAGTTGCGAAAGAATGTCATAGATAGAATCCTTTCGACTCACATCTAATGAACTTGTGGGTTCATCTAAAAAAACAATATCTGGTTTTTGCACCATCATTCTCGCAAATAAAACCATTTGTTTTTGACCTAATGATAATAAGGAAAAGCGATGATTTTGGAGGGGAAATAAAGAAAATTTCTTTAATGTGTTCTCAATCGCTTTTTGATCAGCATGATTCAGCCAACGAGGAAATGATTTTTTAGCGATTAAGCCTTGGCTTACCACTTCTTTTACTGTCATCGGAAATAAGCGATCTCCTAACGAAAGCACTTGTGGAAGATACCCTACTGAAAGATTTTTTTGGATTTTAACTTCACCCGCATCCGCTTTGATTAAACCTAAAATAACTCTAAGTAATGTTGTTTTTCCTGCACCATTTGCACCAATTAATGCCACTTGGTCTCCGGTTTGAAACGCTAACGCAACTTGATCAATCACTTTAATTTGATCAAAGGTGATTTCTAAATTACTGATTTCAATGAGTGATTTATTTTTCACTTTGTGCAATGGCCTCATAATTGAGTAATAGTAATTCTTGATAGGTAACATTGGCTTCATAGTCCGTGACACTAATGGTTTCTAAAGTATAAAGTGTTGCGGTTTCTAAAGAAGGATCACTTTCTAATAAGGTTTCTGTAACGGCAGCATTATCTGTTGAAGAAACATAAAGAAGGTTGGTTTCTAGCGATGACATTAGCGCTTTAAAATCAATAATCGATTGCGCTGTTGGTACCACCTCAGAGGAAAAACCAGGATAGGGTGTCAAAACATGAATGTCATAGTTGACCAAATAACCAAGCGCGTTATGGCCGGCAAAAACAATATCGAGTTCCTCATCTTCTATGACCAATGCATCATAAAGTGAAATCGCATCCAACAATGCTTCTTCAATTAATACTTGTCGAGATTCGATTAAGAGTTCGTGCTCAGGCAAAAGCGTAATTAATTCAGTCGCAATAACTTCAAGCATCAGCAACCCATTTGCCGGATCAACCCAGTAATGTGGATCACCATCATGATCATGTTCATCCTCTGTGGAAGTCGTTTCGGTATGTGTTTCATCGGTTGGTAACAAGGATACATAACTTGAAAGGTCAACAAGTCTTCCTTGAGCTGTATCTTCAATGGAATGAATCCAAGGTTCAAAATTTTCGCTTGAAAATAATACAACATCTGCGTTATTCAGTTCCAAACGTTGACTTGGGGTTGGTTCGTAGTCATGTGGATCCACACCAGCGGGTACCAACCATTCGATATCCATCAAATCACCTGCAAGTGATGAAGCTAAACTATATTGAGGAAATAAAGTTGCAACAAGCAACGGTTCAGCATCAACCGAAAGACCACAGCTTGTTATCAATAAGACAGTGAAGGCTATTTTAATTTTGTCGAAAGCCATATACGTAACTCCTTACGGGAGTATCATATCAAAGAATAACGCAAATGCAAACTATTTGCGTTTGGCTTGATTTAGTTCAAGAGGAATACCGAGAATTTGATCGATTTTGAACACAACCCAACTCAACAAAATAACAACGAAGAGAATCGCCATTGCAATCAAGGCAAAGGTCTCAAAACCGAGGTTTTGAACATCTAAAAAGAAATAAGGGTAAAGTTTTTCTTCACCATTTAAATGGAATCGCCCTCCAAGATTGATGTAAGCAAACAAATAGAATACATAAGTTGAAAGGGTAAACAAATTCCCACCGATATAGAAGTTTTTTAAATGGCCTTTGTTATCAAAAAAAGCATAATCAAGAATCACAAAGACGGGTACGATATAGTGAATAAAAATATCTTTTAAACTAAAGATTTGATACGGAACTTGATTGTCAGAAATGTAAGGAATCAAAACAAAAGAGTACACTATCGTGGTTAAGGATAAAAAAACAATCAGCGTTTGTTTAAAAAAATGAATCCAATGTGATGGCTTCTTTTTAAAGATTTGATTCAACAAAAACAAGGTATATAAAAGGGCTGTTAGTACGTTGACAAAACTTGTAAAGTAACTCAAAACTTCAATAATATTCAAGGCATCATGAATCGTTAAATATAATCCAAACAACGTCATAGAGAGGATAAGGAACTTAAACGCAATCGAAAGGATATTTTTCACAAATTCATTATAAATCAAAATGGGCTTTCTTATTCTGTTCTTAAAGCAATCACTGGATCTTTTCTTGCGGCGATACCAGAAGGAATGAGCCCGGCAAGTAACGTTAAGAATGTTGATAAAACAATCAATCCACCAGCATAAATAGGTGATAGCGAGGTGAAATTAGGAATATCAATCAAATTAAGAATGACGATATTAATCGGGACATTGAGAATCAAAGTAATGGCAATACCTAACACACCGGAAACGAATCCAATGATGATGGTTTCTGCATTAAAGATTCTAGCGATATCTTTCTTTCTTGCACCAAGAGAGCGCATAATCCCAATTTCTTTGGTTCTTTCAATGACCGATACATAAGTGATGATGCCAATCATGATTGAGGAAACCACAAGCGAAATAGAGGCGAAGGCAGTAAGCACAATTGCGATCGTATTAATCAAATCAGTAATCGTTGATGTAATGTTGGCAGCTAAGTCTGTGTAACGGATCATATCAAGTTCATCTCTTAGGGCAGTCGTTCCATCGTAGTTATAAGCATCAATATAGGCTTTGATCAAATCCTTTGATTCAAAAGAACTTGGGAAGATTTGCGCTGAGACTGGGGTCATATCTCCACCGATTTGACGCATTCTTTGTTGGTAAATGGATGCAGAGTTGATTGCCGTTCCACCAATGACGTAGTATCCAAGGTTCGTTTCAGTATTAAATCCGTTGATTTGATCTTGAACCACTTGGGAATTTAGGGCGCCATTGACAGCGTCTTCATAAGCATAATCTGTCAAGAGAGATGTGTAAGCTAAGCCAGCGTTAAGTAATTCGGCACTGGCAGACGGTTTAACCCTTAAGATCCCTACAACTTTTAAAGGTAAGAGGGATGCTTCAGAAGATGCTTCTGCATCCAAGACATCTTGAACATCATTTGTTTTATAGATCGGTCTTTCTTCAGTCGATTGATCTTGATCAATTTGATAGAAAAGATCATTGGGAATCCATTTAATTTTAAATAAACCTTCGTCCGTATCTTCAGAAACGATTTCATTTAAATCGATGCCTTCGGTAGCGTTAATATCATAAAAACTAAAGAAGCTTTCATCAATCCGATTTTGTTTATCAACAATCAAAACAAGTTCATCTTTTGCTTGTGGATACCGACCATTCAAGATGTCATATTGGGTGCGAATAAAGGTTTCATTGTTTGGCAATTCATAAAAGTTACGCGAAAAAGCAAACTGACCACCGGTTCCTGGACTTCGAATAATGTTAGTGTTGGAAGATGTGGTGACCATTAAATTCATCGCCATTGAGCGCGTATAGGTGATTGCATTGTAATAACTCGTATCCATACCAGATAGGTATGTTAAAAATTCATCATCAATTTTGTTGTTGTGAAGTTGAACTTGGCCGGCAACAAATTCAGTAATTGGCGTATTGGGATCTGGAAAATCATTTTCTGAATCTTGGACTGCCGCGGGTGGACCAAACGCGGTAATTGACGTTGGAATTGAGATTGGAAATCCTGCTAAGGTATCACTTTGTAAGGATCCCACATAAATGTTCATCCCTTCAGAAATAGATAAAACCAAGGCGATTCCGATAATACCGATACTACCAGCTAAAGAGGTAATAAGAGTTCTACCTTTTTTTGTGAGTAAGTTGTTAGCAGAGGTTTTCAATGCCGTTGTAAAAGGCATCGTTGTTCGCTTCGTCATTAATTTTCCAGAGGTTTCTGAATCAATCACTTCTGGTCGACTGTCATCAACCACTCTACCATCGAGTAGTTTCACGATTCGATCAGAATGAGCAGCGGCAAGTTCAGCGTTGTGGGTAACCATGATCACGAGTTTACCCTTGGCAATTTTTTTAATTAATTCAAGAATTTGACCGCTGGTATTGGTATCAAGTGCACCCGTTGGTTCGTCCGCTAGTAGAATTTTTGGGTTGTTAACTAAAGCACGGGCAATGGCAACACGTTGCATTTGTCCACCGGATAATTGATTGGGGCGCTTGTGGACGTGATCCTTTAATCCTACTTCGACTAAAACATCTAAAGCGCGTTTGCGTCTTTCTTTTTGGCCAACACCGGAAAGTCTAAGGGACATTTCAACGTTATCAAGAACAGATAAATGGGAAATTAGATTATAGGTTTGGAAAACGAAACCAATGGTCGCGTTTCGGTAACTATCCCATTCTGATTCCGTAAAGTTTTTAGTGGATTTGCCATCCACGATTAAATCACCGGATGTATACCGATCTAAGCCACCGATAATATTCATCATCGTGGTCTTACCACAACCAGAGGGACCTAAAATTGAAACGAATTCATTATTTCTAAATGAGAGATCAACGCCTCTTAAAGCTGGGAACGGTTGTCCTGCTACGAAGTAATTTTTAACGATGCCTTTTAAAACTAACATTGATTTGACCTCCAAATACAAAAATCATTATACGTGTAATTTTTAACGTGGGTATGAATAACACTACTTAAAGTGCGTTTATTTTTAGTTAAGATGCAAAACTAACCATAAATTAAGAAAATCAAAATATAACCTGTGGTGAGCGCGGACATAGTTATCGGAAAGCCGATTTTAAAGAAATCCCAAAATTTAACTTGGAAACCAAGTTTTCGAAGAAAACCAATGCCTGCAATGTTCGCAGACGCACCAATCGGAGTCAGGTTTCCACCTAAGGTAGCCCCGGCGAGTAATCCAAACAGTAATAAATACGGAGGTAGTCCCAAGTTTAATGATTGACCAACGCCCATCATCACTGGCAATAATGTTGCAACATAAGGAATGTTGTCGATAAAAGCAGAAATGACAACAGAGATGAAAATAACAAACGTGTAAATGATGAATGGATCGTTGTTACCTAGGGATTCAAATAATTGTCCCATGGCATCAATCACGCCTTCATTCTCTAATCCAATAATCAAGATAAACAACCCAAATAACAATCCCAAGGTTTCAAAATCAATCGCTTGAAAAGCCTCTACAATGGCTCGCTTTTCTTGATTAAAAATAAGACGATATCCAACAAAGATCAACGCAACACCAAGGGTGATATAACCATTGATTTCATTGGGAGTGTTGGGAATAAAAGAGGCAGCAATAAGGGAGAGGAGTATCAAACCAAGGAACACCGTAGGTGCTAAATCTTTAACACTCGTCTTTTGCGTAAAGTTAAGTTTTTCGTGATGTTTACCAAGAATAAACCAAAGCATAATTAAACTCATCACGGTTCCAATTTGCACAATAAAGAAAGGGCCAATTTTTCCTTCAACAATAAAGAACTCAAAGAAATTCATATCGGCATATTGTGCGCCGGCTAACATCACTGAAGTGGTGTCACCCACTAACGTTGCAAATCCTTGAATATTCGCAAACACTGAAACAGCGATAATCAGTGGAACAGGAGACATCTTTGTTTTTTTGGCAATATCTAAGGCAATCGGTGCCACAATAAGAACGGTAGCAACGTTATCAACAAACGCAGATACAAGTCCAGCAAATGCTGCCAACAAAATAATTGCCCACTTTGTCGAGGACACACGACGCATCATCCAATCGGCCAATAAAGCAGGCATACCAGATTCAATAAATTGTGAAACCACAATCATGGTTCCACCAATAATCATAAAAACATTCCAGTTCATCGCATCAGAAAACACGTCACTTAATGGACTATATCCAAGCACGATGAATAAACAAGCAACTCCAAGGGCAATCCAAGCTTTATAATTTGAAAAAATGAGTAAGGCTATATACGTTAATAAAAATAAACTTAGGGCAATTTCCATAACGTTTCAATTTTAACACAACTTGGTTTCAACGCTATCTTTCGATATGATGATGACATATGAAAATTGCATGGATTGGATATGGTGTGATGGGAAAACCTATGGCGACCCATCTGAGCCGTGATCATCAAGTAACACTCTACAGTAGGAGCCAACATAACAATTTAAATGTTCCTACCAATATCTCTGTTGTATCAACCTTAGAGGCTGCAATCCAACATCAAGACATGATTATGACCATGCTAGGAACACCTGATGATGTTGAACAGGTGTATGCTACGATTCTAAAAACCGTCAAACCCGGAACCATTCTGATTGATTTAACAACCTCCAGTCCTTCACTGGCAAAAACCCTTTATTCAAAATTTAAAAAACAATCGGTTTCTATCCTTGATGCTCCTGTGACGGGCGGTTTAAAAGGGGCTCAAGAACAAAACCTTACCATCATGGTAGGTGGTGATCAATCCACCTTTGAAAAATCTAAAACGATTTTTGATACCTTGGGTAAAAGAGTGCTTTATGTTGGCGAAGCGGGTCAGGGTCAATTTGCAAAATTAGCCAATCAAATTGCCATTGCGGGACAACTATCGGGATTAGCTGAGGCTTTAGCCTTTGCCCAATCTAAACATCTTTCTTTATCCCAAGTCATCAGTATTCTATCTTCCGGTGCGGCCCAGTCTTATAGTGTCACAGCCTATGGAGAAAAAATGATTCAAAAGGATTGGCAGGCTACGTTCTATCTCAAACATTTTTTAAAAGATTTACGCATTGCGATTCAGCATACAACCACACCAGTTCCAATTGCAATCGCAGTTGAAAAAATGCTGAGCTTGCTTGTGAAAGACTATGGTGAAAAAGGTGTTCAGTCGTTGATCCAGGCGTATCTAAAATAAATTACTTTCCGTAGATTTGATACAACAACCATTGGACCAATTTAGTCGGTAATAACCATTTTAAGAATTGTAAAATGTTGTATTGCAAACCAACCGTCACATGAATGGGTGGATTTTTTTGTTTTACCAAACGAAGACAAACTTTGTAAACCGATGAAGCTGGTAAACCACCTTTTTCATCTTTTTCCATTACCGCTAGGGAACGTTCAAATCTCAATTGATATGGAGATTTTGTTTTTGAAAATCGTTGTCTTTGATTGGAAAAATTAGATTGGGTATCTCCTGGTTTGACATTGACGACACGCACACCAAAAGGTTTTAGTTCTTGTCTTAGTCCTTCGGTATACGTTCCAACACTTGATTTCGTCATTGAATAAAAGGTTTGAAATGGAATCGTAAAATCACCGGCAACAGATCCGATATTGATAATCAATCCTTTTGTAACTTTAAGTAGTGGCACCATCATCTGCGTGACTTGATGGAGGCCCATCACATTTACGTCAAAAAGTTTCTTAACTTCCTCTACCGGCGTTTCTTCAATTGCACCAGCAATTCCATAACCGGCATTATTGATTAATACATCCAGTTGTTTATAGGTGGATTGAATATAGGAAAAAACTTTTTCAATTGATTGGGGTTGTGTGACGTCCATGATTTGAGCATCAAACGTGGGTTTTACTTTCGGTAAATGTCTTGCAACGCCAATGACGCGATAGCCGGCTTTGGCAAAGCCCTCGGCAACCGCATAACCAATTCCTTGTGAAGCACCGGTAACTAAAATGACGGATTGTTTATTGAATTTCATGAAGCATACTCATCAATGCTTTTTCATCCATCGGAACTTTTTTTAATACTTCATCAATAATCTCAACAGCTTCATCAATCAATGCTTTCGTATGTGTGGCAGTATAACTTGTTCGAATTAAGCATTGGCCTTCTGGTGCTGCTGGTGGAATCACAGGATTCACATACACACCATGTTTATAGAGTAACTTTGCAATCACAAAGGTCCGCATCATTGTATAAGTGTAGATTGGGATGATGGGGGTGATGGTGTCATTCGCTAATGGTAATTTCTTTTCTTCCATTTTCTTACGAGCGTATGCAGCAATATCTAATAAAGCTTTAGGCCGTTGTGGTTCTTTTTTAAGGATGCGTAAAGCGGCTAGTGCACTGGCAGTCGATGCCGGTGTTAAAGCTGCGGAGAAAATAAACGGTCTTGATTTATGTTTGATGTAATTGACCACTTCTTTTTTCCCAACCATGAAACCACCGATGGATGCTAATGATTTTGAAAAGGTTGACATGATCATATCAACTTCATCATGAAGGCCAAAATATTCTGCAGTTCCTCTACCCTTTGCGCCTAACACACCAAATGAGTGAGCATCGTCGACCATCACTCTTGCGCCATACTTTTTGGCTAATGCGACAATTTCAGGAAGTTTAGCAATATCACCGGACATAGAGAATATCCCATCCGTGACAATTAGTTTGCCAGCTTTTGGATCAGCTTCTTGTAATAATTGTTCCAAATGCTTCATATCGTTATGGTTGTAACGAACGGATGAGGCAAAACTCAAACGAATACCATCATAAATGCATGCATGATTTTCTCGATCAGAAAAAATAATGTCATCGCGACCGGCAATCGCAGAAATAATTGCTAATGTGGATTGGAAGCCACTGGGAAAGGTTAACGCTGCTTCTTTTTCCATAAACTCAGCAAGTTCTTTTTCTAAGTCTAAGTGTAACGTTAAGGTGCCGTTTAAAAATCGAGAACCCGAAACACCCGTACCATATTTTTTAACAGCTTTTACCGTTGCATCGATGACACGCTTATCACCGGTCAATCCTAAATAATTATTGGAACCGATCATCACTCGGCGTTTGCCTTCCATTTTAACGACGATATCTTGCTTACTTTCTAAGGCGTGGAAATAAGGATAAATCCCTAAATCAATTGCATTATCAACATCTTTAAATTCATATGCTTTTTTAAATAAATCTGCCATAGTTTTCTCCGAATTTTCTTTGGGTTAACAATGCTACAATAATATCATTATTAAGCTAAATTATGTATACGAAGGGCAAGGAATAGACCATGAAAAAGAAAGTAGATCTTAAAAAATTAACCCCTATTCAACGCGCGGTTACCCTTGAAAGTGCTACGGAACCACCCTTTCAAAACGAATATTGGAATCATAAGGAAAAAGGGCTTTATGTTGATATCTTAGATGGAACCCCTTTATTTACCTCGGAAGATAAATTTGACTCAGGTTGCGGTTGGCCATCTTTTACAAAACCAATTATTGAAACCGTTATTTTAGAACGACACGATTATTCTCATGGGATGATTCGTACAGAAGTGAGAAGTCAAGATTCTGATGCTCACCTTGGTCACGTCTTTGATGATGGGCCACAAGACAAAGGCGGGCTTCGTTATTGTATTAATTCAGCATCCTTAAAATTTATTCCCTATGACCAACTTGAACTGCATGGCTATGGCGAATACCGAAAATTCTTTAAAAAGAAATAGAGGGAAACATGGAATCAATTAACTTACTCATTAGTGAATGGATTCAAAGTTTCCGCAATGAATTTTTAGATGCATTCTTTTTATTCATTACCGAATTTGGTGATGAAACTATTTTTTTAATCATTGCTGCTATCCTTTATTGGACCTTTGATAAACGTTTTGCGTATCGATTGGTTCTATTTTTTCTATATGGCGCTGTCATCAATGGAAGTTTAAAATTTTTAACTAATGCTCCTAGACCTTATGTAGAATATCCGGATCGCATTACGTTAGTTGGAGAAGGATCAGGTGGCACTTCTTTACCAAGTGGCCATGCTCAAAATAGTTCAATCCTCGGTTTAACTTTAAATGAAAAATCGAAACAAGTCGGCAAATGGTTTGCGCGATTTTTATTTGTGATGGTCGGTTTGGTCATGTTATCAAGAATCTATTTAGGGGAACATTATTTAAGTGATGTGATTTTTGGCTTAGCGATTGCCTTTGCTTATTACACCCTTGTGAATCAACTCCAAGCAAAAGGAAACATGCCTGCTTGGTTACGATGGATTCCAATTGCACTTTTAATGCCCATCGCATTCTTAACCAATGATAAGAATGTTTATTTGGCGGCAGCAAGTATCGTGGGCTTTACGATTGGTTTTCCACTTGAACTTAAACACATTGGGTTTTCCGTCAAGGGACCATGGTGGCAACAAATGCTAAAAGTGATGATGGGTTTAGGTATCGCTTTAGCATTACGCATTGGTTTAAAAGCAATTTTTGAAATGGGGTTATATTCAATCGACTTTGAAAACAATCCATTAATCACAGATCAATTGTTAGACTTTACAAGATACCTCATCATTGCCTTATGGATGACACTTGGCGCACCATTATTATTTAAGTCGTTATTTAAAGCAAAAACGCATTAATCAATTAACGTTGTTTAGAAGAAATGGGTTTGATTCCCGCTTTCATCATTGGCTGGTTGATAAAGTATAACAATCCAAAAACAAGCATGAGACCACCTGAGCCAACCATCAACCATTCGATATCAATAATATCTGCTAACGGTCCAAATAAGGCGATACCAATTGGCATGGCAACTGAATTGATCATCGTTGAAATACTTGTCACCCG
>Ga0222713_10006002_pt1 | contig 11645 bp, 15 predicted proteins | sample C33_649DmetaG_FD_165061 | JGI IMG/M metagenome (GOLD analysis project Ga0222713, IMG submission 165061) | Estuarine water microbial communities from San Francisco Bay, California, United States - C33_649D | ecosystem: Environmental > Aquatic > Marine > Unclassified | place: USA: California...
TAATGAATCTCAATTAAATTATATGTTGTCTATATTTAGCCATAAAAAGGCATTTTTTTATTATTTAACTTTTTTTATTTAATTGAGATTCATTAGTTTGCCTATCATAGTGATTGTTGTTACTATTGCGTCTAGATTATTGATGTTTTCCAATACATTTTGTAAATCAATCATTCGTTCTTGTTTATCCAACTCAATGAGAATTTCATCGTTTTGTGTGGATATATGAATATGTTTTACATTAGACACATCTAACACAATATTACCCATCATGATATTCTTAACAACCATATCAGTGTTATTTATATGCGTAGATGACATTTTAGGTGTAATAGGATTAGTATTGTGAATTATAGATGTATTTAGTTCTATTTTTTCCTGCTGTGTATAATTTGATACAAAATCGTTTGTAAAGTTGATGATTTGTGAAAGTGTGTTGATATTTGTATTGTTTAACAGTATTCTGCGGGTTTTTCGTAATCCTAGGAGATATTTACTGTATATATTCCTTTCTTTACGATTACCACGTGTATTACCATTGGATTGGCTATATGGTATGATTATATCGTGTTTATTATAAAGAGGAGTCTGGAATATATTCATAAACCCACAAGCAAAGAACAAGTTGACTAGGATGAAGAATTGAATTAACAATTTGTTATACATGATGATATAGATATCTGATAAACTATTATTATTGTGTCATTTTTTATTATTGTTGAAAGTAATAATGTGCTTTTATGTAGTCTCAATTATATATAAGCAATAGAAAATGGATATATATATGGTTAAAAATATTCTTATAACTGGTGCTTGTGGATTCATCGGTCATCATATTGTAGAGTATCTTCTGAAAAAAACTGAACATAATATCTATATTATTGATAAACTTTCATACGCATCTTTTGGTATGGATAGATTGCGTGATATAGATGCTTTGAATCATCCAAGGGTGAAGATATATATATATGATCTAGTCAGCAAGATTGATGTAGGTTTCGTACAAGAGTTAAAGGATATTCATTTCATCATGCATCTGGCAGCAGAGACACATGTTGATAATAGTATAAGTGATCCGCAATATTGTATCACCAATAATGTGACATCAACTATAAATATTCTAGAATTGGCCAGAAAATTGCCATCATTGGAGAAATTCTTATATTTTAGCACTGACGAGGTTTATGGACCCGCTATAGGTGACGTAATGTTTTCAGAAGAACATAGGCATAACCCAACTAATCCATATTCGGCATCTAAGTCTGCTTCTGAGATGATTTGTAAATCCTATGCCAATACATACAAAATACCACTCATGACATGTAATGCTATGAATGTCTTTGGTGAAAGACAGCATTCTGAAAAATTCATTCCCAAATGTATCAATAATATTATGAAAAATCATGTGAATATTATTCATTCATATCCTGTCATAAACTTTACAGAAAATCCAGAAGCAGGTTCTCGATTCTATATTTATGCGAAAAACGTAGCATCTGCTGTTTATTACATTTTTGTTAATGGTAATATCGGGGAGACATATAATATACCTGGTCAATGTGAAATAGCAAATGATGTAATGTGTGATAAGATCGCAAATATCTTGAATAAGACTGCAATCAAGGAGTATGTTAGTCAGGACAAAAATCGTCCTGGTAATGATTTGAGATATGGTCTACATGGTAGCAAATTAATTGATCTCGGATGGAAACCTGACGGAGATCTTGACGAGCATCTTAAAGCTGTCGTAGAATGGACAGTTGCCAATAACAAATGGATGTAGACTTATTTTTGATATTTATATATGTTATGAAATATAAGTCCCTTAAATCCAAGGTTATTCTGAGATGGATTATTGAAGGAAAGAGAGTACATATCAGTACAAATTCTAAATTTTTATGAAAGTTTTATAAAGTTCTAAGATTCTGTCTGACATGTACTCTTCGTGGGTCTGTCCGTCATAATTATATTCCTTAAGTAGCAGGTTATTGTTATAAAGATGATTGAAGGAAAGAGAGTACATATTTGTTAAATTTTTGAAAAAAGTTGAAAGTTTTATAAAGTTCTAAGATTCTGTCTGACATGTACTATTATCTGTTCCTTAAATCCTAGGTTATTGTGAGATGGATTATAAAAAAAGTTTTTTGTAATTTTTATATAATGAATTTTTATTGAGTGTACTACCATTCATGGTAAAACAAATTCTATATCTCCTGTATCTTTATTGAATGTAAAATGTTTTGGTTTTATTTGGTCATATATTTTTTGCGCTTTTATACGATCTTCATTTTCATATACATATAATAGTTGTTCTTTCATAGCAACAAGTTGATCGGTAAGTCCATATCTATCGTAGATTCTGTCAAACACATCATCTATCGTAGAATAAAACATCAATGCATCCATCTTAATAAGAAACAGTCATTTTTTTACATTTTTTATAAAAAATCAATATAAATTTATATTTTAGCTATCGCAACGAAATTATCAAATTGTGAGAAAACACATTCTACGAAATATTTAGGGAATACTGATGAGTTTTCCATGATAGTAGTTCTGAATTCCTGAAGTTTTGTCAAACACGATATAGTAAAATCATTTTGATACAAGAAGTAATTTACCATTGTTTCGTAACGATATATTATATTTAATAATTTGAATATTTCATAGAAACAATATACTCTCTCATACATTGTCCCCGTGCTTGTGATTGCCAATAGATACATCAAAGTTTCTACTTGGCGATTTGAAGTATTGTTCATTATCAATGTTGTATTATTTTTCATATAGGAAGTAAAACTAAAGGAACTCTTGAATGTCCTGATAAGTTTGTAATTTTCGTATAACATATATATATTGATATCAACCTTATGCCAACCATAAAATTTACATTGACTCAGAATATATTGGGTCATGATATTTTCTTCATCACCTATTCTTATCTTATTTCTCTCTTGAAACACGATGCGAAAATAACGAAGGAGAGAATTTGTTATTTCATTCATCATTATCTCACGATCATTCATTTGTTGCCAAGAATTATAGATTCTATCTGTTTCCATTTGAAACATTTGAAAGATCTTGAAAGTAGAATTAATGCTGTTTATATCTTTTCTACAATCAGCTCTGTCAAAATTCAAACAAACAGAGGCAACGTCATTGTTCCATATACCTCGGATAATATTATCCAATTGATATATATCAAACACACTCTGTAACACATCATTCATAAAATCCAGACCTAATTCTTTTTCATAGAAACCATATATCTCATAGTTTTGGATAGAAATTTTAGATAATTCTTCAATACAAGGCTTGATGAAATTATATACATTTGCTAAACATGCGATATTTACAATTGAAATGTTACACCCTATGTGGTTGACTAGTACATCGTTGGGGATATCTTCAAACATATAAACCATTTTATTGGTTATACTTTATCATTTTTTATATGGTAGGGAGAGTACATATCTATCATAATTTTAAAAATAATTCAAAGTTCTACAAAGATACCAAAATATTACAAATATGTACTCTCATTGTATATAATATCCATTATGATAATGTTTCTTGTCCATTCTCATATAAGTAAATTATCAACACGTTTTTATCACTAAAAAATCTATAAGAATTATCTACTCCTGTCGTGAGCATCGCGACAAGTCAATCATTCATTGATAAGTTGGCACATGCCCCATATACATTTGTGTCAAAAATCAAGCATTGTGGGAAAAACTGACACACGATGATCGCTTTTACGGCTATCACTAATGATGACATCCATTTGCGATATCCCCCACGATATTTTTAACAACTACATTGTTACCAATATCAACGTACCAACTGTTGAAAAATTAGCATCGGTTTCCAAAACAATGTATTGTCAAAAGGAAGACCTTGTGAAAATTAGCATCAACTCAAACGTATTCGTACCTACTTACACGAGAATTCATCATGATGACCTCTTGAATGTGATCAAGAAAAGCCACTTCACATATCAGTCTTTTCAACAGATCTTAGAAGCAATTCGTAACAAGGACAAAAATGCTATCACAGTTGATTTCACAAATATCGAAACGTCAGAAGAGAGTATCAATAACACTTTCAGAATATTCCAATTGTTGGAAACATACGCGATTGAAAGTCAATTTAATGCGAATATAGAAAATATGAGGCAAGTATCGGATATATCAGTACTACTTGTCAACTATTTTAACGAAATTTTCAAAGCGAGAAGCGGATTAAAAAAATTTGACTCGTCTGTAATCGGAAATTGCCTTCGCAATGACATTTTCAATTGGCACAAAATAGACATTAACCCGTATTACATCTATGAAAATATGAACTATATGCTACAAAAAAGACGCTCGTTTCAACTTCGCCAAAATATGGAGAACAAAATATGTGTCATTATGAAGGATATTTACAACTATGAAGTAAAACCCCTTGTATTTCAAGTAGATACTCTCAATTTTATCATGCATATCACAAATAACGGTTGTAATAGTGATAAAATTTATACCTTCTATGAATTTATTAGGTATATCAACGATATCAATGATTTTCATAAGCATTGTTATCTACCTGATGAGGTAAGTCAGAAATGTATCGCGAAAATTAATGATTTCCGTTATCATGTAACAAAAAACTTTGAGAAAAAACCTGCCTTCATCAAGCAAATTATTTTCGAGGAGTTTGACAAATTTATTGATATGAATAATAAATGAAAACAATATAACTAACACGTGTGTGGAAAAAATAAAAATCAAAAAAAATATTTTTTAAATTTCATATATATATTTTCAAAAAATTGACGATATGTGAAAAAAATGAACGTTTTCTACTTGTTATAGCTAACATCATAACGATGACATCCTTTAGCGATATCCCTAATGAAATTTTGGTAAATAACATTGCGAAAAATTTAGATCTATCTGGTATTGAAAAAATCACATCTGTTTCCAAGACAATTTATAATCAAAAAGAAGAACTTGTCAATGTTATCATCAATTCTGACGAATTCTTACAGTCTTACACAGACAAAGATGATATATTAAATATTATAAAAAAAAGTCATTTTACACCCCAGTCATTCTTACGGATTTTCGATGGTATTTGTAACAGAGACAAAAATGCGATAACGTTTGAATTCACAAATGTTGAAACATCAAAGGAAAGCATTGATAACACTTTCAATATTTTCCAGCTATTTAAATGTTGTACAAATATTATACAAATTAAATATAACCTACAGTATGGTCATCTCATATCAAAACTACTAGTAGACTATTTCAATGAACTCTTCAAAAAGAGGAGTGGTTTGAAAAAATTCAACGCATCTATCATCGGGTTTTACTTTCACAATACCAATTGTGATTGGCACATTATTGATATTAATCCATATTACATTTACGAGAATTTAAATAATATGCTACAATCGAGTCGTTCGTTCCTTTATCGCCAATACATAGAAAATAGGACAAATATTCTTATGGATGGCGAATATGATCATCAACAGTATACTCTCAAATTTCTGATGAATATAATGAATTATGGTGATATCAGTAGGAAAACTTACATTTTCTACGAAATCGTTAAATATATGAATGCTATTCGCGAACACAATATTTTTAATGAAAAAACAATCAAGGCATGTATGAACAAAATTCATGAGTTACGATATTTAATCACAGAAAATATACATAATAAAATACCTAAATATTTCAAGGAAATCGTTTTCGAAGAGTTCGATAAATTTCTTGAAATGAATCGTGATTAAAAATAAGGTAACAAAAAACAAAAAACAAAAAATATTTTTTATATGTTATATCTTGGAATTTATACTTTACTTACTCAATTGTTGATATGAAGTAATCAATGAATTGTGATACAAATATATATATGTCTATTCTATCTATTTGCCATTGAGAATCTGGTGGAAGGTATTTCATATCATTGAAACAGCTCTCAATAAAACTTTTGATATTTACTTTGCTAATTCCTTCATTATATAAAATATAATTTATAGTGCGATGCTTTACCATGTAGTTTTTGATCATCAAATCATCCATCATCTGTTTTGTTATTTCACGACCATCATCCTTGCAATAATGATTACAATAGTTGACATATAGATTTTCCACGTATTTGTTAATATCTGATATTTTTTTTGAATCATAGTGAAACGCACCACGATAATCAAGTTGAATATAGAATTTGAAAATGTAATCAGTCAATGACATATTGTCATAATTGTGTTTATGTTGATAATATTTATCAATTTGCGACTCATATAAGACATATTGATGATCTGATAAAGTTTTGATATCATTCGTAAGGATTCCCATATTCATATAATTTATAAATGTTTGTTTACCATTGTCATTTTTTTCATTTAGTTTAATACGCCATTTCAAATGCTAATCTATAATCAAAATGTTTCCAATCTGTATTTCTCAACATATATTTGTTATAATCTGGTAAATTATCAAAATAATACCATAATTTAGCTTCAGCATCCCAATTTGCCCCAGCTGCCTTCGCATATAATCTGTGATCATATGGAACATATTCTTTTGGTAAAAATATTTTTTTAGGTTTTTCCAAAGACATATTGTTCAATTTTAGAATTTTGCTTAATTGTGTATCTTTGGTATAATAAAATTTCTGTTTTGTATCGTCCCATACGGCACCTAGACTCTTAGCTTTCTCAAAATCAGCTGAATCTACCGCAAAATATGCCTTATATTTCGCAAATAAATCATATCTATCGCCATATGGCATTTCAATACAATTAGTTCTTGTACTGTTGAGTCTTTTATTGTATCCGCAATCTTTTTCACTCAATAATACTTTTACAGGTGGTTCAGGAGGAATAAAGTTACATCTTCCCGTTTCGTAATTGCATCTTCGCGCACGATGATATTTCATTATTGAACAATCTTCTTTACATTCTTTTCTCTTTATGGGAACAGGAGAAGGTTTCTTAGGAACAGGAGAAGGTTTCTTAGGAACAGGGGAAAGTTTCTTAGGACTCGTGACAGGGGAAAGTTTCTTAGGACTCGTGACAGGTGAAAGTTTCTTAGGAACAGGGGAAAGTTTCTTAGGAACAGAGGAAAGTTTCTTAGGAACAGGAGATGTTTTCTTTACATTCTTAATCTTATTACATCTACCAGTTGTCGTATTACATATTTTACCTTCTTCAATACAATTCTTCTTACAATTCTTAGTTTTATCAACCATATACTATATTATACTGATACAAGATTTTTATTCTTTTCACGATATGTAATTAAAAAAAGTTTTTTTGGTATTTTTTTTCTTGTTCGTTTTTTTTATCGCTTTCAATTTCTGTAAACAGCCTTCTCCTCGTCAGATAGCTCCTTCCACTTCATAGCAGCAAGTCCCATGAGTTCCTTGGCAGGGGTAGAAGGCTGATCCCTCTTGAGTTCTTCAATTGTTTTCTTTACAAAGATGTTATATGCTGATGGCTTCCTCTTCTCCTTCACATTACCATCCTTGTCAGTCTTTGCTTGCTTACCAGGGCGCCCGATCTTCTTGGGCTTATCGTCTTCATCGTCTGAAGAATCTGCCTTAATCTTTTTAGCGACAGGAGACTTTGACGCACTATTCTTGGTCTTATAGACGCTAGCAATAATCTGCTTCAACTCCTTGAGATCATATGCCTTGTCATTGTCAATGAGATTCACAAACTCGGAGATGATTTCAGCGGTGTTGGAAGACATTTGAGAACTTAGTAGTATATCTTTGATAGATAAACACTTTTTCTTACAGTCGTATCATTTTTTTGTCATTTAGCTCATTTTCCTGAAAAATGTATACGTTTTTTGACATAAGAGTAGGATATTTATAGCCAAAAAACCAAGAATAAAAAGTATAGACCTTTTATTTCCTTATAAACATACATTGAAGTTTTTGTAAATTTATAAGATTTGTAAATAATTAGCGAGATTTTCTCTTGAATCATGATATTCAAGTGTATCATACCTTTTCTTACCATCGTGATTAATAATTATTGTTTCAAGATCCCCTCCAGTTGCTATAGGATGCGAAACAGATATTTTTTTGCCACTAGGGCTTTCAATTTGAAATTCTGTTGAATACATATCAATTGGATATGTATTGAACGTATAGTCATCACATACGCTACTAAGATATTCGTAAGTTTTGACAACATTGTCATGTAATTCTTTGAAATCTTCTTCTACCTCAAACATTTTCTTTATGAATATACATAAATATATATATTGATATCATTTTTTTATCATATAACATCAAAAAACAAAAAATTTATATATATTCCTTAATGTAGATAAAACATGTCAAATACACCACCTCCTCCAGTATCGCCTAGAAAAGTGATGAGTATTTTTGAAAATGTTTCAAAGTCTGTTTCTCCACCTGGAAGCAAATCAATTGAATATATTAGAAAAAAAATGCCAGAATTGTTCAATCTTTCTATTAATGATTTTGTTGATATGTCAAATGACAAGACAAAACTTGAATTTGCTTTGAAATTGTTGAAAATTGATAAGAACGATAAGGATTCTGTAAAAAAAACAAAACAATTTATCAAATATATTGCTAGTATCCCTGAAGCAAAATCAAAAACTTCTCGTGAACTATCTGAACTTATTGATAAAAAAAAATACTCTGATCAATTGAAATATTTACCTGATGATGTTAAGCAAAATATATACGGAATTTATAAATCTATAACAACCCCTGTCCATAAACTACGTAACTGGATTGATTCAACACAATTAAACCAAAATGGCTTAATAGTAAATCCTAGCCCGGGAGCAATTGAAATTCTAAAAAAATATATCAAAGATCCTGAATTAGCCAAAAAACATTGTATGAATTGGAATAAATTATTAAAAAACGAAAACCCTGAAGCCATAAAGCTTTTAGAGTTTTTAGACCCCCATACTTTGAATAAATTTAATTGGAAATATCTTTCCAAAAATAAAGGTATAGGTGCAATAGAATATTTGAAAAAAAATCCAGATAAAATTATATGGGATAAATTTCTACAAAACCCAAGTGCTGTAGAATATTTGAGAACAATATATGCTAATAATAATCACAGATATGATGAATATTATTCAAAAATAGATTGGGAGTATTTATATCTTAATCCAAATCCCCTTGCTAAAGACCTTTTGCTAAAATATCTGGAAAAACACAATATGAATATGTCCGGTATTGACATAGAACTACAAGTACAATATAATGAATCACATTTGGATGGTTATAAAGAAAAAGTTGAAAATATACTTGATACGAAAACTAGACTTGTAGAACACGGTCATGTTGACCTTATTGAATATGAATATGATCCAGATAATGATGACGACGAAGAATATGATCCTGATGAAGAAATTGACGACTATATTGATGATGATTTTGAACAACATGAGTGGGAAAGTTTTTGGGAATCATTATCAAAAGACCCTAAAGAAATAGACCTTATTACAAAGATTTTGACTGATGATCGTTACAAATATATCAAACATCATATTAATTGGCATTATCTTTCAGAAAATAATAAAGCAATAAAATTTTTGAAAAATCATCAATATAAAATTGACTGGACACAATTCTCAAAAAACTCAAATCCAGAAGCAATAAAGATTTTGAAAATTAACCAAGATAAAATTGATTGGTATAATTTTTCTACTAATCCATCAATTTTTGTAGAATGTGTTCCATGAGTTTAACATTTTAGGATTTTTTCAGTAATCGCGAGAATTGTTCTGTCAATTCTTTTACATCGTCATCTTCATCATACTTACATCCTTTTCGTAAATTTTCGCGACTATCAATAAATTGTAAATTCTTATAATGACAACATTTCAACAATTCAGAAGTTATACTAAGATCAAAGCGAGCTTTAGGTTTTTTGTGATCTAATTGACAATCTTCTATTTTCAAGTTTTTTGATATGAGATTTTGCTCTAGATGCGCTTTCAATGTAGGTAAATCTGGCACAGATGAATATTCCAAGATGTATTCTTTCGTGGATTTTCTTATTGCTTTTCCTTTCATAAAATTTATTATATGCGCATTTAATTTATCAGCTTCTTTCATACCTGGTTTACATACAGGGCATTTTTGCTTGTGATTTTTATGTTCGCATATTTCGTTACCATAACAACCATCTTGTTTACATCTTCCTTTTTTTGTCCCATGTGAGCATTTTTTCCCTCTCTTTTTTACTTCGTCACATACTTCACAACGTATCCTATTATATCGCGATTCAAATAATATTCCACATTCCTGACAATTTTTATTAGTTGGCATCTGATATTTTGAGAGATAAATAATGATATATATCAAGTAAGTATAACTTATGAACAATTACGAAATGAAGAATTTTATGGATCCCAAAAGACATATATTAGCATTAGCAGCCGGTATAGTTGGGGCATTTTTACCAAATGACAAATCAAATTCAACACCTTTATTAAATGGTGCCATTTTTGCTGGATTGATAGTTAAGATATTATATGGCGATTACGACAAAGGGTATGCGTGGACAATTTCAGATATCATATTTTGGATTACAACTATTATTGAAGGTTTGTTGTCAGCATATTTCATCACATATATTGTATAAAAAATGCTAGATTATATATATTTATTAGTATATTTTAAGGTTATGAAAAAAAATGACAAGGAATAATACATAAGACCTTTATACATAATGGGTTGTTCACAATCTTTTCCAGACCGCATTGGTGACCAAGAGATGTTTGTTAGTGAAAAACTTTCTAGTGTAAAAGAACAGTTGAGAGGTTATGGTTATACCGATTCTCAAATTAAAGGTAAATTGCGCCAAGAATATAATGGCAACAGAGGAGGTAATGATTATATCATGAACCATAGGTGGGAAGATGTTAGATTCTAAAAATCATGCATATTGGAAAAAATCATAAAAATCTTTAAAAAACCTTTTTTGGTCATTGTGTTTGGCTGAATATTTTTTTTTTGCCAATAATTATATACAAGCATATAATTATATCTCACATATATGATATTATTTAAGCCTATTAAATCCGTAACAGAATTTGAATTAAAGCAATTCAATGAGATATCAGAATCTTATGATTTAAAATTCAATTCAGCTGATGATATGTTGATGGCGTTCGAAAAAACTACAGATAATGTTATTGTGGGATTCATTGGTTTCACTACAAATACAGAATATTGTCATATCAAGTGTTTTTGTGTTAGAAAATCCTTTGTCAAGAAAGGAATTGGTGGGGGTCTGCTAAGAATCGCAAAAATTATTTCCAAAAAAGCATTATATGTCTCTCTACAAGGAAATGATAATATGATCCAATATCTTCAAAAACAAGGATTCTGTATAAAGGATTCACAATTAGAAGATGATAAAGTAATCATGTACACAAAATAATTTATATAAGAAGAAAATGAAAAAAATGATATAACCATATATATTTCAGTTTCATCTATTTAACAGAATGAGCAATGATATATGCTGGGATGTTCTTGACACTTATTTTCAAAAAGGCGGTTCCGCCGAGTCTGTCAATCCATTGGTAAAGCATCAAATTGACAGCTATAACAAGTTCATTGACAGCACACTCACGCAC
>Ga0222713_10006003_pt1 | contig 11643 bp, 6 predicted proteins | sample C33_649DmetaG_FD_165061 | JGI IMG/M metagenome (GOLD analysis project Ga0222713, IMG submission 165061) | Estuarine water microbial communities from San Francisco Bay, California, United States - C33_649D | ecosystem: Environmental > Aquatic > Marine > Unclassified | place: USA: California...
AAGGGGATTTCATATCGTTTATATAGATGTGGCTGAAATGTACGGTAACGAGGAATCCATAAAATTCTGGAATCAATTTTATGACTACATGCAAAATGTAGGTATGTCTAAAAAAGTGGTGTTAGAAGGAATGAGTAGGGGTGGTATTTATGCGTATAATTGGGCTTTGCAAAATCCAAATAAAGTAGCTGCAGTATATGCAGATGCGCCAGTTCTTGATATGAAAAGTTGGCCAGGTGGATTAGGTAAGGGACCTGGAAGTAAGGATGATTGGACAATCTTTAAAAATGATTTTAGATTAACTGAGGAGCAAGCCAAAAATTTTAAAAACAGTCCATTGGATAATGCGGAACTAATTGCAAAGGGGGGCTATCCAATGTTACATGTTGTTGGGGATGCTGACGAGGTAGTGCCTGTGGATGAAAATACAAATCCCTTTGAAGTTCGAATCAAAAGTGCAGGCGGAGATATTACAGTGATACATAAAAAAGGGATCGGTCATCATCCGCATAGTTTGGCTAATCCAACGCCTATTGTTGATTTTATTTTAAAAAGTACAGGATATAAAACAAAGTTTTCTATTATACCTACACCTTCTGCAGAATATCGATCTGCTGCAGGCTGGAAGGAAGGAACAAATTGGTGGGTGCAGCATGAGGAGATTAATCAATTATTAAAAGCTGAAAAAAAGTTAGATATTGTTTTTTTAGGCAATTCAATTACCCAAGGAATAGGAGGGGATCGGCCTTCGGTTACTTATAAAGCAGGGAAGCCCTATTTTGAGAAAGCGTTCAATGAATTTCGTTGGGTGGTTGCAGGTATTTCAGGAGATCGAACACAGCATATTTTATGGCGATTGCAAAATGGCAATTATGCGTCTTCGTATCCCAAATTACTGGTATTAACGATTGGTGTAAATAATTTTAATGAGGATTCCGGGGAGGAAACTGCGGATGGAATTAAGTTAATACTAGATTGGGTGCAAGCGAATATGCCTAAAACTAAAGTGTTATTAATAGGCCCCTTACCGACAGGGTTGCATCCTAATTCAAGTAACCGGATTAAGTATGATATGGTGCATTCAATTATAAAAAATTATGCTAGCGCTCAAGTTACCTACCTGCCATTGACAAAGTATTTTATCAAACAAGACGGGGAATTAGATACTAATTATTGTTCTGGCGATGGAATTCATTTAATTGAACCAGGTTATGAATTGTGGGCGAGGTTGTTGAAGGAGGCGGTAGTGAAACTATTGAAATAGTTGATTGGAAGTCGGCTTCACTTCGTTCCGCCGACCTCCATCAATTTTAGTTTAAAATGGGATTGACGTTCTCGCTTCGCTCGAACGACTTCCCTGACAATTCAAATTATAAAGGGATTGTCGGCTTCACTTCGTTGCGCCGACTTCCCTAAATGGTGTCCTTACTCAAAACTTTTCAACGAACCGAATGCTGATTCTTTGCCAATTCGCTCAAGAAAGCACTCGCTTCGCTCGTTCAATTTAATTCCTTGTCTGTTTATAATAGCAAGCTATTAACACAGCCAATGCTTTAAATTTCCCACTTCGTGGCTTTCTTTCGCTTCTTCGCATAAAAAAAGCTCCGACTTGCGTCGAAGCTTTGTGAACTGGCTGGGGCCGACCTCTTAAAACTAACTCTGCGATTATCACTGTATTAGATTGATAATCAATAATGTCAACCCAAAGACGAGCCACATTGTGTTCTTTTTTCATTCGATTCATGCAGAATCAGAACTTAAATTTTACTACGCTTAATATCAGTTAGTTAGCCATATCACATTAAGGACCGACGCATCAATCAAGCCAAAACCCTAAAAATTCTTGTTTATTTCCTCCATTTTAATCACTCCGTGCTTTAGCATCAATTCAGTCCATTTAGCGATCTCATCCTTTTTAAACTTGTTTACATAGCCGTTATTAATACCAAAGCTTATCCAGTTTTTAATATCACCACGTGAATATGGCACTTTACTACTTTTATACGTCGATTTCTTCGGTTCAGCTGTCTGTTGCGGTATCTCGTTCATTGTTCTATCATTTTAAATAAATAGCTCTTTGAATAGCTATTATCTATAAGTGGGGAGGTATATATCTTAAAGTCTATTAAAAACTCACGTGTGTATGACAAACCGGTTATAGTGATCATGTTTTTGCTAGACACACCTAGCACTTTTAATTAACGTTGGGGTATACCCATCATGTTTTTATTATACTTTGATGTTTTTGCTAGACACTTAATTTCCACCCAAAAATCGAAAATTCAATCCCTCAACCCCCAAAACCCACCCCGAACCTCCAACCCAAAAATTTCAAAAAAAATCCATCCAAACCAAAATCCCCCTCTAAAAATCAAATTCACTTGACCAAAAATCCTATATAATAAGATGTAGTAATAATATTATAATTTTATATAGATTAATAAGTAATAAGTAAATATGTAATAAGATAAAAGCAATAAAGTATTAAATGTTATAAAGTGTAAAGTATGAAAAGTGTATATAAAAAGAATAGAAAGGGGGGTAAGTATGATTTATGGGATAAGAGAAGTGGTATTGATGTAAAGCATAATGATAGAGATGTTGATAGTGGGTTGTATTATAATGAATATTTAGATAGGTGGGGTAAGTATATAAGTAAAAAAGTAATGAAGAAGAAAAGTGAAGTGGAGTTATATGATTTTAAGGTGTTTAGTTTGGTTGATATTAAAAATTTATATGGGAAAGGAAAAGTGGAAAGAATTGGGATGTTTTTGAGTTTAATTTATGATAGGAGTTTTGTTGAGGGGTATAATAGAGATAATTGGAATGGAGTTTATTTTAGTAGTGATGAATTGAAAAGAATTATTGGGAAGGATTGTATTAAGATTATTAATAAGTTGGTTAATAGAGGGGTGGTGGATTTTAATAAGAAGAATTCGAAGCATAGGGTTTATAGGAGTTTGAGGTATTTTAAATTAGGGGAGGTTTTTGAGGATGTGTTGAAGGTTGAATTTGAAAGGGTTGAAATTAAGGATGCTAGATTTGAAAAGAGTTTAAGGGAGTATTTTAATAGGAATTCTGAAAATAGGGAAGGGGTATTAAAAAAGGTTGAAATGACGTTGGATAGATGCGATTTGGTGATAAAGAAAATGGGTCCTGTAATTGATGAATTGTATAGAGGGAGGTTGGAAAAGGATTTGATTGATTTGGAGAGCGATTTTGTAAGTAAGAAGGATAAAAATGCGATTCTCGATAAGTTAAAGGATATGGATGCGTATGAAAGGAAGTATAAAGAGAATATACAGGGGTTATACGATCTTCTTGTGTGTATCATCAAAAAAAATATTGAGGAAGAAAAAAGGTGTTTATATCGGATTAGTAAAGATAGGTTTGGTAAGAGGTTGTATCATTTGTTTAGTAATGTGCCAAGGGAGTTTAGGAGACAGATTAAAATAGATGGGGAAAATGTGGTTGAAATTGATATTACAGCTTCTCAACCTAGTTTTTTGTGTTTGTTATTTGTAAAGGGGTCTCAAGATGAATCTATCAAGAAAATTGTAGAAGAGTACAAGAATGATAGGTTTGTACAGATCGCAAAGGAATATAAAATGGATATCTATAAGTATATGGCCGTCCAGATAAAGGGTGAGGAGTTTAGGAATGATCCAGTTGTAAGAGTCAATATGAAAAAAGTGTTTTTTCAGTTGGTATTTGGAGATCCCCTCGCAAAATATGGTTATAAAAAAAAGATGGCTTTGTGTGATAAGTTGTTTGGAGCTGACTTTTTCCCATTTCTATGTAAGTTGTCTGAATTAGATTTAGGTAAGGATTTGAGCGATAGCTATAAAAACTTGTCCTTTTTATTACAGACATTGGAGTCAAAGTTTTTGAATTGTGTCATGGATGAGATAGGGGATATGCCATTCTTGCCTATGCATGATTCCTTAGTAGTAAAAAAGTCAGATGCCAAAAAGGTTAAAAATCTGTTTAAAAAGGCAATAATTGACAATAAGCTGGAAGGCATTATATCTTTTTCTTAGTTCGCTAATACTTAAACTGCTAAATTATCAAATTGTTAACTCTATTAATAATGGAGGTATGTTTTGAATTAATTCAATTTTTCGATTTAAATTTACGCCCCAAACCCAACTCGACCTCTAAATAACATAGACTTAAATTAATTTTACGTCTTAAAAATTGAATCATGATTAGTAAATTATTACTAGTCATATTCAGCGCACACCCACCCTAACCTCACCCCACTCAACTTCACCTCGTTATACAATATAATTGTATTGCTGAATGTGATTAACGCTATTTAGCAAATGCTGAACAAATTAGATGTTCACTTTGCTATCAAATTAATTGGACTCTAAGAGTCTACAATATTTAACTGTGTATACTATTGTATATACGCAATTTTTAAAATTATGTCAAATTATATAGATGTGATGGATCAACTATTTTCTAGTTCACAAAAAGAAGGTGCATTAAATGAAAGCATACCTTCTACACTTATAAATACTCCGGTAACTTGTAATTTATTAAACTCAAATAACGATGAAATTGTCGAACAGATGATCCATGAATCTGAAGTGGAACAAGAAGTAAAGATTATTTTAAAAGAACAGCAAGTAGAATGTCAAGTTCGTGAGTTGATAAATTCAACTTGTGGTGTAGACAAAAATTCTGGTCAATTCGAAAGCAATGGAGTTAAGGTTAGCGTTGAGTATGATTTAAATCAAGAGGACTTATTGTCAAATGAAGATTTTGGAGATGATAATGAAAGTGATATGGAAATCGATAGTAATAAAAATAATGATAAACATAATTTTGATGTTGAAGAATTTCTTGATAGTCATCATGCTTATTTAAAACAAAAAGAAGAGGAAAAAGAAAAAAAATATTATATAGAACCTGTTGAGCAGTATAAAGATTTTAGTGAATATGGTGATTTTGCTGTTGTTATGCAAGCTGGTCATGAAAATGATTACAGAGAATATCTAGAGAAAGTTCAGGAAATGAAAAAGAAGAGAGTTGAAGATGAAAGAAGAGAGAAGGCACTAGAGAAGGCAAAAAGAGATGAAGCAGCAAGGAAATCAAAGAAAGAAAAACTTGAGAAAAAGTTGATATCATTAACCAAAAAAATAGCAAAGTTAGGTTTGGGTGGCAATGCAGTAGATTTTAATGACAAAATGAAATGGATACAAATCGAGACTTATAGACCTTTTTATAGAGTAGTTGATCACTCTGGGATGGGTATTTTAAGTGCTGATTTTATTGAATTAAGTTCGACAGAACGTGCCTTTTATTACTATGATCGATGTGATAAAATCTATAAACTTTACAAATGGGATACTGTAGATTTGAGATATAGTTTAGATCATAGTTGTGAAAAACAACAAGATTTGTGGTTCCATATTAGAAAAAGATACCCAGAGAATAACTATGGATTTAAATTTATACGTAATAATTTTTAACTGCCTAAATTAATAATGAAATAGAATTTATAAGCACCCTTCGGGGTGCTTTTTTAATGCCTAGATTTAGTTCATAGATTGTTCAAACACTTTGCTTACTTCCTCGAAGGAGTAGTAGTAGGTCCCCATTACTTTTTTGTATGGAATCTTACCTGCATTACGAAGGTTCTCAACTGTGGAGTAAGAACAGCCTAAATACTCCATTAGATCGTTATTTCTCATGAGCTTTCTTGGTGTGCTGTGTGTTACGTTCATTTGACTGATTTCTTTGATTAAATCCTGTTTAAATTCATCTAACAATTGTTTAGTTACGATTTCCATTTTTTTTGTTTTTTATATTGCTTGTAAAATTTGTTTATCATCTTTAGGTGCTAAGTCGAATGAAGCGAAGTCATTCATGAGTTTAGTCTCTGTTATTTTAGCATAAATCTGAGTAGTCTTGATGCTTGCATGCCCAAGCATTCTAGATACGGTCTCAATAGGAACACTATGCTCAAGTGAATTAGTAGCGAAGGAGTGTCTAGCTACGTGGCAAGTAACAGTTTTATTAATACCAGCTAATTGCATTATTAGCTTAAGATATTGATTGGTCTTTTGATTACTGATAGTAGGAATAACTAAATCAGTATTAGCAATGCTAGGATAGCCATTATATTTAAGAATTAGCTGTTCTGCTTTATCCATAATAGGGATCATGCAATATTCATCTGTTTTGTGTCTTTGTATCTTAATGATCCTTTTGCCACCAATGCTAATATGAATGTGATTGTTGTTTAAAGCTTTTAAATCACTGTAAGCAAGACCTGTGTAACACATAAATAAGAAAGCATCTCTGACAACGTTAATCGTCTCATTTAAGATGGTAAGATTTTCAATTAGTGCTATCTCGTTTACATTAAGTATGGACCTATGGGTAACAACTGTCTGCGATTTAAAGTTGATAAATGGGTCTTCTTTAATTAGCTCTAGTTTTTGTGCTAAGTGTACTACCGCTTTTAAACGTTTTGCATCACGATCAATTGTATTAGGACCATTCCCGCACTTCGATTCGAGATACACTCTATAATCACTTAAAAAACGGTAATTCAATTTATCTAAAGGAAAGTCTGGGACTAATAGCTCATTGGTTAAGTACTTTTGCACTTTTGAATAGATGGATTCGTATTGCTTTACTGTTCCAATTGAGAATCTGTTTCTATTGATTGTAATGTAATAGCGAATCATATCAAGTAATCCTTTGGTCTCTTTACTGGTCCCATTGATATGTGCTTTAAGTAAATCTGCTGAGATAAGTTCATTGTTTTTAGTTCTGGATTCTAACCAATCTATAATTTTGGATCTTAAGTCACTTATTTGCTTGTTTAGCATGTATGCTTGCTCATGACGAGCTTTAACTTGGACCTTTTTAGAGTCCCAATCTGAGATAGGGATGCAAATACGGGTAGAGTGATTGACCTCTTTGTCTAGACCTGCAATACGCAACTTAATGATTCCATGGTCCTTAATCCTAGTTCTATAAGAACAACACAAAAAATACATCTTTACCATAACTTCTCTTTTTCTATTAATAAATAGCTCTAAATCAAGGTAAATAGCCTGAAATACGGCTAAAATCTATCTCCATTTGAGCGAATTCTACGGGAATTTCCCAAGAAAAAGGGTGTGAGGCAACAGTTTTATGGATTAAAATTGAACTTTTTAGTTCTAATAAATCTTCTTTAAATAACTTACTGAGAATCCGGTGTTTTTAGCAATAAATTGATCATCTTTTTTTTCTCTTCTATATCTTCTAACTAGATTGAGTCTATGTTTTCTAATGATTTCCCCAGGCTTTTCGTCTTCAAGTATTTCATATAATCTAACTGTATTTATTCCGAATTTATCACATATACTAATTATAGAAACATTTGTAATATTCTCGTGAATAAACTTAATAATATTCTCTTTAGTTACTGAGTTGTCAATTACTTTTAATGAGAGTTGTTTTTTACGTTTAATTAAAAGAACAACAATAACAATAATAGATATAATAAATCCAATAGTAATTAGGTAGAATATTATTGAGTAATTATCATATTTTGATTCATCTTTCGAGATGTTTGAATCATTTAAAAGATCTATTAAGTTGTTTTCACTTATTTGTAAAATCCCATTAGGGGTTCCAGCTTTTATTGTGTCATTTATTATATTTAAAGATCTATTGTTTATTTCTTTTTTGATAACATTTAAATACAATTTATTTGTTTTTAAATCATAAATATGCAAACCAAGATTTGAACTAATACATAAATTCCCTTTAAATAATTTAATATTATGAGATTGACTTAAATCAGCAATTAATATTTCTTTTTCAATTTTAGATGATGAAGATTCTTTGAATTTATATAAAATATCATCGTAAAGAATATAAAAGTCGATTAAATTATTAGTGAAAATATCCTTTATTGTTTTATTGATTTTTGTGTTTATATATAGCAAATTTGTTTTTTTATTGACCGAATAGGCATACACTTTATCGTCAACATGATAAAATACTCTGTCATTTCCATCAATATAAAAAATTCCAATATGTTCATTTATTTTTTCATTGAAATAAACTGTATCAATTTTTGATTTTTGTAATAAGTTAAATTTAAATATCCCTAAATCAGTAACGCCTAAATATTCATCTTGTTTTAATTTAAAAATATCTTTAATTTTTCCATAACTATTATTATTTATTTCAAATTCTCCTGTTATTTTAGACCTATAGTCTATTGTACTTTTTGAGTTTATATGTAAAAGTCCTCCATAACAAATAAATTTATCTTCTCCGAATTCTTTAACTGTTCCATCTGTATAATTTGGGTAGGGTATTTTTATTCCATTAATATAAATACCATTGTAAGATCCTATTATATTTTTAGACATGCTTCTAACGCTCAAAGAGTCGTAGGAGATTACAAAATTTTGCTTTTCGAATATAAAAAGTACCCCTTCACTGATTAGGTATAATTTTTTTCCAATTATCAAGCTATTTAACAGCTTTGATTGATACTTTAATGGCAAAAGAGCATTGTATTTTGAATTATCTTTTACATCAACTATGCTTATATTATTACCAACAATTGTATTATTAATTATTGTTATATAACCTTTAGTTTCTGAATTTTTTAGTGTTATTTCATCATCTATAATTTCAAGCATTCCAATGTTTGAACCTATATAATAATGATTTTTATATGATATAAAATTATAATATATATAATTTGTTTTAATTTCTTTTAAGGAGTAGTTTAAATCATTTTGTGCATTACTATGAATACAAAGTAGTAAGAGTATGAAAGTGGATATTTTTTTAATATATTTCAAATTTATCAATTTGATCAAATTTACCTTTTTTTCTTTATTTAAGTTTTATCCAAAAATTTAAAATTGAAAAAAGATATTAATTAATTTATTAAATAATTGAATATCAATATTATAAGTATATAATTTGTATAAAAATTATATATTTTTTATATTAAAATTTGTAAAAAATATTCATTATGATTTACAATTCTTAATTAAAGGTTTGAATTTCATAAAATATGTTTAGACTAACACTAAAAGGCATCACATTAATTCCTCAAATTTCTTATTGATTTTCTTATTTATTACCATGGTTTATAATTGCAATTTTTTTTATTTATTAAAATTTTCTATCCGAGTAAATTTAAAGATATTAACATTAACATTTTTTTTAATATTCGTAAAGTTTCAAATATTTGGACAATCATCAAATTGGATTGAACAGACAGGCTGGAATTATGATCGAAAATTTCAAGAGTTTCAAAAGACATCTCCAAAAAAGGATTTTGGTGTTCCTTATAATTCTGGTGCCTCTTCTTCAACAATTCTAGTAGATAACAATCAATCTCCATATTGGATGGATTTTGACAACAATGGGAATCCTATTTTATTCTATTTTAATGGTAACGTGAGTCAATATCTTTCCTCTAATCATACAGGAAATACTGGTTGGAATAAAAGTGCTTCATATAGATTTAATGGTACAAGTTGGATAGAGATTAATACATCAGCCATTGGGTATTTACAAGATGGTCTCACATCTGTTTCTGCAACAAGTACAGCAAGTGGAGGAGACTTATTGACTGGTGAAAATAGTATGCATTTTTATAAAGATAAAGTAAATAATATACTTTATATGTTATATGTCGGTTCTAGTAGTTCTTCTAAAAATTTACAAGATCGTTACATAATTTATAAATTAAATTTAGCTTCTAATTCAAATAACACTTGGGAGTTTTTGACTAAATATGATCATAATAATCCCATTGATAATAATGATGGAAATAAGGAAAACGCTAAAAGTTTTTGGGATTTCAAAATTGCAAATAATAACATTTTTGTAATACAATCCTCTAGAGGGTTTCAAGAAACAACAACAACAGACAATTCAAAAGGTAAAGTTACCATTTCGAGGTTTAATTTAAATACAAGTGTATGGACTAATGTATATTCTACTTCTTACACAATGCCTGATTATACTCTTGGAACATACAGTAAAAAAGGGTATACTCTGTATTCAAATTGGAATTACATTTTACCAAAGTTGATAATCTCTTCAAATGATGTTGTTTATTTTTTTGCTTATGATGACGGCAACTTCACTTTTGAAACAGTTAATGTAAGATATTCAGGGAAGCTCAATCTTTTTAGAGTTGATAATTCTACAACTCTAACAAAAGTTTCTTCAAATGATATTGTAGTGCTAAATAGACCTACTTCACTTGGTACTTTTAACGGTACTTCGAATTCAGCTGGATACACCAAAATGAGATATGAGCTTTTGGATAATCCTCATGACAATCAAAAGTATTTATTTTATTTTGATGAAAGCACTAGTTCCTTTAAAATTTCACAAGTTAGTGATGTTTCTACTTGGGGGAACGTCGGAGGATTTTCTATTTCATCTCCAATTACTTCAATTACAGATATAAATCTTTGGGGACATGCGATAGCCACAAAATATGCCGCAATAAATAATGTACAATTTGATGCAAATGGAGATTTATGGATAAAAGCGTCTGATTTTGATAATCCTGTAATAATCAAAAAATTTAGTTTTACTGCTTCTCAATGGACAAGTGAGCTTACTGAAAATAGGCCCAAATTCTTGGCAACTGATAATCAAAATCAATATCTTGGTTCAAAACTATTTATTTCACCATCAGGTGATAAATATCTTTTTGGTGGGTTTAAATTACCTTTTGGTTTAGGTTTAATCCCTAATGGTAGTGATGAAGATGCAGACATTACTACAAATTTTTTCTCTTTATATAATATGTGGGGAGATGACATTAATAGATTTACTCAAAAACCTAAGGGGACAAATAATTATAAATATTCAGATATTAATTATTCGGGCTCTGGAGGTGCAACAATTCCGGATAATAGTGTAGCTGGCCCATTGACTCTCATGAAATATAGCACTTTCACAAAACCTGTCTACAGTAATAATTATGTAAATTTTAAATATATAAAATCACAAAATAATACTTTAAATTTTCCTCAAGACATAGCCAGCTTTCTCAGAACAAACACTTATCCGATGGTGGAAGTTGATAAAATTTTTTACGATAGAGATTTTCTGTTTCGTAACAATCAAAAAATTGAAATCCCTTTACCAAATCAATATAATTCATATCCTTATAATTTGTATTTAGTTGTGCAAGATGGAAGTTCAATAGTTAAACATTTTAGAGCATCACCTCTAAAAAGCAAAGTGAATATTGACTTGTCCAAATTAAGTTCTAACACAAAAATATTTTATACATTTGAGTGGGGAGATGGGCCTTTTGAAAATTTAACTTACGGATCTTTTTCTAATAGTTTTGGAAACACAATCAGTAAAATTCGTAATAACACCCTAACGACCGAACAATCAAATTATGCTGCTTTTTCAGGAACGGCAAGTACAACTGATTTAAATAATTTAATTTATTATGATCCTGTTAATTTAAACTCTGTAGGAGTCAGTTCAAACAATGCTACTTCTAGCTTAGCAAAAGAAGGAGATGTGGTAACACTGAGCATCACTGCTAGTGAATCTATTCAAACACCTACAGTAAATATTGGAGGTATAGCAGCTACAGTGAGTGGATCTGGAAGTACATATACA
>Ga0222713_10006004_pt1 | contig 11643 bp, 8 predicted proteins | sample C33_649DmetaG_FD_165061 | JGI IMG/M metagenome (GOLD analysis project Ga0222713, IMG submission 165061) | Estuarine water microbial communities from San Francisco Bay, California, United States - C33_649D | ecosystem: Environmental > Aquatic > Marine > Unclassified | place: USA: California...
TTCAGAGCGCTGTTCAAACTGAAGTATGTAGTAACCAGCGCTCATGTCGCTGATGTTGATGCGTTGAGGGCCATCCGGCTCGAAGACCGTTGAAGACTTAACCAATCGGCCTTGGTTGTCATATACCTCCCAGAGGGAAACATCACTGGCTTCCAAGAAATACTCTCCTTGGCTAGGGTTGGGGTAAATGCGCCAGGCCCACTCAGAAGAAGACTCATCATCTGAAGACTCAGGCTGGCAGCGATAGACAAAAGCAGAGGTATTGTTCCATTGCTCAGAAGGGCCAAGAACAAAGCCGCTGTTGACCACCAAACAAGAGTTGCCACCTGTTCCGTGCAATGGTGCTCCTAAGCCATCGACATACCCCAATTCAGGGTTGGCGCTCGCCAAACTCATCGACACAAATTGGCCGAATAGGAGTTGGGCTTGAGTACAATTGAAACAAAGTGCAAATCCCACAAGAGACAAAGACCTCAACATAAGGCCAATTTAATTGATTTATATTAGTACATGGCTACACTTTTTAGTGGGCAGCTAAAAAAAACTAATAAATAGGGGAAGATTGGTTGCAGATCTTATTTTGATGGTATTCAGGTTTTTAGATATGCTTGATTCATAAGGCATTCGTAAATAATAAATCTTGAAATGAGAGTTTCTCTACCTATTTTTACTTTACTAAAATTTCATGAAGAAAGTTGGTTCGGCTCTCGTTCTAGTGTTATTCATTGTTTCCCATGTAAATGGCAACAATTTGAGCATTATTAACTCACGGCATTTTGGCAATTTGTTTCATTGTAATTCGCTAGGCGGAGATAGTGACGGAGATGGAATCCCTGATTCTGTTGAAGGAACTGTTGATACTGATGGAGATGGAACACCAGATTACTTGGATTTGGATTCAGACAATGATGGTATTTCAGACAGTACTGAAGGAACGGTAGATACAGACGGTGATGGAATGGGCGATTGGCGTGATTTGGATTCAGACAATGACGGAATAGTTGATGGAATTGAAGGTGTAGTAGATACTGATGGAGATGGTATTGGTGATTGGCGTGATTTGGATTCAGATAACGATGGAATTGGAGATTGGGTAGAAGGAACTACTGATACAGACGGAGATGGAACGGGCGATTGGCGTGATTTGGATTCAGATAATGATGGAATTGGAGATTGGGTAGAGGGAACTGTAGATACTGACGGAGATGGAACTGGCGATTGGCGTGACTGGGATTCAGATGGTGACGGAATCATAGACGAGATTGAGGGAACTGTAGATACAGACGGAGATGGAACGGGCGATTGGCGAGATGCCGATTCAGACAATGATGGTATTTTAGACAGTATTGAAGGAACGGTTGATACAGATGGAGATGGAATTGGCGATTGGCGAGATTTAGATTCAGATAATGATGGAATTGGCGATTGGATAGAGGGAACTGTAGATACAGACGGAGATGGAATTGGGGATTGGCGAGACTTGGATTCAGACAACGATGGTAAATCTGATGCGGATGAAGGAACAGTTGATTCAGATGGTGATGGAATTGGGGATTGGCGCGATCCAGATAACAACACTGCGTTGCAGGATTTTAAAAAACAAGAATTCAAAGTTTATTCAGTACAAGGTTTTCCAGGGTGTTTCAGAATAACAGGCAGTTCGGATTTTAAAATTCAAATCTTTGACTTACTGGGCAATGAAGTTCATTTTAATGAATTGAATGATAATTTATTCATGATTAATTCGAATCAAAAAATAGTTATTTTTAAAATCAATTATGAATTTTTCAAATGTATAATTAATTGATTTTCGATTATTAAAAAACACTTTCATGAGTTTTAAAACTATCCTCCTAGTAGCTTCTTTGCACCTATTTTCCCTGCCAACAAATGCTCAAATCCAAAAAGGTGCTGACATTGATGGGGAAGCGGTTGGTGACGAGTCAGGGTATTCGGTAAGCATGCCAGATGCGAACACAATTGCCATTGGGGCGTATGGAAATGATGGAAATGGCTCTGCAGCGGGACATGCTCGAATTTATTATTGGAGTGGCACTGCATGGTTACAAAAAGGTTCTGACATTGATGGGGAAGCGGTTGAGGATTTTTCAGGTTATTCGGTAAACATGCCAGATGCCAATACCATTGCAATTGGGGCACCTTGGAATGATGGGAATGGTCTTGGTGCAGGCCATGTGCGTATTTATAGCTGGAGTGGAACTGCGTGGGTACAAAAAGGTTCTGACATTGATGGGGAAGCGGAACATGATGCTTTTGGGTATTCCGTAAGCATGGCAGATGCCAATACCATTGCAATTGGGGCACCTTGGAATGATGGGAATGGCCTTGATGCAGGCCATGTGCGCATTTATAGCTGGAGTGGCACTACATGGGTACAAAAAGGTGTTGACATTGATGGGGAAGCGGCTGGTGACCTGTCAGGGTATTCCGTAAGCATGGCAGATGCCACTACCATTGCAATTGGGGCAGATGAAAATGATGGAAATGGCGATTATGCAGGCCATGTGCGTATATATAGTTGGAGCGGCACTGCTTGGGTACAAAAAGGTACTGACATTGATGGGGAAGCCACAGATGATTATTCCGGGTGGGCGATAAATATGCCAGATGCCAATACTATTGCCATTGGAGCACCTCAAAATGATGGTAATGGCTCTGCAGCGGGCCATGTGAGGATTTATAATTGGAGTGGTACTTTATGGTTACAAAAAGGTGCTGACATTGATGGGGAAGCACCAGGTGACAGGTTAGGGTATTCGGTGAGTATGCCAGATTCCAATACCATTGCCATTGGAGCACCTTCGAATGATGGAAATGGCTCTGCAGCGGGACATGTGCGAATTTATTATTGGAGTGGCACTGCATGGTTACAAAAAGGTAATGAAATTGATGGTGAAGCTGCTGGTGACTTTTCAGGTTATTCGGTAAGCCTGCCAGATGCCACTACCGTGGCCATTGGGGCACCTGGAAATGATGGGAATGGTTCTTCAGTGGGTCATGTGAGAGTGTATTCTGTTTGTAATAGAATCATAACAAATCAACCTACTAATCAAGCCATGTTTTATGGAAATGCAATATTCACCTGCTCTACGAATGATACTCTAGTAAATTTTCAATGGCAAAGTGACCTCGGGTCGGGTTGGAACAATTTAAATAATGCAGGTCAATATAGTGGAGCAACAACTGATACTCTATGGGTTTCGAATGTTACTTCCACCAATGATAATCAGAAGTTTCGTTGTGTTATAAACGGGAATTGTTTGACAGACACAACAGTTGTGGCTACATTAACCGTTTGGGGTTTAGGGATTAAAGATGAAATTATAAAAGGGATTAAAGTGTATCCAAACCCTAGCGTTGCAGAGGTCATTATTGATAATGAAAACTATAGCACCATGGGTTCTTACAATGCTGAAATTGTTAATGCAATGGGTCAACAGGTATTCAATTCAGTAATTAACCAGAAACAGTTTGTAATTGATACCAAAACAATGGGTGGTGCAGGAATATATACCCTATATATCATCGATGAGAACAAAAAGGTTGTTGGCGTTAAGAAAATCGTTTTGCAGTAAAAAATCTGAGTTCGTAAGTTGAAGATTTTTATGACCACTCGTTTAGTAATTCATGAATTGCTATCGTTAGAAGCCCGAGATTTTCAAAACTGAGTTCAACATTTACTGAACTCAGTTTTGTTTCACCCGCAAGAGCAAATTTTTCCCTCGAGACTTCTCCACATGGTTTTAGAGCCAAATTCACCCCAATTTGTAACGGTAAAATGTTTCACCTGGAGTGATTGGGTTGGCTAAACTCTTGATATACTTGACTTCCCGGCTTAGGTTCGATTCCTGGCGGGACCGCTGAGAGACTTTCGGATATTTTCGGATTCTTTCTAACTTATTAGTTATCAACACTTCCAGTTTTCGGAAGTTTTCATAAGTGTTCGATTCCTACCTCTCGGAGTATTGCGAATTAGGATGTATTATTTCTATTGCTATTTTGTTTTGATTTATATTTATTATATTTATATTCCATTTACTAAAATTGTCTATTTCTATTGATTGCAGAGCGTTTGATTGAATAGTCGCGATTATTTCGTTATTAGCAATAAAATTGAAATAATTTTCTTGAATATTATTTGTTAAAAAGATTCGATCATTTTTACTTATTTTATTTATTGTGATTGAATCAATTGTTATTTCTATTTTTGTTTTGAGTTCTTCATTTAGAAAACTATGTTCTAAATACTCCTTAGATTCTTTAAATATTTTCTTCATTTGAATAAACATCAATATTACTATCACCCAATAGTGATGCCAATTATCAACGAGCAAAACCAAAGATATTATTGAATATATAGAATATTTTATTGATATTTTTGTATATAAAATATCACAAATTGGATTACTGGTGCCTTTGAGATATCTCCACTTTACGGCACTAATTAATCCGGTGGAATAATTAAAGTAATTTCGATTATTTTCTATTCGATTTAATTTATAAAATGATAAAATTGATAATATCGATAAGTAAAAACACAAAATCCAAAATACCATCAGACTTGTAAAAAAGGCATCCGATAACTTTCCATCTTCCAATATTGTGCTTAGGTTTTTTATTGCAATATTTAAAAGTCTTGCAACATAAATAAATATACAAATATTCAATAACAAATTGAATATTTGTATTGAATTGCTTGTAATATAGTATATATATTTTTTGTTAATAGTTTTCATTCTTAAAAATTATTTAAAATTAATAAAAATATTTTTTATTTATTCAATGGAGATTTTCAAGATTATTTGTTCAGTATTTAATGTGATACGATTTCTCGAACTTTACGGAATTCCAAGATTGTGTTCATCATTTACTAAACATTGTTTTGTTTCATCAGCAAGTATAAAACTCATATGCTACTTCTCCTCATGGTATGGAGAGTTACGAGATCACTTGTTCAGTAATTCTTCCAATAGGATTGTTAGAACCTTATAGAATTCCAAAACTGAGTTTAATATTTACTTATCAGAGTTTTGTTTCACCTGAATGGGTAAAATTTCCCACTCGACTTCTCCACAGTGTTTTGAGGCCAGTTCTACCTCAAATTGTAACGGTAAAATGTATCACCTGTAGTAATCGGGTTTTGAAAACCCTTGTCATACTTGACTTTTCTAGCTTAGGTTCGATTACTGGCGGCGGCAGGGTGAATTCTTTTCAGAATAATTATATTAGACAGGGAAACTCAAAAACCCCAAAACCCAAAGAATGAAAATTAGTTCCATCAAATTTCAAACACTAGTACTTGGTACATGTTTGCACCTATCCATCCTGCCTTCAAATGCACAAATCCAAAAAGGTGCTGACATTGATGGCGAAGCGGATTTTTACGTGTTAGGTTCTTCAGTAAGTATGCCAGATGCAAATACAATTGCTGTTGGGGCTCCTGGAAGTTATGATGGAAGTTGTAGGTGTGCAGGTAAGGTTCGTATTTATAGTTGGAGTGGCACTAATTGGTTGCAGAAAGGTACCGACATTGATGGGAAATCGGAGGATGATTATTTTGGCCGGTCCATAAGTATGCCGGATTCAAATATCATCGCCATTGGGGCACCTTTTACCGATAAAGGTGGCGAAGTGCGTATATATAATTGGAGCGGAACTGCCTGGGTACAAAAAGGATTTCAAATCAACGGGGAGGAGGTTTACGACGGTCTTGGTAAATCCATAAGTATGCCTGATTCCAATACCATTGCCATTGGGGTTCCTGATAATGATGCGAATGGTAAAGATGCGGGTCATGTTCGTATATATGATTGGAGTGGCTCTGCATGGATACAAAGAGGTGCTAACATTGTTGGGGAAGGGGCTGGTGACAGATCAGGGTTCTCTGTAAGCATGCCCGATGCAAATACTGTTGCCATTGGGGCACCTCGTAATGATGGAAATGGCGATGATGCTGGCCATGTGCGTATATATAATTGGAGCGGAACTGCCTGGATACAAAAAGGATTTCAAATCAATGGAGGAGCTCCTGGTGACTTTTTTGGGGAGTCAATAAGCATGCCAGATTCAAATACCATTGCCATGGCGTCTCCATTTGCCGATGCTAAACGTGGCGAAGTGCGTATATATAATTGGAGCGGAACTGCCTGGGTACAAAAAGGATTTCAAATCAGCGGGGAGGAGGTGTACGCCGGTTTTGGTGAATCCATAAGTATGCCTGATTCCAATACCATTGCCATTGGTATTCCTGGTATTGACGGTAAAGACGCGGGTCGTGTTCGTATATATGATTGGAGTGGCTCTGCATGGATACAAAGAGGTGCTAACATTGTTGGGGAAGGGGCTGGTGATTTATCAGGGAGTTCGTTATGTATGCCCGACCCAAATACTATTGCAATTGGAGCCCCTTACAATTATGAAAATGGCACAGTTTCGGGCCAAGTGCGAGTGTATTCTATAGGTGAGTAGATAGATGTAGAGTTCTATTCCACCGGTATGAGTAAAATTATCATCTCAATCTTCTCCACACGGTTTTAGAGCCAATTTCATCTCCATTTGTAACGGTAAAATGTTTCACCTGGCGAAATAGGGTTGTGTAAACCTTTGTTATACTTGACTTCCCGGCTTAGGTTCGATTCCTGGCGGTTGGACGATAAAATTCTCGTAAGAAAAAAGTATATTGAACTGCAATATCCAAAAGCCCAAAGAATGAAAATTACTTCAATAAATTTCAAAAACCTTATTGTTTTAGCTTGTTTGCTTCTAACATTCCTAACAACAAATGCTCAAACCCAAAAAGGTTTTGATATTCAGGGCGAGGTCGAGATGGATAATTCAGGGCGTTCTGTATGTATGCCAGATGCCAATACCATCGCTATTGGATCACCACAAAATAATGGGAATGGTTTGTATTCGGGTCATGTGCGCGTTTATAGTTGGATAGGCAGTGTGTGGGTACAAAAAGGTTCTGATATACTTGGCGAAGGTACTGAAGATTGGTCTGGGGCGGCGGTAAGTATGCCCGATGCCAATACAATTGCTATTGGGGCAGATGGTAATGATGGAAATGGCTTTAATTCGGGTCATGTGCGAGTCTACAGATGGATTGACAGTGTATGGGAGCAAAAAGGTGCTGACATAGACGGGGAGACAGAGTTGGACGCTTCAGGGTATTCAGTAAGCATGCCGGATGCCAATACTATTGCTATCGGTGCGCATTATAATTCAAAAGATGCTGGTCATGTGCGGATATTTAATTGGAATGGTAACTCATGGGAATTAAGAGGTTCCGAACTAGTCGGGGAAGCAATTCATGACTGGTCGGGATACTCAGTAAGCATGCCCGATTTCAATACCATTGCCATAGGGGCACCTAATAATGATGGAAATGGCGAAGACGCTGGCCATGTACGCGTTTATAGTTGCAGTGGCATTTATGGAAGCTGGAGCATCCCAACATGGGTACAAAAAGGCGGTGACATAGATGGTGAGGCCGAGATGGATAATTCAGGGTATTCAGTAAGCATGCCAGATTCAAATACCATTGCCATAGGGGCCCCTTACAATGATGGAAATGGCGAAGATGCGGGGCATGTTCGAATATTTAGTTGGAGTGGTACTGCGTGGGTACAAAAAGGTGCTGACATAGATGGGGAAACCGCTGGTGACTTTACAGGAAGTTCGGTAAGCATGCCTGATTCTAATATCATTGCCATAGGGGCACGAAGAAATGATGGGAATGGCGAAGATGCGGGGCATGTTCGAATATATAGTTGGAGCGGTACTGCATGGGTACAAAAAGGTGCTGATATTGATGGGGCAGCGGCTAGGGACTATTTCGGAATATCGGTAAGTATGCCCGATGCCAATACAATTGCTATTGGGGCAGATGGTAATGATGGAAATGGCATTGATGCGGGCCATGTTAGAGTGTATAAAGTGGGTCATGGAGAGTTGTAAGATCACTTCTTTAGTAATTCATTTGATACGGTTGCTGGAACTTTATTGAATTCCAAAACTGAGTTTATTATTTACTGAACAAGGGTTTATTCATCCATAAGGAAGAAATTTCCTTCGAGACTTCTCCACATGGTTTTAATGCCAATATTACATCAATTTGTAACGGTAAAATGTTTCACCTGGATTCATTGGGTTTTATAAACCCATGTCATGCTTGACTTCCCAGCTTAGGTTCGATTCCTGGCGGGACCGCTGAGAGACTTTCGGATATTTTCGGATTCTTTCTAACTTCTTAGTTATCAACGCTTCCAGTTTTCGGAAGTTTTCATAAGTGTTCGATTCCTACCTAGCAAATTTTCCATTGCTCAACTTACCGATTAAATTTTCTGCTTTGTAGAATTTGAAAAAAAGAGTATATTGTAACTGGTAATTGAGAAAAAATGAAAAAGTTTTTAATTGCGGTAATAACGATCATATTCCTTTATTTCTATTATGGTTGGTAGAGCGGTATAGAGTTTATTCATCGATTTTTCAGTAATTATATGTTTCAAGGCAGCTGGTGCCTCATGGGCAAGTTGCGGGGTCGAAGCCCTCTTTGTGCATTTTGGCAATAGCAAAGGGGCTGTGCAATTCCAAGACCATGCAATTGCATTTGAAATAGGGCTTGCAAGTGCTTTTATTTCCGAAATTCAAATCAGTCACGAGCGAATCCCCTTCGAACCAATAAGTATGAGGGTTTGGAATGGCATCTTGACGAGTGCCGAATTTTCCGTCTACTGAATAGATGGTGTATTGCAAACTATCTGTGAATTCAATCATAGTATTTGGATAGTCATCATATATCCATCTGCCCTGCAATTCACAAGTTGTTGGTTCAGTAACTGTTTTATCACAAGAGACCCAAGTTAGGATTGTGAGTGACAAAAACATTATATTAATTGTTAGATTTTTCATAATCTTATGCAAGATAAACTTAATCATTTGTCATAATTGAAATTTGTATTCTATGTTTAGATTCTGCTCCCTAAAACATGAAGTAATTTCCCATTTCGGCTCAAATATGTTAATTGAGTTTAATGCGGGTATGCCGCATCAAAACCCGCGGCGCAGCCGTGGGGTCTGGACAATGGCCCAGCGGTCTACCAGGAACTCTGAGCGCAGCGAGGAATTCCTGAGAAGATGCCAGAGCTCAAACTTGCTGTTTTCCAGTAGCGAATCATGCTGTTCAATGTGAATTTCCTCTCTCGCAAAATCACAAAAATGATTAAATAATAGATTAATTTCATTTACTCATAAGTTTTAAATTGCATCCCAATGCGCATAACTGTTTTAACTGTCTCTATCATCTTATTGTTCTCATCATGTTCCAAGAACGACCCTAATATTGACTCAGGTCGTAAAGTGATTCCTTGGGAGTTTGATATTACCATTGGGAGTTATAGAAGTCATTTCAAAGCGGACACGAACAATATTAGCGATATTAGCAATGGCAACTGCTGCGAATTGCATCAACTGATTGGATTTGACCAGGGTAATATGGAATTAACTGTAAGAGGATTGTCCACACTTGACAAAGACTACGCAAATGGAGATGTTTTATCGACTGGATGGGTATTTCCAGAGGGGGTGGGTGTAAAATACCCCATCAAATACCCACGCGGCAATCAATTTTCTATCAATGAAAAAGATTTTCCTTTAGGTAAAATTGAATCAAATGACACAATGTTCCACATTAACATTATTGACTTAGGTGAGCCTTGGATTTTAAATAAACGGGGTAAATGGAGTGCCGGGAAAGCTGGGTTTGCCGAGATACCAAAGCAAACAATCAATTGTATAATGTATAGATTGGATCCTTTAGGTGTTCCATTTGATACTACTTTGGAGGTTAGTGGTAAAATTACCTTTGGTTGGTTAATAGGCGATTGATTAATTGCCTAGAAGCCTAATTTGTAAGTAAAGCCCATTCAAACTGAGTGGCTCTATGGTTGTTAATTTATTGATATGATATTCTCTAGTGAAACCAAGGCTAGGCTGGAGGTAGGGTTTACCTACTCGGGAATTATACTTTTCGTTGTTCACTTTTTGATTATTCAGTTCATTGATTTCGGACACCTTCCAGCTGATTATTTTCCTGAAAATTTATTTGGAAGCCCATTCGCCTCATTGTTTACTCCATTCAGCATTCTATTGATTTATGAAGTGTACCTCTTGATCTATTACCTCAGAGACAGCTATACAAAATCTGTTTCTAAGCAAATCGAGATTATGGCTTTAATCTTATTGAGAAATAGCTTCAAGGATATCAATAAATTGATGCAAGGTCATACCCAACTGTTTCACAGTGAACTGATCAAAGATGTAACGGGTTTCATTGCCTTATTATTAATACTCTGGGCTTTTTATCATTTGGATAAAAATCGAAAGGGGATCAAGTATTCCCTCAGTGCCAATTTCATACTGTTAAAACAACGCCTGTCAGTCGCATTGTTTTGGATATTTATCCTTTTGTCATTCTATTCCATCGGGCAGTGGTTGATCAGCCTGGCCAATTTTCAAACAATAGGTACGCAGCAAGATCCTTCACACATCTTCTATTCCGAGTTTTTTACCTTGCTCACTTTCGTCGATGTTGTGTTGTTGCTTAGCAGTGCCAAGAATCTGAGTAATACCATATTGGTGATTCGAAATTCAGGTTATGTTCTCTCAACTTTGCTCATGCGCATATCGTTTAGTTTGTTAGGTTGGGAGCGAATCAGTGCCGTGATAATAGGAGCGGGATTGGCAGTCTTCATGTTGTGGATTAGTGAAAAAGATGCCTTCCGAGTGAAAGAGCGACCCTAGTTTGAGTTCGTCAAAATTGAATTGCAAAGATTTAGAGTTGCGAATTGGGGCTGCGTTGTCCTCAATCGGTGGAAAAGTACAAGGCGCCGATTGATGTTCTCCCTGTAATATCGAGTGTAATCGCACTATGACAACCTCAAACAACAGTCGTACAGGCCTGTATTTGGCCTTGATTTTACTCGCATTATCGGCGGCGTCGAATGTTTTCTTTCTCACTCAATACACGAGCAAGGAAGATCAATTGGCAGCTGAAAACGCCCTTTTGCAGCAAAAAGACTCCTTGCAACTGGAACTTCAGCGCATGGATGACTCACTGTCTACTGTATTGGCCCAATTGGAGGCACAAGGCTCTGACGGCGCAAGTAAATCTGAACTAACGGCTGCACGAGCTGAACTGGCTCGATTGCGCAAACAATTGACCGAGACGTCAGTGGCTGGTTCTACGTCTAGTGCATCTAAGGGCTCATCGGGTCAACTCCAAGATGCCCAAGATCAGATTGCCGAACTCAATCAACGCGTATCTGCCTTGATGCGTGACAACGATCGATTGATGGCTGTTAACGATGACTTGCGCGAAAGCAACCAAATGATGGGAGCCGAATACCAGGACTTAGAAGCCAGGGTTAACAAAGGCAAACGGGTGTATTTTGGTAGTCTCATGACCCATGGCTTGACCAGTGAAGGAACCAAAACGACCAAGGTCAATCAAATTCGCAACCTTTCTGTGAGTTGTGAAGCATTGGAAAATGTACTGGTGACAAGTCCCATTTTCGAGGAAATTACCATTCGCATCATCGATCCCAATGGCGGCGTTTTGTC
>Ga0222713_10006006_pt1 | contig 11641 bp, 10 predicted proteins | sample C33_649DmetaG_FD_165061 | JGI IMG/M metagenome (GOLD analysis project Ga0222713, IMG submission 165061) | Estuarine water microbial communities from San Francisco Bay, California, United States - C33_649D | ecosystem: Environmental > Aquatic > Marine > Unclassified | place: USA: California...
GTGGATATGAACCGTCACCATACGAGCATGGATGTGGTCCGTTTCACCGGACCCACACGTATGACGGTTCATATCCACACGACCGTTCCACATCATCATCACCATCAACATCATCATCATCCCTCGGTTTCATCACTCACGCGCGCGATGGCGAACTCGCGGAGACGCGAGCGAGCGCGACGAACGACGCGCGCATCGCGCTCGCCCGTCGCCCGTCGAAGCCGCGCTCGCATTGCGCCGAAATGGTGGCGGGCGCTGACGACGCGGCTCGCGCTCGCGCGCGAACGCGTCGCGAGCGCGAGCGCGCGAGCGCGAGCGCGTTTCGGCGCCGCCTACGACGGGGCGTTGAAAATTTTCGGGTTCGCTTTAGCGTTCGCGATCGTGAGCGCATCGCACGGGGCGTGCGCGTGCGCGCGCGGGGCGTTCATTGGAGGGGCGCTGGCGATCGCTGGGTTTGCTTTGGGGTGCGTCGCGAGCGTCGTCGCGAACGGCAACCTAGGGGTAGATGCGCGCGAATTCACGATTGGCTACGGGTTCGGGGTGTTCCCCGCGCTCGCGATCGCATCGGCGAGTTTAAGTCCGTGGAACGCGCGCGCGCCGAGCGCGATGGAAGGGCAGCGAGCGAACGCGCTGTCGAGAGAGAGCGCGAACGCCGACGCCGTGGGGTTGATCGACGTCGCGATTGGAGATTTCAGGTTTGACTTGATGGGGGAATATAACACCACGAGACCACGAGAGGATGCGAAATACATGTTCGCCGCGGGTGCGGAGGCGAGCGGGACGATTTGCGCGGTGCCGGTGACGCACGGGGCGTGGACGAAGGATGACACGGTGCCGTTTTGGCACGTATGCGACAACGACTGGCAAGGTCATCGGAGCTGCGCGCGGGCGTATGGACGAGAGTACAACGACAAGTACGAGTGGTACGGCTCGCGCGCGCTCGGGGAGTGCCTCAGGGCGCCAGTCGAGGCGCTCAAGGCGAATCCAGGCGCGGAGCTCTATTTTTTGCATTTGGATTTCTCACCGTCATTCGAGAGCAAGCACGATGAGAGCGAGCGAGCGCTCCAGCAAGCGAGCGCGAAGTACGAGGTTTCGATCGATACCACGGCGCCGAGAATGTACTTCAGCCCGTATCAGGAGCCGTGTTGCGGGGCGTTGCGACGCGCCGACGACGCGCTGTTGCTCGGCGTCACGCTAGCGAGCGTGGCGCCTTTAATTTATTTGGTCATCAGAGACGTGCTCAAGGCGGTGATGAAACGACCGGCGAAGCGAGCGTTCAAAACTCGAGCCGAGCTGATGGGTGCAAAATCCAAGGCGGCGACGTGAGCGCGACGCCGACGGCGCCCGTGGCAACCGACGACACGGTCCCCACACGTCGCCGCGATGCTTTCCCACGACGCCGTCCTCGCGGGATGGATCGCATCGGGCGCGTGCGCGTTTATCGTTCTGTTCTTCTACGATGCACCGTACGGAAAGTTCTTTTCCAGCGCTTGGGGCGCGAAAGTCAACGGCTCCTTGGGCTGGCTCGCGCAAGAGCTCCCGAGTCCCGTCGCTTTATGGATCGGCATCACCCGCGGCTCGCGCGTGTTCAGTGAATTCGCATCGTCCAAGAGCGAGATGTTCTACGTCCACATTCTCGCCGCGGTGTGGTGCGCGCACTATTTGAACCGCGCGGTCGTGTACCCGTTGACGCGAACCCTCGGCGAAACGTCTGCGTCGACGGTGGCCTCCGCTGTCGCCTTTAACGTCATCAACGGTGTATTAGTCGGTGCTGAGATGGCGCATGCGACGCGCATGCCGTCGCACACGCGCCTCATCGTCGGCGCTGCTCTCATGGTCGTCGGTGTTTGGATAAATATCACCTCCGAGTCCGCGCTCCGCCGTCGCCGGGCGTCCAAAACCGTCCCGGCGAGCGAACGCTTTGGCAAATACGTCATGCCCAGAGGAGGACTGTTCGATCACGTGGTCATGCCGCACTACCTCGGTGAATTCATCGAATGGTGCGGGTTCGCCACTCTCGCGCGCGCGAAATCCGCGTGGGCTTTCGCGTTTTGGACCGCGTGCAACTTGTATCCGCGCGCCGTCGCGAACAAGCGCTGGTACGCCGCGAAATTCCCGCGCTATCCCAAATCCATCGCCGCCATGTTCCCTTTGCTCCCATAATCGCCTTGTATCGCTATCTCAACATTCTTCTATCCTCCATCGCTCGCGTTTTCATCCATTGCCATTCGAAATCTTCCTCGAAGCGACGCTCGCTCGCGAGCGAGCCGAAAACCTGCCATCCAAACCCTCACCGTCGCTCGCGCGCTTCCCGCATTGCGCGCGCGACATGGCGACGATGTCGCGCGTCGCGCACGCGTGCGCGCAGAACACGCGCTCGGTGAATCGCTCGAGCGCTTCCGCGCGCTTCCGCGCTCGCGCGCGCGCGATGAGCGCAACCCAGACCCAGAGTTCTTCGCAGCCGCCGCGGAGGTCGCCGGCGCGGGCGAGCGCCGGCGAGCGCGAGCGCGCGACAGTGCGCGTGAAGTTCGACGCGCTCGACGCTCGAGCGAACGTTCACGCGCGTTGGAAAAGGACGCGCGCGAGCGCGCGCGCTCGAGCGTCGAGCGTCGCGGACGAGGGCGCGGATAAGCCGCTGTTTCAGTCTTTACGAGGGCGAGGCGCGGACGCGGCGAAAGCGGCGGGTCTGTTAGCGCTTTTCGCGTGCTGGTACGGGTTCAACATCGTGTTTAACATTTACAACAAGCAGATATTGAAGAGTTTTCCGTACCCCGCGACGGTGACGCTGATCGAGCTCGGGGTGGGGAGCGCGTTGATTTGCGCGATGTGGGCGAGCGGGACGAAACGGGCGCCGACGCTCACGGTGGAGATGTTGAAGCCAATCGCACCGCTGGCGGTGATTCACACCGTGGGGAATTTGTTGACAAATGTATCGCTCGGGAAGGTTGCGGTGTCGTTTACGCACACGATCAAGGCGATGGAACCGTTCTTTTCGGTCCTTTTGAGCGCGTTATTCTTGGGGGACATTCCATCGCTCGCCGTCGTCGGCGCGCTCGTACCCGTGGTCGGGGGCGTAGCGCTGGCGTCCATCACGGAAGTGAGTTTCAACTGGGCTGGGTTCTTTGCCGCTATGGGGTCGAACATTACGTTTCAGTCGCGGAATGTGTTGAGTAAGAAGATGATGGGGTTGAAGTCGATTAAAGGCGCCATCGACAATATCAACTTGTTCAGCGTGATCACGATGTTGAGCTGTTTGGTGTGCTTACCCATCGCATTGGGGCTCGAGGGCGTGCGATTCACTCCGCAGGCGATGGCAGAAGTCGGCGTGAACGTCGGCGAGCTCGCGCAACGACTGGCAATCGCCGGTTTCTGCTTCCAAATGTACCAGCAAATCTCGTACATGATTTTGTCTCGCGTGACGCCGGTGACGCACTCGGTCGGAAACTGCATGAAGCGCGTCACCGTCATCGTCGTGACGCTAATTTATTTCAAGAATCCAGTGTCGCCGCTCAATATGGCCGGCACCGCGCTCGCGTTATTCGGCGTGTTCTTGTACTCTCGCGCTAAGCAAAACGAAAAGGGCGAGAAGAAGAAAGCGCAAGCGTCCTCGGCGAGCGTCGCCGAAAAGGCGACCGACTCGGGGACTTACACGGCGTACACGGATGAGTTCCGCCGCACAACTGGTCTTTCAAACATAGAATAAACCCTTCATTTTCCCTCGTTGATTAGCGACAGATGTTTATACTACGTACCACGTACCAAACAATCACCGGCTTTTCGTTTCGAGCGCGCGGTGAAGATGTCCGTTTCATCGAATACTTTATCGTTCGTTGCATGTGTGCTAAATACTTTTCTACAGGTCAAATTGTTGCTTGAGTTTCGGTCGACCTCGCGTGGCGTGAGCGTAATCGTCGCACAACTTGGAAATTTTCTCCTTACGCGCGTCGGTTAAGAACGCCCGTACGCCCTGCTCCGTGGTCTGCTTGACTTCATCTGGAATATGCGCCATAACTTTTTCCACCGCACGCCTACGAATGTTCGAGCGACGGGTGGAACTGACATTTGCGACGGCGACGACGGATCTCACGAGCTGATCGACGCGCTCAAAGAGCAGCGTGCGTTTGGAAGAGATAGGCTTACCCGGCAAGAAATCGTGCGGAGAATCCTCCACGTGCGAATTCATGAGAATATTGTGCGGAGAATCAACGATTTCCGCCGTCGTAGACGTGGGAAACTGATCGCGTGAAAAGTCCTCGGGATCCCCAAACGAAGGCTCGGCGAGCGCTTTGTGATCAAAGCCGAAAATCGGCAGTGCCGCGTACGCGTCCGAGATGGGCCAGACTCGATTGACATCGTTCGTCGCGACCGCATCCGCGATTGGCGCTTCTATCGCCGGTTCGGGAGCGGCGACGATGGCCGGCGCGTGATCGTGTTTTTGTCTTTTCACCCCGGACGTGAAAGAAACACCGACGGCGTTCCCAATTTCTCGGGCGTTCTCCGTGATGGAGTACCACGAAGCGACGACCATGGCGTCCAAGTCTGCCCACACATCTTCGTTCACATCTTCGCTCTTCTCGTCCGTCTCCGCGATCGTCGCCAGCTTCGCGGGCTGCGCGACTTCGTCCGGGTCCTCGACATCCGTCTCGCCGCCGTCGTCAACTTCGGTCGGCTGCCAGTCGTCGTCCACGCACACCTCTTCGCGCATCACGCGCTGCACCACTTCTTCTTCGCGATCCCGCTCTAGTCTCTTCATCGCGCTCGAAGGAAACATCATCGTCCCGTTCGCGTCCTCGCCGTCGCACACCAGCGTTTGCTCCGGCGACTCCGTATCCGTCGCCTCCACGTCCTCCTCCGCGTCGTCGAACGCCTCCTCGGCGTCGTAGTCCTCATCCATCACCCTCGGCAAAGGCATGATCGCCACTAAATCATCCGTCAGCTTCGGTGTCGGCTGTACTTTTCGTCGCGGCGGCCCTCGGGGTTTTCTCTTCTTCTTCACTCGCGTCACCGCCTCGAATCCCCCTAAATTCCCCACTGGCTTTGGTTTCGTGCTCGGAAACATCGACGTTAAATCCACGACCGAACACGCATCTCCGTCACTCGTCCCCACGATCGTCCTCAATACGCCATCGCCATCGCTCGCGCCATCGCGCTCCGAGCGTTCTTCTTCTCGGCTCGCCTCCGCGTTCGCCCGCTCGCCCGCGCCCGCGCCTCGTTCCGCTCGCTCGCCCCGCTCTCCCCCGTTCACCGTCGCCCATCCCCCGTGCGCGTTCGTTCGCCCTTCCCTTTCATCCCCGCTCTCGCATTCCTCTCTGACGAACGCATCGACGAGGGCTTGAAACCCGTCGTCGTCGTCCTCGCCCGCGCGCGTCTCGCCTCCATCCATCCAATCTGATCTCTCCCTCGGTCCTTCGAGCGACATCGATGATTCGAACGACGACTGAGGACGATCGTCTTCTCGGTCGCGCTCGCTCGCTCGCGCGCGCGCGCGCGCACCGTGCGCGGCGATGTGACGCCAAAAGCAGGACCTGAGCTCGTCCTGAGCTCGTCCTGAGCTCGCCGCGCGACTGCATTGCGCGGCCGTGACATCGATGACGACCGCATCGAACGCGATCGGGACGTGGACGACGTCGAGGAGTGCGAAACGTTTCAGGAGTGTGACGCGAAAACGCGTGAGCGATCGCGTGCGGGTGATAAAGCGATGGGACTCGTTTGATGATGATGATGATGATGATGATGATTGGCGCGGGCGAACGGTGGGGCTGGGATTGGCGATAGCGATCGCGTGCGCATCGACGAACGCGTGGGGATATGCGAACGATGACAATGAAAGCGTCGCGTTGAAGGTTGAAGCGACGACCAGAGCGCTGGATGCGACGTACGCGACGACGCAAGTGAGCCAGCGATTGACGGCGCCCGAGCGCGAGACGATTGCATTGTTTAATGACGCAAAAGCGAGCGTGGTGTACATCACGAACGTCGCAGTGAGGAGGGATGCGTACACGATGAATTTAACAGAGGCGCCGCAAGGCGCCGGGGCGGGGGTGGTGTGGGACGATCGAGGACACGTGGTGACGAACTTTCACGTGATTGATAAAGCGTCGAGGGTGAAAGTGACGATCGGGACGGATGTTTCTTCGATGAAAGTGTACGACGCCGATGTCGTGGGATACGACGACGATAAGGATATAGCGGTGTTGGAGCTCGCGGATGCGGCGGCGCGAGCGACGGCCAAGCCGCTGCCGATTGGACGATCGAGAGAAGCGAGCGTGGGGCAGCGCGTGTACGCGATCGGGAATCCATTCGGTTTGGACCACACGCTGACGACGGGAGTGATTTCGGGACTCGGGCGAGAGATCCAGAGCGGGAACACTGGGCGACCGATCGATGGGATCATACAAACGGATGCGGCGATAAATCCCGGGAACTCGGGCGGGCCGCTGCTCAATTCCAGCGGACAGTTGATTGGGATCAACACGGCGATTTATTCAGCGAGTGGAACGTCCAGCGGCGTTGGATTCGCGCTTCCGAGCGACATGGTGACGAACATTGTCGATCAAATCATTCGTTACGGACGCGTCATGCGACCGATTTTGGGGATTTCGTTCGCCCCCGACGGGGCGCTCGACCAGCTCGGCTTGGGTGGCGTCCTCGTCCTTGACGCGCGAGAAGGAGGCCCTGCGTGGCGCGCCGGCGTTCGCAGCACGTCTCGCGACGATAGCGGTCGCTTGATCCTCGGCGATATCATCATCGAGTTAGCGGGAGAGCCAATCCAAGACTCGTCCGATTTATATCACGCGTTGGATAAACTCGCCGTCGGGCAAACGGTCGAACTGAAGCTCATCCGCGGAATTGATAAGGTAACGACGACGATTGAGCTCGACGATGTTAAGGATATGAAACCGCCGACGCCCTCAACCGTGGTCGTCCCGTTGCGTCAAAAGACGCCTAGACTCCCCGGCGCAGCGTATTAGCTCGCCCGGCGCATTTACCAACACTTGATTTCTTTTCTTTTCTTCTTTCGCTTGTACTGTAGTTGTGATGGTCTGCGCACCGTTCGCCGCGCATAAGCGCTTGAACACGTTTAAATCGAACACATTGCTGGACATAAAAACGCAACTCGTAACGCTCGCTATTACAGTAAATAATGTGTTTCACGCTTCGTCGAATCGAGGCAACGCTCCCTCTAAAAATACCTTACCCGTGATCCCGAGCGTGCCCGCGATGAAGAATGCTACATCTCTAAATAACGCCAATGGCCCGGCGCCGGTTTCCAACGCGCCGATGACTCGCGAGCTTTGCATGATGGCCGCCGTCGGCGGCTTGCGAATGTTCTCGTATGCTTGCAGCGCCTCCTTGACGCTCGCATACTTAGTGCCGACTTTACCCAAGCACGCGGCGACGCACAGCGCATCCTGCATCGCCTGATTCGCGCCTTGTCCCAAAAACGGAGGCATCGCGTGGCACGCGTCGCCGACCAACGTCACCGATCCGTCGGGATCGCTCCATCGATCGAGTACGTCGTGATAGTGAACGCCTACCTCACAAAATCTATCGCACGCCTCAGCGACGGCGATCGCACTCGCAGGTACGCCCTTGGAACGCAATAGCGCGATCGTTTCATCCTTTGCCGCGGGTTTGGCGCGCCACGCCGCATTTTCATCGCGCCTCGTTTTGTCTTGGACGCACACCGCGATGTTGTGCTGCTTCGATGCCAGCGCCCCGCCGCCGGTAAAGCACAGCATGTACATCCCGTCCGCGAACCACTGATGCGCGCAATTCATCTCACTCGCATCTCGCGCGTCCGAGCCCGCGGGCGTGCACCCGAAAACGACTCGAATGCCGCTATATTTTGGCGCCGCCGCGCCGCCATCCACCGCTAATCGCGCTCGGCTATCGATGCCATCCGCGCCAATCACTAAATCAAACGTCTCGCTCGAGCCGTCGTCAAATACCACGCTCGCCTTTCTACTCGTATTCCCTCTGCTCGCGCATATCTCTTTCACGCCGCGATTGAGCACTAAAACATCGTTCGGCAGCGCCGCCGCCATGGCGCGTTGCGCATCCGCCCTCTGCACCGTGCCGCACAGCACGCGACCATTTTCCCCAATCAACCCTTCGCGCCCGCGAGCGTCCGCGGCGATCATCTCGCGCACTTTCACTTCGAACAAAGTCCTCCCGCTCACGCGCCGGGCGCGGACGGCGATGAGATCATTCGCTATCGACGCGTACGCGTCCTCGAGACCGAGTTCGCGAAGGACGCGCGCGCCGCCGTTGAGATTGAAACCACCTCCGATGTTAGGCTTGAGCTCGCTGACGCGCTCGAAAACTGTTATGTTCGCGATGCCCTGGCGCCGTAACGCGAGCGCGGTGGCGAGACCGGATGGTCCAGCGCCGACGATGGCGATGGTTTTGTTGGACCAATAGGCGAGCGCCGGCGCGGCGTTCGCGGAACGCGCGCTCGCGCGGAGCGTCGTCGATGGGCGACGCGAGACCGAGTGCGTCGAAGCGACGTGAGCGAGCATGGCGCGAGTGTGGACGCGAGTTCGGCGCGGAAGTCACGGTGTGGGGTGCTTTGTGTTACAACTACGCGCTCGAGCGCGATTTTATTCGTTACTTGGTCTTTTTGCGCTCGACGCGAGCTTTGCGCTCGACTCGAGCGTCGACGGTTTCTTTTTTCGGCAACACCGCGTCGGTGGGTTCGTCGTCGGACTCATCGTCACTGCGCACGTCCTCCGCGGCGCCGGCGACGACGACGCGATGGGCAACCTTGACGATCAAGCTAAACCAATAGACTTGAAGGAATAAAATAACGCTCAACAAGGCGATGCAAAAGCGATACCCAAACGTCGGGGAAAAGAATTTCGTCGCCTCAAAACACGCGCTCCACACCACGTAAGGGTACATCATTAATCGCATCACGAAGAATGTGAGCATGAACACCCCGAACAACGCATCGGCGGCGAGCTGGTACCTTTTATTCCCTCGAGCGTCGCCGATGTACTTGGCGCACTTGGCGGCGTGGAGCGGCACATCCGCCGGGTCCAGGACGAGCATGATCACCGCCCCTACTCGCGTCCAACCCACGGCGTAGGATGAAATAATAACCAATATCGTCGCCAAGTGATGCACCTGCATCTCCCAAAAGTCCTTCCGTTTATGCTCCATTAACACGTTCACCGCCGCCGCGACGTATCTCGCCCCGTACGCCAGGTAATAACACCGCAACGCCGCCGTCGTCGCCAACGTCTTCGTCGGGCTTCCTCTCCACCACTCCGTGCTCGGCCAAAACCACGTCTGCTGCGGTACGATCGACATCCCCAATATCGTAAACCCACCGTAGATCACCACCTCAAGCGCGCTCTGCGCGAACTTCTCCGTCTTCGCCCGCCTCGACCTCGTCCACTTCTCCGTCGCGCCGTACCCCAACGCCGCGCGCCCCAAAGGCTCCACCACGAACGCGCGCAACGCCCAATTCATGGCAAATATCACGCAGCAATAGATCGCGGATACTTTCCCATCCATCGCGAGCGACGGCGCGCGCGTCGACGCCGTCGCGTGCCCGGAGCCATGCGTTCGTCCGCTTATCTCCCCAATCAACGCCGCGACCTGCGCGTGGCTCTCTCGCAACGCGTCGATCCACGACGCCACGCGCGACGCTTCGAGCGAGGACGACGCGATCGTCATTCGCGTGAACTCGCGCGCGAGACGATCGCGAATGACGACGAATGGCGATCGCCTTCGAATGCCGATGCGATGCGATCGCGATGCCGATGCGTCGCCGCGAGCGTTGACGCGTCACATTCGCGCGCACGTCATCGATGGAGACCTACATCGGCGAACTGCGAGAAACGAGTAAAGCACTGTGCGCGAAAGGCAAAGGCGTGCTCGCGGCGGATGAATCGACGACGACGATTGGGAAACGGTTGGCGTCGATCGATTGCGAGAACACGGAGGGCGCGAGACGGGCGTTGCGCGAGCTGTTGTTCACCACGAATGGAATAGAACGTCACGTCTCTGGGGTGATCATGGTGGATGAAACGCTGCGAATGAAGAATTCGGCGTCGACGTCGTCGTTCGTGGAGATTTTGAAACAGAAAGGCGTGCTGAGCGGGATCAAGGTGGATTTAGGGACGGAGGCGTTGCCGACGAGCGCGAGCGAGCTCGCCACGAACGGGTTGGATGGGTTAGGGGCGAGGTGTAAGGAGTATTACGCACTTGGCGCGAGGTTTGCGAAGTGGCGAGCGGTGCTTAAGATTGATCGCTCGAGAGGGCTTCCGAGCGCGCTGGCGTTGCGGGAGAATGCGAACGCGTTGGCGAGGTACGCGACGATTTGTCAGGCGAATGGTCTTGTGCCGATCGTCGAACCGGAGGTTTTGATGGAGGGTACGCATGATTTGGCGGCGTGTCGCGCGGCGACGACGCGAGCGCTGGAGGAGGTGTTCGCGGCGTTGAGGTTGCACGGCGCGCGTCTGGACGCGATGATTTTAAAGCCAAACATGGTGACGCCGGGATCGGAGTGCGTCACCGAAGACGCGAGCTCCCTCGACAGTCGCGTGGCGTTCGAGACCGTCACGTGCCTGCTCGACGTCGTCCCAGCGAGCGTGCCGGGGATCTTATTCCTTTCGGGCGGTCAATCCGAGGAGGACGCCACGGAGCGCTTACGCCTCATCGTCAAAGTCGCCGACGACTTGCGAGCGCCGTGGACGTTATCCTTCTCCTACGGTCGCGCGTTGCAATCATCGTGCTTGAAGACATGGCGAGGGAAAGATGAGAACATCGCCCCCGCGCAAGCCGCGCTCCTCGCCCGTGCCGCCGCGAACTCGCTCGCCGCGCTGGGACGACCGTGATCGCCGTCCCGCCGTCCCGCCGTCCCGCGATCCCGCGATCCTTTTCTCTCACCCTCTCCTCGTCTTTCCCTTTGCATGCAACGTCGCGCAAACCTTTTCGTACTCTCACAAGCGCGTCATCACGCACTCGCGCGAACGCGCACGACGCACCGTCGCCTCTTTGCTCTTTGCGCTGTACTCTTCGCGCGGCGCTCGATCGAGGCACCCAATCGAGGCACCGCCGCATTCCCCGACCGCATTCCCCGTCGCTCCGCTCGTACGCGCGCCCATCGCGCGATCGACGCGCGCACTTTGCGCGGTTTCTTTCTCTTCTCCGTCCTCCCTCGAGCGACGCGCGCGAGCGCGGGCGAGGAAACATGTCGCGCAAGCCGCCGCGTCGCGCGCGTCCGCGCGCGCGCGCGCGCGACGCCGACGTCGCCGCCCCCAACGCCGACGCCCACGCGCGCGCGTTCGCCGCCCTTCCGCGAGACGTCATGATTGAAATCGTCTCGCGTTTGTCATTACGAGACCGCACGACGCTGCTCGCGTCGTCGCGCGCGCTCGCGTCGGTGGTGTGCGCGCACTGGCGCGACGCGCTGCGCGATTGGACGCGCGGCGCTCGATGCGCGTTCGTGGATGACGACGAGTCGATCGCGTGCGCGAACGCCCTCGTCGTCGGGGCGTTCGTACGAGCGCTCATGGGATTGACGCGAATGACGACCGACGGAGAGAGTCGATGCGCGGCGTTTTACGCGAGCGCGTTTTACGATGGATGTCAGTCGATCGGCGGTCGATCGACGCACGCGAACGCGGTG
>Ga0222713_10006007_pt1 | contig 11641 bp, 16 predicted proteins | sample C33_649DmetaG_FD_165061 | JGI IMG/M metagenome (GOLD analysis project Ga0222713, IMG submission 165061) | Estuarine water microbial communities from San Francisco Bay, California, United States - C33_649D | ecosystem: Environmental > Aquatic > Marine > Unclassified | place: USA: California...
AAATCCTGAGACGCGGGCACGGCAGCCTAGTGCAGCACACGCGGCGCCGAGAGGGTGAACTCGGGGATCGGTGCATCGAAACGCGTACCGTCTTCTGCCACGACCTGGTAGGCGCCGCGCATGGTCCCGACGGGAGTGGCCAGTATCGAACCGCTGGTGTACTCGAAACTTTCGCCCGGCTTCAGATTCGGCTGCGCGCCGACCACGCCCTGGCCCCTGACTTCCTGCACCAGATTGTTGGCATCGGTAATGATCCAGTGCCGGCTCACCAGTTGCGCCGGAACGTCACCGGTGTTGGTGATGGTGATCGTATAGGCGAAGGCATATCGCTCGGATCCCGCATCCGATTGCTCGGCGATGAATTTTGCGCGCGGAGTGACCGTAAACTGGTATTTGCGTTCGGACATGACCGTATTTTCTCATCCATGGCGGGGTCGCGGAAGCGGCACCACGTCTTTGCCAAGGGTACCGGGAAAGGTCGCAGAACAGTTACAATCACGGGATCATTTTGTGGATAACGTCATGACCCATCGTCTTGCACCCAGCATCCTGTCTGCCGACTTTGCGCGTCTGGGCGAGGAAGTGCAGTCCGTGGTCGCCGCCGGCGCCGACTTGATCCACTTTGACGTGATGGACAACCATTACGTGCCCAACCTCACCATCGGACCGCTGGTGTGCCAGGCGATCCGGCCGCTGGTCAAGGTGCCGATCGATGTGCATCTGATGGTCAAGCCGGTGGACCGCATCGTGCCGGATTTCGCCAAGGCCGGCGCCAACATCATTTCCTTCCATCCCGAAGCTTCGGAGCATATCGACCGCACCATCGGCCTGATCAAGGACAATGGCTGCAAGGCCGGGCTGGTATTCAATCCGGCAACGCCGCTCGATTATCTCGACCATGTCATCGACAAGCTCGATCTGGTGCTGATCATGTCGGTCAATCCGGGTTTCGGCGGCCAGTCTTTCATCCCGGGGGCGCTGGCAAAACTTGCCGAGGCGCGCAAGCGCATCGAGCGCTCCGGCCGCGACATCTGGCTGGAAGTCGACGGGGGCGTCAAGACCGACAACATCGCCGAAATTGCCCGCGCCGGCGCCGACACTTTTGTCGCGGGCTCGGCGATATTCGGCACCAAGGATTACAAGGCCACCATCGCGGCGATGCGCTCAGCGCTCGCCAAATCCTGAAAAAGGTCCAGCAGACGACTTTGCCTGTCGGGTTCGCTGATTACCCCCCATCGTGATTAAACCCGCGTTTCCCATTCCCGTCAGCGCCGTGATGATCGACCTGGACGGGACTTTGCTCGACACCATTCCCGATCTGGCTGCCGCCGTGAACGGCATGTTCGATGCGCTCGGGCAGAAGCCGTTGCCGCTGGAAACCATAACAACCTACGTCGGCAAGGGCATACCGCGGCTGGTAGAGCGCGCACTGGCGCGCGACATGAACGGGCATGTCGATCCCCGGGCGATGACAGAAGCGCTGCCGGTGTTCGAGCGCGTTTACACCGAGATCAACGGCCGTCACACCACGATTTATCCCGGCGTGCGTGAGGGACTGGAATTGCTCAGGTCAGCGGGTTTTCCGCTGGCCTGCGTGACCAACAAGGCGGGCGCATTTACCGGGCCGCTGCTCGAGCGCATGGGGCTTGCAGAGTATTTTTCTCTGACCGTGGCAGGCGATACTCTGCCGCGCAAGAAGCCCGATCCGGATCAACTGCTGCATGCCTGTTCGCATTTCGCCGTGCCGCCATCCTGCATGTTGATGATCGGCGACTCGGTCAACGACGTGCAGGCCGCCCGCGCCGCGGGCTGCCCGGTGTTCTGCGTGCCCTACGGTTATAACGAAGGACACGCCGTGCAGAATCTGGAGGTTGATGCTATAGTAGGCGCGCTTTCCGATTGTATCCCGTTGATTAAAAAGGTTTAATTGTGTTTCTTCCCACGAAGGCCGCAACACTCCCCGGCACCCGGTGCTGGCGTCGCGATTGGCGTTGCTGACTCGCGCTGCTGGTGTGTGCCGTAAGGGTTGCTGTTTCGTTCCTTTTTCGTGGAGTAGGACATGACTGAAGCTGAATTCAATCGACTCGCCGCCGCGGGCTACAACCGCGTGCCGGTGGTGCTCGAAACCTTTGCCGATCTCGACACGCCGCTGTCGATCTACCTCAAGCTCGCACACCGGCCGTACACCTACCTGCTCGAATCGGTTGTTGGCGGCGAACGTTTCGGCCGCTATTCGTTTATCGGTCTGGCGGCGAATACCCGCATAGAAGTAAACGGACATACCTGCCGGGAACTCCGTGACGGCCGCGAGACGTTTCGCGAAGAGGCCGAGGATCCGCTGGCCTTCGTCGACCGCTACCTGCAGCGCTTCAAGGTGGCGACCGACCCGCGGCTGCCGCGGTTCTGCGGCGGCCTCGTTGGCTATTTCGGTTACGACACCGTGCGCTACATCGAGAAGCGGCTGGCCAAAACCGATAAACGCGACGAACTCAATACCCCGGACATCCTGTTGCTGGTGTCCGAGGAGATTGCCATCGTCGATAACCTCTCCGGCAAGCTGTCGCTGGTGGTGTACGCCGAACCGGGACAGCCGGGTGCGTATGCTGCGGCCCGCAAGCGGCTGGCTGAATTGCTGGCGAAGCTGCGCGCACCGGTCACGCTGCCGGAAAGCGCACCGGTACCGTCTGAGCCTGCGGTCTCGGGATTCGGCGAAGCGGCCTACCACCGGGCCGTGGAGCGGGCCAAGAAATACATCTACGAGGGCGACATCATGCAGGTGGTGCCTTCGCAGCGCATGAGCAAGCCTTTCCATGCTTCGCCACTTTCGTTGTACCGCGCACTGCGTGCGCTCAATCCCTCGCCCTACATGTTCTTTTTCAATCTCGACGATTTTCATGTCGTCGGCGCCTCGCCGGAAATCCTCGCCCGCCTCGAAGGCGATACCGTGACCGTGCGCCCGATTGCCGGCACCCGCCGCCGTGGCGCAACGCCGGAAGAAGACGCGGCGCTGGCCACCGAACTGCTGGCCGACGCCAAGGAACGCGCGGAGCACATCATGCTGGTCGATCTGGGACGCAACGACGCCGGTCGCGTTGCGCAGACCGGCACTGTCAAGGTGACCGAGCAGATGGTGATCGAGCGCTATTCGCACGTGATGCACATCGTTTCCAATGTCGAGGCCAAGCTGAAGCCCGGACTGACCGCGATCGATGTGTTGCGTGCGACCTTCCCGGCAGGTACCGTGTCCGGCGCGCCGAAAGTGCGCGCGATGGAAATCATCGACGAACTCGAGCCGGTCAAGCGCTGTATCTACGCCGGCGCAGTCGGCTACCTCGGCTTCCACGGCAACATGGACGTGGCGATCGCGCTGCGCACCGCCGTGGTCAAGGATGGCCGTCTCCACGTGCAGGCCGGCGGCGGAGTGGTCGCGGATTCGCAGCCTGCCGCGGAATGGCAGGAAACCCAGAGCAAGGCGCGGGCGCTGCTGCGCGCCGCCGAGATCGCGGAAGCCGGCCTCGACACGCGACTGGATTGAGAGGGTGTCATGCTGTTGATGATCGACAATTACGATTCGTTTACCTACAACCTTGTGCAGTATCTCGGGGAACTGGGCGAAGACGTTGCGGTGCATCGGAATGATGAGATCACCCTCGACGAAATCGAACGCCTGAAACCGGCGCGCATCGTCGTATCCCCGGGGCCGTGTACGCCGAATGAGGCCGGTGTCTCGGTGCCACTGATCGAAAAATTCGCCGGCAAGATTCCCATTCTCGGCGTCTGCCTCGGCCATCAAAGCATCGGCCAGGCCTTCGGCGGCAAGATTGTTCATGCGAAACAGTTGATGCATGGCAAGACGTCGCAGATCCAGCATGAGAGCAAAGGCGTCTTCCGCGGCTTGCCGCAGCCGTTTCCAGCGACCCGTTACCACTCGCTGGTCATCGAGCGCGAGAGCCTGCCGGATTGCCTGGCGGTGACGGCCTGGACTGACGACGGCGAGATCATGGGCGTGCGCCACAAGACACTGGCGGTGGAGGGCGTGCAGTTCCATCCCGAATCGGTGCTGACCGAGCACGGACATCAGCTGCTGAAAAATTTTCTCGAGGAAAACAGGCAATGAAACCGCAGGAAGCGCTGGCGCGCATCATCGAACACCGTGAAATCTTCCACGACGAGATGCTGTCGCTGATGCGTCAGATCATGAGCGGCGAAGTGTCGCCGGTGCTGATCGCGGCGATCATCTCGGCGCTGCGGGTGAAGAAGGAAACCATAGGTGAAATTGCAGCGGCGGCTACGGTGATGCGTGAATTCGCGACCCGGGTGCCCGCGCCCGATACCGCGGATTTGATTGATACCTGCGGCACCGGGGGCGACTCGGCCCACACTTTCAACGTGTCCACGGCGGCGATGTTTGTTGCCGCTGCGGCGGGCGCGAAGATTGCCAAGCACGGCGGCCGTTCGGTTTCCAGCAAATCGGGCAGCGCGGATGTGCTCGAGGCGCTGGGTGTCAACATCAACCTCAAACCCGAACAGGTCGCGCAGTCGATTGCCGAAACCGGCATCGGCTTCATGTTCGCGCCCAACCATCACAGCGCGATGAAGCACGCCGCGCCGGTGCGCCGCGAACTCGGCGTCAAGACCCTCTTCAACATCCTCGGGCCGCTGACCAATCCGGCGGGTGCGAAACAACAGGTGATGGGCGTGTTCCATCCCGACCTGGTCGGCATCCAGGCGCGGGTGTTGCAGAAGCTGGGCAGCCGTCGCGTGATGATCGTGCACGGCCTCGAAGGGCTGGATGAACTGTCGATCAGCGGTCCGACCGCGGTCGGCGAACTGAAGGACGGCGCGGTACGCGAATACATGGTGTCACCGGCCGACGTCGGCTTGAAAGCCCAGAACAACGACGCGATCCGCGTCGAAGGCATCGAGCAATCGAAAACGATGCTGCTGGGCGCCCTGGAAAACAAGCCGGGCGCGCCGCGCGACATCGTTGCGCTGAATGCCGGTGCCAGCCTGTATGTGGCGGGGCAGGCAGCCACGCTGGCCGAAGGCGTCAAAAAGGCGCTCGCGGTGATGGCGAGCGGTGCAGCGCGCAGCAAGCTCGATCAATTCGTCGCATATACCCAGAAGCATGGCAGCTGACATCCTGCAACGCATCCTCGCGGTAAAGGCGCAGGAAATCAGCGCCGCGCAGTCGCGCCTTTCATTGGCGGAGGTGCAGGCGGCGGCCCATGCCGCTGCGCCGGCGCGCGATTTTGCCGGCGCCCTGCGCAGCCGGATCAAGGCCGGCAAGCCGGCGGTCATTGCCGAGGTTAAAAAAGCCAGCCCGAGCAAAGGTTTGCTGCGCGCTCAGTTTGACCCTGCAGCCATAGCCGTGACCTACGAGCGCCACGGCGCCGCTTGTCTTTCGGTGCTGACCGACAGCCAGTTTTTCCAGGGCCGACTCGAAGACCTGATGATTGCCCGGGATGCGTGCAGTCTGCCGGTGCTGCGCAAGGATTTCATGGTCGATCCGTACCAGGTTTACGAAGCCCGCGCCGCCGGGGCGGACTGCATACTGCTGATCGTTGCCGCACTGGAACCGGCGCGCATGCAGGAGCTCGAGCGTGTTGCCCACGCTCTGGGGATGGCGGTGCTGGTGGAAGTTCACGACGGAGCGGAACTCGAAGCGGCGCTGCAACTCAAAACCCCATTGCTTGGCATCAACAACCGCAACCTGCGCACCTTTGAGACCACGCTGGATACAACTCTCGGGTTACTTGAAAAAGTGCCGGCTGACCGCATGGTGATTACCGAGAGCGGCATTCTTGGTCCGCAGGATGTGGAGAAAATGCGTCAACGTGACGTGCACGGGTTTCTGGTCGGCGAGGCGTTCATGCGCGCTGCGGACCCGGGCTTGGAACTGCAGCGACTGTTCGGCAAGGCGGCATGACCATGGTGCGTATCGACGATCTGATCATTGGTTTCGACAAGGGACTGCGCACCCTGTTTGCGCCCGCGCACAGCGTACGTAAGGCGCCTGGCACGGAATTGCCTGACGCGGAACTCGATGACCGGCAACGAGCGCTGGCGGCGGCGCTGATGCGGGTGAATCACAGCGGTGAAATATGCGCGCAGGCCCTGTATCAGGGACAGGCCATGACAGCCCGCGATTCATCCGCCCGCGCCGCGCTGGAGGAAGCGGCGCGCGAGGAAACAGAGCACCTGGCCTGGACCGAACAGCGCATCGCCGAGCTGGGCAGCCACAAAAGCCTGCTCAACCCGTTGTGGTATGCCGGATCTTTTGCCATCGGTGCGGCGGCAGGATTGCTGGGCGATCGCTGGAATCTCGGATTCCTGGCGGAAACCGAACGCCAGGTGGTGCGCCATCTGGAAGGGCACCTGAACCGGTTGCCCGCCGAGGACCGCAAGAGCCGCGCCATTGTCGAACAGATGCGTGACGATGAAGCGCGCCATGCCACCAGTGCCTTGCGTCACGGCGGTGCCGAACTGCCGGAGCCGGTGAAGACCGCGATGCAGGCCACCTCGAAGGTGATGACCAGTACCGCCTATCTGCTGTAACGCCTAAGCTTTGGCTTCGAGGATTTCGAAGTCGTGGGTGATGGCCGCGGTTTTCCCCAGCATGATCGACGCTGAACAGTATTTTTCTGCAGACAACTGCACGGCGCGTTCGACCTGCGCCGGTTTCAGGCCGTTGCCGGTGACGACGAAATGGAAATGGATTTTGGTGAAGACCTTGGGGTCTTCCTCCGCGCGCTCGGCTTCGATTTCGAGCACGCAGTCGGTCACCGGGGCGCGCGATTTGCGCAGGATGTGCATGACGTCGTAGGCAGTACAGCCGCCGGTCCCCATCAACACGACCTCCATCGGCCGCGGGCCGAGATCGCGACCGCCGCCCTCGGGCGCTCCGTCAATCACCAGCGCATGGCCGCTGCCGGACTCGGCGACAAAGCTGACGTTTTCTATCCATTTGATACGCGCTTTCATGGCTACTCCCGGGCCTCGGCCTGAAACAGAAGGCGCAAACGATACCAGAACAGGCCGATCATTTCGTGAACGACCCACGCGCTTTTGCGCAGTGCGCGGGCATCGGGCAGGAAATCGAGGACTGTCAGCGGACCGTGGGTTACGTGCCCGGTGGGAGCGGGGATGATGCTGAATCCCGATTGCTCGAAGGCAAAGCGCGCGCGCGGCATGTGCCAGGCATGGGTCACCAGGATTACGTTGGCGATGCCCTGGGGGCGGAGCAGCCGGTGGCTGTAGCGGGCGTTCTGCAAAGTGTTGTCGGAATCGCCCTCCTGCCAGCGGACTGCAACGGCAAAGTCTTTTTCCAGCACGTGCTTCATGGCACGGGCTTCGCTGCTCTCCCCCCCGTCGGGTCGTCCGCCACTGACCAGCAGGGGCAGCCCGGTCGCGCGCTGCAGGTGTGCTGCGTAGCGCAGGCGCACCAGCGTTTCCGCCGAAACCGTGTCACCGCCGTATTCGGGTGCCTGCAGATATCTGCCGCCACCCAGCACGACGATGGCCTGGGCATCGCGGGCAATCACCCTCTCCGGAGGCGACTCCCAGAGGGCGATCAGCCAGTTCGCCAACAGCGGCATGGACAGCAGGTAGAGCCCGCCCAGACCGCTGACGAACAGTGCCCGGGCGGTGCGTGGACGGGCACGCCGCAACAGCAGTCCGCCGGCGAGGAACAGGATCAGCAGGCCCGGGGGCAGCAGAAATGCAACCAAAGCGTTGGTCAGTTGCCACGACGTCATATTATTTAACTATATGATTTTAAAGCAATTTTAATTGCGGGGCGGATTTGCCGGGGTGATCATGGAGTTTGACACATCTGCTTGATTTCCCATAAAATTCGCGGTTTCGCTGAATCAAGCAGAACTGCACGACGGGCAACATCATGAAGACTTATTCCGCCAAGCCGCACGAAGTCAAACAAGATTGGTTTGTGGTCGACGCCTCCGGCAAAGTGCTGGGCAGGCTCGCCGCCGAAATCGCACGCCGCCTGCGCGGCAAGCACAAGCCGGAATTCACCCGGCACATCGACACCGGCGATTTTATCGTCGTCGTCAATGCCGACAAGCTGCGCGTCACCGGCAACAAGGCGCAGGACAAGTTCTACCATCGCCACACCACTTTCCCGGGCGGTCTCTACACGACCTCGTTCGAGAAAATGCAGGCCAAGCATCCCACCCGCGCGCTGGAAAAAGCGGTCAAGGGCATGCTGCCCAAGGGACCGCTGGGTTACGCGATGCTGAAAAAACTGAAGGCTTACGCCGGCACGGATCACCCGCATGCCGCGCAGCAGCCCAAGCCCCTCGAAATCTAGGACACAGACCATGGCAGTTCAAAAGAATTACGGTACCGGCCGGCGCAAAAGCGCGGTCGCTCGCGTTTACCTGCAACCCGGCAAAGGCAACATCGTTGTCAACGGCAAACCGGTGGACGAGTTTTTCTCCCGGGAGACCGGCCGCATGGTCGTGCGCCAGCCGCTGGTGCTGGTGGAAAAGCTGCAGGATTTCGACATCAACATCAACGTTGACGGCGGCGGCGAGTCCGGTCAGGCCGGCGCGGCCAGGCACGGCATTACCCGCGCGCTGATCGACTACGACGTGGCGCTCAAGCCTGTGCTGCGCAAGGCTGGTCTGGTCACGCGCGATGCGCGTGAAGTCGAACGCAAGAAAGTCGGCTTGCGCAAGGCGCGGCGTCGCAAGCAGTTCTCCAAGCGTTAACGCAGTTTTTTGGCAGAACAGTGGTTCAGACAAGCCGCCCGAGGGCGGCTTTGTCGTCTCTGGTGAATTGAAGTTGTCGCTGCCGGCAGACAGCCGGCGGAGGCAGGAAGGCGGAGCGAGATGACTGCAAAGAAAACCATAAAGACCGGCATCGTCGGTGGAACCGGATATACCGGGGTCGAGCTGCTGCGCCTGCTTGCGCAGCATCCCCAGTGCGAATTGCGGGCGATTACTTCCCGCAAGGAAGCGGGCATGCCGGTGGCTGACATGTTTCCGAACCTGCGCGGTCACGTCGACCTGTGTTTCAGCGAGCCTGCCGCGGCAGGACTGGAGCAGTGCGATGTGGTGTTTTTTGCGACACCCAACGGCGTGGCGATGCAGGAAGCACGCGCGCTGGTTGATGCGGGGGTGCGCATCATCGACCTTGCAGCGGATTTCCGCATCAGGGACGTCGCGCTCTGGGAAAAATGGTACAAGATGAAGCACGCCTGCCCGGAACTGGTCGCCGAGGCGGTCTATGCGCTGCCCGAAATCAACCGCGAGCAGATTGGCAAGGCGCGGGTCATTGCCAATCCGGGTTGTTATCCGACCGCGGTGCAGCTCGGATTCCTGCCCTTGATCGAGGCCGGCATCGTTGATCTCGATCATTTGATCGCCGACGCGAAATCGGGCGTTTCGGGTGCGGGTCGCAAGGCGGAAACCCATATTCTGCACGCCGAAGCCGCGGACAACTTCAAGGCTTACGGGGTCACCGGCCATCGCCATCATCCGGAAATCGCGCAGGGCCTCACCCGCGCTGCCGGACGCGCGGTCGGACTGGTTTTTGTGCCGCATCTGACGCCGATGATCCGCGGCATCCATGCCACGCTGTATGCACGGCTTACCGGCGATGTCGACCTGCAGGCGCTTTATGAAAAACGCTATGCCGGCGAAACCTTTGTCGATGTGATGGCCGCCGGCAGTCATCCCGATACGCGCTCGGTGCGCGGCGCCAATCACTGCCGGATCGCGGTGCATCGCCCGCAGGGCGGCGACATCGCCGTTGTGCTGTCGGTCATCGACAATCTGGTCAAGGGTGCGGCTGGCCAGGCTGTGCAGAACATGAACATCATGTTCGGTTTTGCCGAGGACGCGGGCCTGAAGCAGATCGCGCTGCTGCCGTGAGCGGATGAAAAGGGCGCTGAAAACGCTGGTTCGCCGTTTTGGCATCGATGCGCCGCAATTGGCAGTGCGGCCGCATGTGCCGTGGTACTGGCGCTGGGCGGGCATACTCACCCTGGTGGCAGTGGTGGTGGGCGTCAGCTGGCTGACCTATGATTTCGGTCTCGAGTATGCCGGATTCCGTCAGAGCGAGGCGACGCGACTGCGGGCGCAACTGGACGAAACCGTCAAGCAGCAGAAGACGGAACTGGCCGAACTCAACGCCCGCACAGTGGCCGCGGAGCGCCAGTTGCAGATCGAGCGCGCAACATTCGGCGATCTGGCAAAGCAGGTGAAAGCGTTATCCCAGGAAAACGCGGCGTTGAAGGAAGACCTGGCTTTTTTCCAGTCGCTTACGGCGACCGGCAAGGAGGGCGACATCAGCGTGAACCGCTTCCGCCTGATACCGGATGCGGTACCGGGGGAATATCGCTACCAGTTGCTGCTGGTGCAGGCCGGGGCGCGGGCGAAGGAATTCAACGGCCGTTTGCAGTTTGTGTTGAATCTGCAGCAGGATGGCCGTAAAGTGGCGCTGGTGCTGCCCTCCGATCCCGGCCGGGAGGAAGCAAAGCAATATCGCGTCAGCTTCAAGTTGTTTCAGCGGGTCGAGGGCATGTTCAAGATTGCCCCTGATGCCGCAGTCAAGGGGCTGCAGATTCGCGTATTCGAAGGCAATTCCGATACGCCGAAACTGACCCACAACATCACGATTTCTTAGCAGGAGAGCGCATATGTTTGGCAATAAAACCAACAAGCCGCAAAACCGTATTGATTGCCTTATCGGTGCAGGTACGGTCATCGAGGGCGATCTGACTTTTGACGGTGGCCTGCGGGTCGATGGCCGCGTGCACGGCAACGTCAGCTCGGCCGAGGGCAAACCCGGCACCCTGGTATTGTCCGAGGCGGCACGGATCGAAGGCGAAATCCGCGTTTCCCATGTGGTCATTAACGGTGCGGTGGTGGGTCCGGTGCATGCCGCTGACTACGTTGAACTGCAAAGCAAAGCCAATGTCACAGGGGATGTGTATTATCGGACGCTGGAGATGCACCTCGGTGCCGTTGTCCAGGGAAGGCTGGTCTATCAGGACGAAGCCAAAGCCGAGAAGGTCGTGAAGTTCAAACCTGCTTCGGCCGAATGACAGAGTGCCGGACGGGATCGCCACCGAATTGATTTGAGGAGCACGCAATGAATGCAGTATCCGAAGCCGTCGTAACGGAAACAATGCCGGATCCGCTGGTCTTTACCGAAAATGCGGCGTCCAAGGTCCGCCAGTTGATCGAGGAAGAAGGCAACCCCGAACTCAAGCTGCGGGTATTTGTCACCGGCGGCGGCTGCTCGGGCTTCCAGTACGGATTTACTTTCGACGAGGCGGTGAACGAAGACGACATGTCGATGCACAAGGGTGGCGTCACGCTGCTGATCGACCCGATGAGCCTGCAGTACCTGAGCGGTGCCGAAATCGATTATCAGGAGAACGCCGAAGGCGCACAGTTCGTGATCAAGAACCCCAACGCGTCTTCCACCTGCGGCTGCGGTTCCTCCTTCTCCGCCTGACGTTTTTTTCGTTTACTCTGAAACGGGGGCTGCGGCCCCCGTTTTCATTTTGTAGATGCGACTATTCAGGCGGGATAAATCGCACCGAGCACGCGGGGGCCGCTGGCACCGGTGACCCGTGGCAGGTTGCCCGGCTGGCGGGAAAGGGTTCTTG
>Ga0222713_10006011_pt1 | contig 11632 bp, 12 predicted proteins | sample C33_649DmetaG_FD_165061 | JGI IMG/M metagenome (GOLD analysis project Ga0222713, IMG submission 165061) | Estuarine water microbial communities from San Francisco Bay, California, United States - C33_649D | ecosystem: Environmental > Aquatic > Marine > Unclassified | place: USA: California...
GGGGGTGCGCCACAACGCGAGGTCGGTGCCGCTCTCGGTGGCGGCGACCGCCTTCAGGTGTTCGGTGGTGCAGGTGTCGCTCAGGATCTGGCGGGCCAGCGAACGCAGTTCGTTCTGATCGGAGCTCAGTGAGAAGTCCATCAGCGGGCCGCCCTCGGGAATCCGAGCGAGAACATGGTGATGAGGTCGCGCTGCATCTCGTTCGTGCCACCGCCGAAGGTGAGGATCAACATGCCGCGATAAAGGCTCTCGAGGCGCGCGCGCAACACCGAACCCGGCGTGCCCTGCTTCAGATATCCGGGAGGTCCGAGGATCTCGAACAGCAGACGAAAAGCTTCGAGATAGAACTCGGTGCCGTACACCTTGATGGACGAACAGTGTCCGACGTCGAGCTTGCCCTGCGTGGCCTCCCACGCGGATTGCCAGTTCATGAGCCGCAACACGTCGAGCTTGGCGTGCACGCGGGCCAGGTTCAGTTGCACCCACTCCTGATCGGCGACGCGACGACCGTCGGGCAGGTTGGTCTTCTTGGCCCATTCCAACGTGTCGGCCAGCGCGCGCTCGACCACACCGGTGGAGCACAAGGTGACGCGCTCATGGTTCAACTGGTTGGTGATGAGGGTCCAGCCCTTGTTCTCTCCGCCGACGCAGTTCTCGACCGGAATGCGCACATCGTCGAGGAACATCGCGTTGATGTCGTGCTCGCCGATGAGGTTCAGCTTCTGCAGGGTGATTCCGGGGGTGTTCATCGGCATGATCAGGATGCTGATGCCCTTGTGCTTGGCGGCGTCGGGGTCGGTGCGCACGGCCAACCAGCAGTAATCGGCGTCGCTCGAGAGCGAGGTCCACATCTTCTGTCCGTTGACCACGTACACGTCGCCGTCGCGCACGGCACGGGTTTGCAACGACGCGAGGTCGGTGCCGGCGTTGGGCTCGCTGTAGCCGATGCAGAAGTGGATGTCGCCGGCCAGGATCTTGGGCAGGAAGAAGTCCTTCTGCTGGTCGGTGCCGAAGTTCATGATGGTGGGGCCGACCGTGTTGATGCTGAGCATCGGGACCGGCGCACCGGCGCGCATGGACTCGTCGAAGAAGATGAACTGTTCGATGGCGCTGCGACCCTGGCCGCCGAAATCCTTGGGCCACCCGATGCCCGCCCATCCGTCGGCGCACATCTGCTTCCAGACGCGACGGGGCGCCTTGCCGATGCCGTGGCTGGTGTTGAGCTCGGCCACGGTGGCCTCGTCCAGCAGTTTCTCGTAGTAGCCGCGAAGCTCGGCGCGCATGGCGTCCTGCTCTTCGGTGTATCCGATTTCCATCCTGACCCCCGGGTTTGGTTCGCTTCGGTTCTAGCAGAAGACCACCGGAAATGCCCTTGCCAACTAGGGTCAAATTTTCATGACGACGGATCTGAAACTCGGCTGGCACATCGGCTATTGGGGCCGGTCGATGCCGGTCGGCGTGCCCGAAACCCTGAAGATGATCGAGGCCCTCGGCTACGACTCGGTCTTCACCGCGGAGTCGTGGGGCAGCGACGCCATTTCGCCCTTGGCATGGTGGGGTGCCGGAACCACGAAACTGCGACTCGCCACCAACATCGTGCAGATCTCGGCGCGCACACCAACGGCTACCGCGATGGCGGCCATCACCATGGACCACCTGTCGGGCGGTCGTTTCTGTCTGGGTCTGGGCGTCAGCGGACCTCAAGTGGTGGAGGGTTGGTACGGGCAGCGCTTCAACAAGCCTTTGGCGCGCACCCGTGAGTACGTCGACATCATCCGCAAGGTGCTGAAGCGCGAGGAGCGTCTCTCCAATGCCGGACCGGAGTACCCGATCCCGGCCCGGGACGGTTTGGGTCTCGGCAAGGCCCTCAACGTGATGACGCACCCCGTTCGAGCGGACTTGCCCATCTTCTTGGGTGCCGAAGGTCCGAAGAACGTGGCGTTGGCGGCCGAGATCGCCGACGGTTGGTTCCCCATCTTCTATGCGCCTCGTCACGAGGGCATGTACGCCAAACATCTGGCCGAGGGATTCGCGCGGCCGGGCGCGCGGCGCACTCCCGACGACTTCGAGATCCTGGCCATGGCCACCACCTTCATCGACGACGACATCGAAGCCGCTTACAACCGCGCGCGTCCGACCATCGCTCTGTACGTCGGGGGAATGGGAGCCCAGGAGATGAACTTCCACGCCGACGTGTTCCGTCGTCTCGGTTATGAGGAAGCCGTCGACACGATCCAGAACCTGTTCCTGAACGGCAAGCAAGCCGAGGCCATTGCCGCGGTTCCCAAGGAAATGGTGGACGAGATTTGTTTGGTCGGCCCGGCGGCCAAGATTCGCGACGACCTGGCCGCGTGGAAGGAGAGCAAGGTCACCACCCTGATCATCGGTGGTTCACCCGACACTCTGCGCACGATGGCCGAGTTGGTGTACGGCTGACGGGGAGGCGACGACATGACGATGCCCGACTACTTGCGCGACATGGCGGCTCGCGTCTCCAATTGGGGACGCTGGGGCGCGGACGACCGACGGGGCACCTTGAACCTCATCGACGAGGCGGCGGTGCGCCGTGGCATGGCCGCCGCCCGACAGGGCAAGGTGTTCTCGCTCACGTATCCCTTCGACGAGGACGGACCGCAGTTGGGGTTCATCCCGGGCCGCGTGAACCCCGAACGCAAGATGATCTCGCTGAATCACTCGATGTCGGGGGACCCGGGCGACTTCACCTCCAGTGACGACGCGGTGACCATGGGTGTCCAAGCGTCGACGCACCTGGATTCGTTGGCACACGTCGGTTACGACGGACTGCTGTACAACGGCCTGTCCGACACCACCACCGACGAAACCGGTAGCACCGAGTTGGGTATCGAGAAGGTGGGGCCCGTGGTGTCGCGCGGAATCCTGCTCGACATCGCCCGCGTTCATGGTGTCGATTTCTTCGACGATGCTCACGCCATTGGTGGCGACGATCTGGACAGAGCGGCGGCCCTCGGTGGCATCACGGTGATGCCCGGCGACATCGTGTGCGTGCGCACCGGACACCAGCATTGGTTGCGCGTGGGGGACAAGGTCCACTATTCGTACCCGACCCCGGGTCTGGGCCAGAAGAGCATCGAATGGATTCGTGACCACGACGTGGCGATCGTGGCCACCGACACGATCGTGTTCGAGTGCTACCCACCCGAGGACCCGGCGGCGATGTTGCCGGTGCACATGATCAACATCCGCGACATCGGCCTCACCCAGGGTCAGAACTGGGCTCTCGACGAACTGGCCGCCGATTGTGCGGCCGACGGCCAGTACGACTTCTTGCTCACCGCCACTCCGTTGCCGTTCACCCGTGCGGTGGGCGGCCCGGTGGCCCCCACCGCCATCAAGTGAGCGTCAGAGGCTGAGCAGTCGGCGAATGCGCTCGTCGGTGCTGGGGTGCGTGGAGAACAGTCGCGACATGTTCACTCCGCCCTGACGACGTCCCCGGAACTCGGCCAGCGGATTGTGGATGTACGCCTGGGCCTGGGCCGGCGCCACGTTCATCGGGATGCGCTGGGCCATGGTCTCGATGCGCTCGAGCGCTCTTGCCAGCGGCACGCCCGTTCCCAGGAGTTCGGCGGCCGAACGATCGGCCTCGAACTCGCGACTGCGACTGATGGCCATCTGGATGAGTGACGCCGAGATGGGCGCGAGCATGGAGATGAGCAGCAGTGCGATGGGGTTCGGACGGTCCTCGTCGTCTCGCCCTCCGCCGAACAGCGCGGCGAAGTAGGCCATTTGCGCGATCGCCGAGATCGCGGTGGCCACGGCCGCCGCCACCGAGCCGATGAGGATGTCGCGGTTGCGCACGTGCATCAACTCGTGCGCCATCACTCCCTCCAGTTCGTCGTGGGGCATCGAACGCAACAGACCTTGCGTGGCGCACACCACCGCGTTGCGCGGACCGCGTCCGGTGGCGAAGGCGTTGGGCTGCTCGCTGGGTGAGATGGCCACACGGGGCATGGGCATGTTCGCGCGCGCGGCGAGCGACTGGACCATTCGGTAGAACTCGGGTGCGTCGGCCTCGGTGATGACGACCGCCTGCGCCGATCGAAGCGCGAGGCGATCGCTGAACCAGTAGCTGCCGCCCACCATCACGAGCGCGATGACCAAACCGATCATCACGGCACCACTGCTGCCGCCGCCGAGCATCGCCGCCACCGCGACGATCAATCCGCCGAGGCCGGCGAGCAGAACAGTTGTCTTCAGAGTGTTCTTGAACATGGCTCCTCTTGTCGAAAAGGTGAATCAGGGTGTGCGTTGGTGTGCGCGCGGTGTCAGAAGTCGAAGATCTCGCCGAAGATGCTCTTGGTCTTGCTCTTTTTCTTGCCGTACTTGTACTTGTCGTCATCGTCCCAGTCATCGTCGTCGCGTCGCGACAAGGGTGCCGGTTGCGACGAGCGCTCGATGATCTTGTCCAGTTCACCACGATCGAGCCACACGCCACGGCACTTGGGGCAGTAGTCGATCTCCACGCCTTGCCGATCGGTCATGACGAGGTCGGTGTCGGTGCAGGTGGGGCACTTCATGATGCATTCCTCTTTCTGATGATGATTTTGTGGACTTCCTCGACCCAGAGAACCGACGAGGCGATCGCAATGGCGATCAGCCACTGCACGCCGGAGATCGACGTGGTGTCGAACAGTCGCTGCATCGGACCGAAATGGGTGACTGCGACCTGGAGACCGATCACGGCGACCAGAGACATCCACAAACGGCTGTTGCGGAAGGTGGCGGCTCGGAACACCGTGAGAGTGTCGCTGCGACTGTTGAGGATGTTGAAGAACTGGAACAACACGAAGGTGTTGAACGCCATGGTGCCGGCCACCGTTGCCACACCGGCGTAGGGCTCGTCGCCCGGCGCCCACTGCAACACGGCGAGAGTTCCAAGCGCCATCAGGACACTGGAGATGAGAATGGCCCTCCAGCGATGGGTGGTGAGGATCTTCTCGTCCATGGGGCGAGGTCGGCGCCGCATGACGTCCGCTTCGGGCTCGTCCAGTCCGAGGGCCATGGCCGGCGGACCGTCCATGATGATGTTCACCCACAGGATGGCGATGGCGGCGAAGGGCTTGCCCTTGGCGATGTCGAGCAACGAGGCCGCCAGGAACAAAAGAGCGAAGCCGATGGTGGTGCTCAGCTGGAAGCGCACGAACTTCACGATGTTGTCGTAGATGGTGCGTCCGCGCTTGACGGCGCCGACGATGGTGGCGAAGTTGTCGTCGGTGAGCACCATGGTGGCGGCTTCCTTGGTCACCTCGGTGCCGGTGATGCCCATCGCGATGCCCATGTCGGCCTTCTTCAGTGCCGGCGCGTCGTTCACGCCGTCGCCGGTCATGGCCACCACGTTGCCCCGCTTCTGCAGCGCGGCGACCAGACGCATCTTGTGTTCGGGCGCCACACGGGCGAAGACCGCGATGTCGTCGATGCGTCGGTCCAGTTCCTCCTCGCTCATCTGGTCCAGTTGCTGACCGGTGACCGCATGAATCTGACCCTCGGCCAGGTTCAACTGCTCGCCGATGGCGGCGGCGGTGAGGCCGTGGTCGCCGGTGATCATCTTCACCTTGATGCCGGCCTCGCGGGCCTCGACGATCGCCTGGCGCGCTTCGGGTCGCGGCGGGTCGACGATGCCGACCATCGCCAGCAGTGTGAGGCCGTCGATGAGGCTCGCGGGATCCGCGCCGGACGCCATGAATTCGTCCCATGCCTCCACGGTGAACTCGCGTTGGGCCACGGCGAGCACGCGCATGCCCGCGGTCGCCAACTCGTCGTTGTGGGCCAGCACCGCCGACTTCATCCGAGCGATCGGGGCCGCGATTCCGGTTTCATCGATGGCCGACACGCTTCGCGCGAGAACCACGTCGGGGGCGCCCTTCACGAACATCTGGATGTGGGTGTCGCCGTTCCCATCGGGGATCTCGTGGACGGTGGCCATCATCTTCAACGACGAGTCGAAGGGGACCTCGGCCAGACGCGGATGTTGACGGCGCTCGTCCTCGACGTCGATACCACCCTTGGCCGCCAACACGTTGAGGGCACCTTCGGTGGGGTCGCCGACCAGGGTCCATTGCCCGTCGACCTTGCGGATGACCGAGTCGTTGCACAGCGCCATGGCCAGCAGCGACGTGGTGATCGCCAACGGTGAATCGCCGTCGACGCGCTCGACGGTGCCCTCGGGTGAGTAGCCGCTGCCCGTCACCTCGTGAACCTTGTTCTGGATCACGAAACGCACGGCGGTCATCTCGTTGAGGGTGAGGGTGCCCGTCTTGTCGCTGCAGATCACACTGGTGCAACCCAGCGTCTCGACGCTGGCGAGTCGCTTCACGATGGCGTTTCGCTTGGCCATCTTCGACACCCCGATGGCCAAGGTGACGGCGGTGACTGCGGGCAGACCTTCGGGGATGGTGGCCACGGCCAACGCAACGGAGAGATTGAGAAGTTCGGTGAAGCCACTTCCTCGTATCAAGCCGATGATGAAGACGAGCGCGACGATGCCCGCCGAGAGAAGGGCCAAACTGTGCGCCAAGCCGTTGAGCTGGCGTTGCAGGGGCGTCAACTCGGGCGCGGCGCCCTTCAACAAGCCGGCGATTCGTCCGATCTCGGTCGACATTCCGGTATCGGTGACGACGATCTCGGCGCGACCACGGGTGACGGTGGTGTTCATGAAGGCCATGCAGTGGCGATCGCCGATTCCGGCGTTCGCCTCACTCACGACGTCGGTGCTCTTCTCGACCGGATGGCTCTCGCCGGTGAGGGCGGCTTCGTCGATCTCCAGATTGACCGCGGTGATGATGCGACCGTCGGCCGGAATGCGGTCACCGGCCTCCACGAGGACGATGTCGCCGGGGACCAGGTCGACGGTGGATGCGGATTGGAGTTGACCATCGCGACGGACCCTGGTGGTGGGGGACAACATGCGTTTCAGGGCGTCGAGCGATGCCTCGGCACGATTCTCCTGGATGAACCCGATGGTCGCGTTCGCCAGAACCACCACCAACACCACGATCGGTGTCTTCAGTTCACCGGACACGGCAAAGCTGACGGCGGCGGCTCCCAACAGGATGAGGATGAGGAAGTCCTTGAACTGCAGGAGGAATCTCTTCCAACCCGGCACCCGTACTTCGGCATCGAGGGCGTTCGGGCCGTGCTGATCGAGTCGTCGGAGGACCTCGTCGGTGGTCAGACCCTCGATGGAACTTTCCAATCGAGCCACGACCGCGTCGCGGTCGGCTTGGTGATGTGCGAGCGAATCATCGATTGTCGACGTCATGGAAACCTTTCGGACGCGGCCGTGGCCGATTACCGAAGGTCTCTCCCTCCCTAAGGAGCCGGGCCGGGCGGTGAAGCCGTACTGACGACGCCGGTTCGCTGGTTTCCCAGCGGGGATACTCCCCTTCAGCAGTGAAGAATAGGGAACACGATGCACCACTTCAATTCAGGGTGGTTCAATGTGAACGTGACATCTGTCGGGGAAGAGGAAAACGGGGGAGGCACCAACCTCTCGGGGTGGGCGGAGGATGCCGCCGGTCTGCACCGTGATTTCCAGTTTTCCGACTTCACGACGGCATGGCGCTTCATGGGGCTCGTGGCCACCGCGGCCGAGCGTTCGGACCACCACCCGGATTGGTCGAACAGTTACAACCGGGTCTCGATCACCCTGATCAGCCATGACGTGGGCAAGGTGACCGGTCGTGACCGGCGCCTGGCTGCGCTGATCGACGAGATCCACCACACCGTTAGCGTGGAAGACCGATGAGCGAGAAGTTGCATCCCAACGTGGTGCGCGTGGTGGAAGCCGCACGCCAGCTGGGCCTGGAAATCACCCCCCGTAGGTTCCCCGACGGCACGAAGACCGCGGCCGATGCCGCGGCCGCCATAGGGGTGGAGATCGGGCAGATCGTGAAGAGCCTGATCTTCGCCGTGGACGGCGAAGTGGTGCTGGCCTACGTGAGCGGCGCCAACCAGTTGGACGAGAAGAAGCTGGCGCTGGCCGCCGGCGGGCTGAAGTGCGCGCGGGTGGATGCTGACGTGGTTCGCGAGGCGACCGGATTTCCCATCGGTGGAGTTCCTCCGTTTGGTCATGCAACTCAACTGCGTGTGTTCGTGGACCCGGACTTGTTGCAGTACGACGAAGTATGGGCGGCTGCGGGAACGTGGAACGACGTGTTCGGCGCAACGCCGGCTGACATCGTTCGTGTCGCCGGTGGAATGGTCACCGACCTGAAGCGCGTGTGACACCAAGGGCGTACACTTCGACCATGGACAGCTGGCAGAACCCGAATGAAGACGCGCGCGGCGTCGACATCGGCCAGATTCGCGAATTGTTGCGAATGTCGGTAGCCGAGCGGGCGCATGAAATGGTCAGGGTTGCGAACTTGATGGCCAAGGCAAGAGAATCCGTTCGGATCGGACGAACCGTCGAACCGTGACCGCGTTTGATCCCTTTGAAATGTGCCGAATTCTCAACGATGAGAATGTCGAGTACGTAGTGCTGGGTGGTTTCGCGGCGAATCTACTGGGATCGCCGGTAACGACTCGTGATCTCGATGTGATCCCCGATCGGACAAAAGACAATCTTGATCGTCTTGGTCGCGCTCTCACTCGGATGAATGCGAAGATCCGTGTCTCGGGAGATCCTGTGCCCACCAAAATCGACGGACCGTTTCTGGCGAACATGCCACACATGTTGAATCTGGTCACGGACTTTGGAGATATCGACATCACGTTCACTCCAGCCGGCCGAGCTGGTGATTACGCGGGGTGGAAATCGAATTCGTCCCCCGCTTTGATCGACGAGGGCCTCATCGTCGAGGTCGCATCGTTGGATGACATCATCGACTCGAAGCGAGCCGCCAACAGGGCGAAGGACCATCTCTCCTTGCCGTACCTCGAGTCCCTTCGGGATGAAATTCGCCGTCAAGCCAACGACTGAGGAGTGCCCGTCAAAGGGATTGCCCATTAGTGGCGTGCCTCCCTTTGGTCACAGCACACAACTGCGTGTGTTCGTTGATCCGGACTTGTTGCAATACGACGAGGTGTGGGCCGCAGCGGGAACGTGGAACGACGTGTTCGGTGCTGCGCCAGCAGACATTGTGCGTGTCGCTGGCGGCGTCGTCACCGACCTGAAACGCGCCTGATCAATCGCGTAGCGTCATCGTTGCCGAGTACCGTCTTGGTTCACCTGAAGGGTTGCTCTATGTCAAACATTGATAAGTATGGCCGCATTGACCCGCCTCTTGCGGCTGGAGAGATTGAGACTCTGGTTGGCTTTCTGGAATGGCAACGGTCAACCCTTGAATGGAAGACACGTGGATTGAGCAAGAGTGATCTTGGTCAGACAGTGGGACAGTCATCAATGACTCTCGGTGGAATCCTGAAGCACATGTCGTTCGTCGAGGATCATTGGTTCTCTCATTTCTTCTTTAATCGAGCTCGATCGAAAATGTGGCTGTTCGTGGACTGGACAGCCACACCGGACTGGGAGTGGACTTCAGCTGCTCTTGACTCGCCCGACACCTTGTTGTCAATCTGGAAAGCCTCGGTTGATGCATCGCGTGTTGCTCTCGCCGAGGCTCTTGCAATCGGCACTTTGGATCGGGTGTCTGCAAGATCTTGGGATAATGGGGAGTCACCCACACTTCGCTGGATTCTTATTCACATGATCGCGGAGTATGCGCGCCACAACGGGCATGCTGACTTGATTAGGGAAGTAGTTGACGGGCAAGTGGGAGAATAGGTTTCCAAACCCAAGGACGGCGTGCCTCCCTTTGGTCACACAACCCAACTGCGTGTGTTCGTCGATCCTGACCTGTTGCAGTATGACGAGGTGTGGGCCGCAGCGGGAACGTGGAACGACAACTTCGGTGCGAACCCGAATGACATCGTGCGCGTCGCCGGTGGTGTTGTCACCGACCTAAAGCGGGGCTAACGGCCACCTTTTCTCGCCCACACTTCGACGTAAGGGCCATGTGTGACGTCGTTGATGTGGAAACCAGTAGATCTCACGGCAGTTTCAAAAGAATCTTCTGGCCACGTTGTGTACCAGCGTCGACCATCACTCTCGTCTAGCCAACCAGATTCCCCGGTTGCAGGCACACATGCATATAAGAGACCATTTGGTTTCAGTAGATCTCGTAGGTCGCGAAGTACGAAATTCATTTCTGACTTCTCCAAATGCACGAGTGACGCTTGCGCCCAAACACCATCGAAAGACGCTGGCGTGAAGATGGAACTGATGTTTCGAATATCGCCTTGTATGACATCACCCTGTCGACTAGCCATTTCGATGAACGCAGGATTCAGATCAATACCGATGGGCTTGTGCCCGCCCTCGCTGAAGATCCGAATATCGCGTCCAGGTCCACAGCCAAGGTCAAGGATGTGAGAACCAGGGGAGAGGAGTGAAGTGAAACGTGCGGGGCGATCAAGCAAATGGGTTGCGTACTTCTCTTGATAGGCAATCGGATTCGCGCTGTATGCCGCAACAGAAATGATGACGGGGTCATTGTTGGGGCTTTCACTCACACGTCAATAGTGCCATGTAGATGGAGCTTTTGGCGATGGGTTTCCTAAGCCAATAGCGGCGTGCCTCCCTTTGGTCACAGCACTCAACTGCGTGTGTTCGTGGACCCCGACTTGTTGCAATACGACGAGGTTTGGGCTGCTGCGGGAACGTGGAACGACGTGTTCGGTGCGGCGCCTGCGGACATCGTGCGTTTCGCTGGTGGCGTGATCACCGACCTAAAACGGTTGGCATAATCACCATCCAAGTCGCACCGCGAAGTGCGATGCTTGGGTCATGACAGTACGCGAGCTCGTGCAGCTTTTTTACGAGAAGTTCTGGAACGAGGTCGACCTCGGACTGGTCGCCGAGATACTTCACTCCGATGTGACGTTCCGAGGCTCTGTCGGCGTCGGCGCGAGCGGGCGCGAAGAAGTCTGTGACTACGTCCGGATGGTGACTACGGCGCTCTCGGACTATCGATGCGACGTCGAGCAGTTGATTGTGGAAGGTACGAGCGCAGCCGCCATTGTCCGGTTCTCCGGAGTCCATACCGGTGATTTTCTTGGCTTTCCTCCGACCGGTCGCCGGGTCGAATGGGTTGGCGCAGCGTTCTTCGTCGGACACGAGAACCGACTGCGTGACATCTGGGTGTTGGGTGATCTGGAGTCGCTACGTGCCCAACTCAAATCGGCTTGCTGAATTTCGCGGAGGGCAAACGTCAGGCCGGTGAACGGCTGCACAAATCAACAGTGGCGTGCCGTCTTTCGGCCGGGCCTCCGCGTTGATGTTGCGTAATGGTCCGCGTGAAACTCCTTCCGTCGTCGCGCGCGCCGCAGCGATGACTCGTGAATGGTACATTCGCGATCCGTGACGCAATCACTCACAACCGAACGCCTGGTGCTCCGTCGATGGACGAATTCCGATCGTGCGCCGTTCGCCGAGCTGAACGCCGATGCTGAGGTGATGCGTTTCTTCCCGAGCACCTTGAACAGGGAGGAGTCCGACGCTTTGGTCGATCGCATCGAAGCGGGATTCCGTGACAACGGTTTCGGTTTGTGGGCGGTCGAAGCGGAGGGAAGATTCGCCGGATTCACGGGGTTG
>Ga0222713_10006012_pt1 | contig 11632 bp, 8 predicted proteins | sample C33_649DmetaG_FD_165061 | JGI IMG/M metagenome (GOLD analysis project Ga0222713, IMG submission 165061) | Estuarine water microbial communities from San Francisco Bay, California, United States - C33_649D | ecosystem: Environmental > Aquatic > Marine > Unclassified | place: USA: California...
AATTGGGAATGCCCCCAAGAGTAAGCGCTACTCATCCCAAAAGGATAAGTATCTCCACCGCCAGATAATGTACCTAGATTATCGATCAGCATAGCGTGCAGATCAGCACTTGGCCTAAGACTCTGATTAATAAATTTCATGTCGCCACTGAGCATGGCATAATCAATATTAGCAACCGGTAAATGTGCAAGGTAATCTGAGCCTTCGTCCATACTTATGAAGGAAGTATTGCCCTTAAAGATCCTGTCGCCTCTATTTTTCCATTCAATTAGTTCAGGAATCTTATAATATTTCTCAAAATAATTGCAAGAACCTACTAATGATAATGCAGGAAAAATCTCATGATTCCAACGAGGTGCAATTTCAGGCGCACGAACAAGATAGTTATCCAGAAAATTTGCTTTGCAGGTTAAAAATAAAGCAGATACAATTTTGCCACGTTCTGCATCTGAAAATAAACTGGAACCTTCTATGAAAGACCAGTTTTGAAGAAGTTTTTCGCCCTGAATCCACATATTTTTTCTGACACCAAGCTGATAAATGGCTTCTGAGGGGTATTTATCAACAAATGAAGCATAACCTAATACTAATTTTTTATAGGTATCTCCGAATTCTGGTTTGGCGCTTAGCTGATAATATTCACCAAATGATTTAATTCCGGAAAGCACTGCAAGAAGTGCATCAGCTATTACTTCATTCTCTTTAACAGGTTTCATTGCTGCTAGAAGAGCATCTTCATTAGTTAGTTTAGCATTGAAATAAATACCTGTAATAGCTGGTATATTAACTTCTAATAACCAAGGAACAGATGATTCTTTTTGATTTATTATGATATTTATTAAGCGCTCTGTGCCCAACTTTGCACCGGTAATATCTGAAGCGCCAATCATTATTGTATTTCCACCTAAACCAAATGGATCAATCAAAGTTGCAAGTTGGTAGCCTGATTTGCCAGGATAAATGGCGTCAGCATAGGATAATCGCATACCATAAAGACGAGCCATTTGCTTATTATTCCCTAAATTACCTAGCATAATAGTATTTCCAGCCCATCCATTAACAAACTTCATCTGATCAGGATAACTGATTTCGGCAATTAGGTTTGTTTTTTCTTTGATGATGTGCTGAAGGCCATTGGCCAAAATTTTCCATTCAGGTTCATCAGGAACCACAATTTTAATACTGTGAAGAGAGGTAGTTTTTTGAAGTAATCGTGGAGTTATATTTTCAAAAACAGTATTAGTTGAAGTATGAAAATTTTCAACTCCAAATAAAAAAGAATTTGAAAGAAGTAGTAGAATGAATAAACCTGTCCTAATTAAATTTATACTCATTAAAAATATATAAATAATTGTTTTATAATATATTATAGATTATAATTAAATAATTTATTCATGTAAAAATTAGTTAATTTTATCGAAATAAAGATAGAATACTTTACTTAATTGGCTCCCAAGAAGCTCCCAATCTTTAGCCATAGGTGCCTTATTAAGTCCCTTTGCCCATTCATAATTGAGTTCATAAACAAAAGCATCTATACCAAAACGCTTGGCCAATCCTTCACCAAAAGAGCCTGGATTTTTAACATGTGAGGGGCCTTCAGTAAACCAAGTATGACTGTATAATAGGTTTTCCAATCTTTTCATATTCGCTACATAGGCAGTATTGTTGGATGTTGGAAGATTGACATGAATATTTCCTCCCTGATCGTTATGTAGATCGATAGCTAAATCTGGCTTTTTCCCACTTTTTATCATCATATTCAACCAAGTCTCGAAAGCAAATTTTTCAGGCGTTAAGAACTTGTCTGCAGGGAAATCCCATTCCCTATTCAGATCCTTCCCTAAGGTATTAAACCGGGTTCTTCCTCGCGAAACTCCATCTTTATTCGCCATTGGCATTATATAAACGCAGTAACGCTTTAAAAATGGAGAAGAATCCTCTTGAAGAAGTTTTTTTACCAAACCCTGCACAACCCAATTACCTCCAGGTTCCCAGGAATGGGCTCTTGCCCTTAAAATTATATTGAAAGGCGCTTTAGGATTACCTAGCCTAATAATCTCTAGCTTGCGTCCTTCAACGGTTTTTCCAATATCTGTAATTTCAACAAGAGGATTTTTCTTTAATTCATTTAAGAGTTTGTCTAGGTCGCTGATGCGATAAGGTTCTACACTTGCAAGGTAAATTTTATCGCTTTTCATGCGTATTTTAATCCTTAGCTGATTACCTGAAATAAAATCAGTTGGAATTATTGACCAGTTAACACCATCTTCTGAGATCAAACAGTTTGTTTTTTCTGATACTGGAATCCCTTTCATCCCATTCCAGATGTTCTCAAAATTCTTTAGAAGAATAGTTACTTCTGTTCCTGAATCAGCTTCAAGCTGAAAATGCCAATGTCCATTTGCTCGATTTATCGATGAACGCTCATGATCATAATTAAGACTAATGTTAATAATACCTAATGAATCTATCGTCCAGTCAAGCTGAGAAGCATTTTCAAAATTAGTATTGATAAATCTAAATCGATTTTTAGTTGAATCGGTATTTTCAAAAGAAGAATTAACATCTTCATTATAACCCAAATGCATAACAGCAAAAACATTCAGATTAAAGAGAATAAAAGTAGATGCAAGAAAAAATACCTTTTTAAAATTACTATCCATATTAACTTTATTTTTCATCTAATTATAGAATTCTAATAAAATCCTTAAAACACAACGATTAAAATGTACCTGTTTTTAATTTATTCAGTGTGTAGCAGATGATTTTATTGGCCAGATCATCTCCATTTGAGGTTTTTATAGTTCCAAGGTTTAACTCATAAACATAACCTGCTTTTAAAGAACTCAGAGTAAGTGATATTTTTTTACGGTCATTTGAGATTTCAACTTTAGTAACAGGAACATTCTTAATATCCATTTGATCAGAACCATACTTACTATGATATTGATAATAATAAGAGCTGAATTTATAGTTTACAATGTCGGTAGCAGTTGATTCATCAAGAGGCTGTGTGAATGTAAGATCAAAGCCTTTTTCAGTTAAACTCATACTGTAAATATCAGCAGGTTGTTTACCTGTAAAAGCTATACGCTGAATACCTTGATCACCAAGCCATCCATGTGAGTTTTGCCCGATCCACAAACTACCATCTGGACCAAAAACTAAACGATTATTACCCTTACGCAAGCCATTGCCATCAAAAAAAGGAAGGCAAGCTCCTTGCAATTCACCTCCAACACGTTCAAGCATTACTCTTACAATACGTTCTTTATTCATCTCTCCTACAAGTAGCTGACCTGAAAAAGGACCGAATTTACCTTGTGTTCTATCGCAAAGAGGCTGCGTAGGTGAATTGGCCATGATCCCATGTGGAAACAAGACAGCACCTCTGGTTCGCATACTATCCAAAACTAAAAGTGGTAATAAAAATGGATTGCCTTTGTTCCAGCCGTTTTGCCAAACCAAGCTTCCAGGATGACCATAAAACTTTCCTTCCTGCACATGATGCAAGGCACTAGTACCAATCCAATCTCCCTGATTATCAGTAGCAAACAGATTACCGTCTAAATCAAAACCTATTCCGTTCGGTGAACGAAAACCTGAGGCAAATGGCTTTAAAACACCATCAGGACTTAGTTTCATTACCCAACCTCGGTAAGGTACATTTGAAAACATCTGACCCTTACTACCCTGTTCCCTTCCAAGTGGATTTATTTCGCCACGTACTATAGGCCTGATATTTCCTGCTCCAGATGAAGAGTTTAATGCAATAAACAGATTAGCATTCGTATCCTTTACAGGTCCATAATTGAATTCATGGTAATTTCCTGATATACCGAAATCATCGGTTACTTTTTCATACAGATCTGCGGTTCCATCGCCATCTGTATCTTTTATCCTTGTCAATTCAGGACGTTGAATTATCAATAATTCAGAATTGCTGATCACCAAAATACCGAGTGGGTCATGAAGTCCTTCCGCAAATAATTTCCATTTCTTAGTTGATGGTTCATAGGTCATTACCTCTCCTCTGGTAAAACATGCCACAAGACGGCCATCAGGAAAAAATTCAACTGCACCGGTTTCGCTCGTTAAACCTTCAGGCATAGGTATAGTTTCTATCCTATAAGATTCTTTTTTATCCTGAGCAATGAGAGATTGCATTCCGGTAAAGAATAAAATTCCCATCAAAAACCTAATAATTGATTTACCTATCATAACAAACCTCCTTCCTTTCTGCTCATAGTAATCGAGAAATCTATAGCCTGTTTAGGTATTAGTTTTAATTTTCCATTTTTCCATTTACCGGCTGAAGAAAAATAGCTTACTCCATCAGTAGGATTAGTATTAAACCATACTCTTTTAGTACCATCAGGTATTCTAAATTTCCTAATCAAGCCTGTACCATCATTATTAGGCATTATCAACTCATAAACATCTATACCATTAAGTGTATAATGAAATTCCGGATATCTGTTTATAAGTGAATATCCTTTATAATCAACAACCTGAATACCATCTTGAATACCAATTGATAATGGAAATTCTGTTTTATCGCGAAAAAATAGCATACCTACTACCTTGGCCAAAACATCCCCTTTACCCTTCCAAAGTTCTGAATTATCAAGAAACCCTCCACTCCAGGCGAAACGCAATTTACAAGCACTTGCATCCCAACAATAAGACAGATTACCGGGAAGGCTTACTGCAATAGCCGCAGGGCTTGCTCCTTCAATAAAAACCCGATATAAATAAGGTGATATTGGGGTATATGGATGAAGCGGTTTGACAGTTGTGGTCTTATTTGCCTCATTTACTTTATGATCATTATGCTGAATACTTAGTGCAGGATTATTGTCAAGCCTACGACTTTCAGGAATATTTAGATCATTTTTAAGCTCAGGAATTTTTCCATCAGGGTTAACATACATAGCTCCAAACATGATAAAACCATGGCCGGGAAGAGTACATACATACGGGTAAACACCAGGTTGCTGGGGTGCTATAAAATTAAGTGTTTGTGTCTGATTGGGATTGACAACAGGAATTGACCATAAAACAGAGGCCGACTTTGGAATATAATCCATCGATGGCCCTTTTTCACCTAATTGAAGTGCTTCATTAACAATTTGAAGTCGGGATCCAGGTTTAGTGATTAGGAGATTATGACTCATATCATCACTATTGCTGAATATAATTTTTACCTTTTCTCCTGGTTTTACATGAAACCTTACTTGATCAAATTGCAGTCCAACCAGTACATTTATTTTTACAATGGTTGCTGTATCTGTAGTCTGATTGGCAAAAAGGTGATTAACTGAAAATATAAGTAAAGTCAACACTATTATTTTCTTGTAAGGCTTCATCTTCAAAATTTTGACTGATAATTGAAATTAAAACATATTTTCATAATGTCCTGAAGGTTCAAAAATTCCACCACTTCTTTGATAAAAATCAGGAGTAAGCTCAAAAACACCATTTTTTGCTTTCATCCATGGAGCATGCGCTCCAGGATGATAACCAAGCATATTATTCCAATTTACATAGTTCATGTCGCCATTGGTTTCCATTAATCCCATATTAATACCAGGAAAAGGTGACAAATGCGCAGCTAAATTTTTATGCCAATCAATAAGTATTGGGTTTACTGTTAAGTCGGCACAAAGGCAAGGAATATTTCTTTCTGCAGCGAGCTTCGCAATTTTAACAGATAAACTCAAGGTTTTAGCAATTCCTTTCAATACTAGAACATTATAGCCAAGATCCAGCCTATTTAGTGCAGATTCTTCGTCATGAATGCTCTCATCAGCGGCAATAAGAACACCAACATCAGAAACATTTTCTTTATTAGATTCATTTAATGGTTCTTCAATGAGTAATATCTGTTCAAAAGCACCTATCTTTTTAGCATGATCCAAGTATTTAAGGAGGCTTTCCTTCTTTTCATAACGGGCATTAGCATCCATTGTATAGATCAATTTACCATTAGAAGTATGATTGGTACGAAGATCTTTTAGTGTATGATGTATTAAACTAAGCCTTTCCATATCGGCTTTTAACATTTCAGACTGGGTTCCAGGTGAGCCTGTTTTGACTTTAAAAACAAAATATCCTTTTTGAGCTGCCATTAAGAGGTCTTGCATCGGCATCCCGTATGGAATTTGATACATAATAGCAATTTTATCATTTCGATGTGAGAGAGCATCTTTAAATGGCCTAGGGATCATCGTCTCAAAGCTATTGTAATTATTTTCAGCAGCATAAACTAACCACGCTGCATTATCAAGACTCACAAGAGCATTATAAACAAAATTGATATTCAGATCAGTTTTTCCTGTAATTCTTTTACCTTCAGAAATTACTTCTGGCAATATTTGATCCATAAGATCAACAGGAGTATAAAAAGATGTTTGTCTGACTAGATCTAGAGCCTTAGTAGTAAGAGCATGCATCATTGAATTGCCTTTGGCTTCTGAGTGTAAGGAAAACAGGTCAGCATCACCATAGAGAACACTTTGAGTAGCTATTCCTGTTTTTGAAATGCCAGAAGCAGTAGTCATATTTGATACTGTCTGCCACAGTTCAGTCAAATAACCACCTTTAAACCCAAATGGACGAATAAGTTTTTCACGCTCATAGACACAAGCAGAATTAACAATTTTTATCTTTTTCTTACCTAATAATGAACTGGCATTCAGAAAGGGTGAATCAAATGCACTTAATGCAGTTAAAAGACCAGCTCCTTTTACAAATTTTCTTCTGTCCATAATGAGTTGACCCTAAAGCCATTAAAGGTCTATACCTAAAATTCAGAAAGCAGAAATTGCTTCACAAATTCATCGTCAATTAAATGTGGGTAGGCCAAACAAACCCGATCAATCTCTTCCATTTGTCCTGTAGAAAGTTCCTCGTTTGGATTCAGGCACCAACGTCCTTCAAGCAAACCTTGCCTGCGCAAAACCTCATGAATACCAGGAATACAGCCATGAAAACTATTTGCAGAATCAAAGATCGCAGCGTTCATATCCGTTACTTCAATTCCTTTAGTGAGCAATTCAGCAATACCTTTATTCGCATTTAACTTACAGGCCTTTATTTCTTCAAGTATATCAACTGCGCTTTTTGTCCATACTGCCCAATGACCCAGCAAACCTCCCACAAACTCTTTTTCAACTTTCTTACCTTTAATATCAAAGCTGTATTTGGTCAATAAATCAGGAATTATATTATCATCATTACCAGTATAAAGATCTATTTCATTACATCTAGAAGATGTACAAACAGCTCTAACAACATCTAAGGTTTGGTAGCGATTAAATGCTGCCACTTTTATTGCTTCTATATTTTTGATTTCAGCAAATTCCTGCCAGAAATCATATGTAAAAATTCGTCCGCCAACAGATGGTTGAAGATAAAAGCCAATTATAGGCATCACTGCAGCAACATCCCGAACACGCTGAAGTATATCCTTTTCAGTCCAGCTTTGAAGTCCACCCATACTAAGCAAACCTAGATCATAACCATATTTCAAAGCAATTTCAGCTTCTTTCACTGCCTGAGCAGTAGGTCCACAAAGTCCAGAAACCTTAATAAAAGGCCTGCAATCATGATTTGCAGAATCTAGTTCATCTGATACAACCTTTAAAACGGTCTCAAATAAATTAACTTTAGGATCTCTAATTTCAAATTGTGTGGAATGAACTGCAACAGCAAGACCTCCGGCACCTGTTGCCAGATAATACCGCGCAAGCCCTCGCTGCCGACTCTCATCGAACTGTCGTAATGAATTAAGAGCCAGTGGAATTGCAGGAATAACGGTACCATTATGCAAAACAGTTTTTAGTGTAGGATCCAATGTTTTTGCTGACATATTTATAATCTAAAAAATCTTTTAATCTAAAACTGGCCTTTTCTCTCCTGAAAATGTGTTGGCTTATTAATAGTCTTTCCACCAGCATGAAGCCATGATACAGTCATTTCAATCATATCGCGAACAGTTACCCTAGGATATCCAAAAAGTTTGTGTGCTTTTGATGCATTACTTAATAAAGCCGTAGGCTGAACTTCGTTTTCAAAAATTGGTTCTTTTCCAAGCAACATTCCAAATTGTTCTGCCAACCATTTTAAAGATAAAGTTTCTGGACCTGTCACATTTAATATATTTGCTGGAACATCGCAATGTAATAATGAACGGATGGCAATTTCATTGGCATCTCCTTGCCAGATCACATTCACATTACCTGTTGTAAGATCTATGGATCTTCCCTCATTTACAGATTTGGCAATTTCAAGCATTACTCCATAGCGAAGGTCGATTGCATAATTAAGTCTGTAGATGAGCGTGGGAATAGAATACCTTTCTGAAAAATATTGAAATATGCGTTCTCTACCTAGGCAAGACTGCCCATACTCACCAACAGGAGCAGGAAGATGCTCTTCAGATAATCCACCAGAGTTTATTGGAGTAAAAGGGTAAATATTTCCAGTAGAGAATGCTACAATTCGTGAATTTTTATAACGCTCAGCAACACGGCCAGGAAGGTATGAATTCATTGCCCAGGTAAAAGGTTCTTTACCAGTAGTTCCAAATTTGGTGCCGGCCAAATAAATGATATTTTTTGCTTCAGGACAAGCGGCTAGATCTTTCTCATTAAGTAAATCTGCAGAAATTGTTTCAATTCCACCAGCTTCAAGTTCTTCACGCGTTCCAGCTTCAGAAAATCTGGATATTCCAATGATACGTTTATCAATCCCAGCACGAACAATTGCCTTTCTAGCCAATTTAGCCATACTGGGGCCCATTTTACCTCCAACACCTAAAAGAATTATATCACCTTCAATTTTACTTATATCAGAAATTAAAGCTTCTGATGGTTTCAATAATTCTTGTTCTAATGCTTCTAATTCAGTCATTTTAGGATTTTAATATTAAAAAATTAATTAATTATTTGCTTTTAGCCATTGCTGCAGCCTGGGTGGTCGTATAATATTTTGCAAGCATATTTGGAATTTCCCATGAGGGAAGCTCACCAGTTTTTAAATACCCAAGATAATTTTTTACAACTTCAGCAAAGTGTTCCTCATGCGGAACTTTATACTTTTCAGGAATCAGCAATTCCCATAAATTTCCGGCTTTAACTATTGATATACCTGGAAATTTACTTTGTAAACGGACGATTGCCGACTGAAGATCATTTACTGAGGCTGACTTTGGAATTTCAAGGTAAACTACAGGTTTATAATTTTGTTCTTTACCTTGCTTGATCAGTATATTAGCCTTGGTTCCACGCATTTTGGCAAAATGAGTATCACCTGTTCCTTCTGGAGCTTCATAGTTCCATTTAATTCCAACCCTAGCATGCACATTCTTTAGGGTATAATTCATTTCACCATTAGACATCACATTTAGGGTTCCGTTCCTTACATATTTAGATAAATAATCAGGATAATTATCTTTAAGCGTTGACTTTTTAAACTGTTCTAAACTAAGTAAAGTTGGCCATTCCTTTGCAGAGATCATTTTAACGTCAGTTTTGTAATCGAGAGTAACATCAGGAAAGGAAGTCCACTGAATCAAATCTACCATGTGGGTAGTAATATCTACAAGCCCGCGGCCCTCCTGCTCAATATCAAAGAACCAAGCCGGTCTTACTAAGGGTTTCCCAGAAACATTCTTATAAAAATGGTGCACACTCTCTTGCATAACTGCAGGATTATCAGGTGTACCTTTTTCTAATTTACCGAAAAATAAGGTATCCTGACTAAGCGCACGTTGAATTACATAATAAATATTGAAACGTTCGGTCATGATATCGTATAAAAGCACTTTTTTATCTTTAGAAGATGTAAATGCTTTTTCAAGAGAATTAAAACCTTCTTGATCTATAGCCAAAGGTTTATCAGCAAGTACATTTAAACCAGAATCAATTGATCTACTAATATATGAGCTCTTACTTTTATTATTTCCGGATAGGATGACCACATTACCAGCCTTTTCACTGAACATCTTTTCGAGGTAATCAGGGCCTTTATAAATTACGTGTTTCCAAGTGGTCGGATTTTCTGTCCGAGAATTATAACTATCAACTAGTTTTAGATGATTTTCAAGTTCAGAGCCATCAGGAGCATAAACATGTACCACAGAATCTATACCAGCATACATCGACTTTTGCAATAAGGCAGCATGAAAATGCCCTGGGTCGAGTGTTATAATACGTACCTTTTGATCATTCTTTTTCATTTCATGAGGTATATTCTGACAACTATTGAATGAAAATAAAAGAATAGTAAGATTAAAAATAAGAATAGAAGTTTTAAGAAAAGAGGTTTTTATTTGGCACATTATTTTGATGTTATAATTCACGAATTTCTATATTTTTAAAATAGGCTTTGTTTCCATGATCTTGTAATCCGATACGGCCTTGTTTTGACATTCCATAATCAGGATAATCTTTCCATTTTCCTTCTGTTTTTCTTTTGGTCCACTCTTTATTCCAGGCTTTAAAATTAACTATTCTGATCTCATTCAGCCAATGTTCTACTTTACCCTTCTTAAAAACTATTCTGCTGGTGTTCCACTCTCCGATTGGTTTTAACTGCTTACTTTGAGCGGGAGAATACATCCCATAATTAGCGCCAGTTTTCTGTGAATCTTCAAGCTTTGCAGGATAATTAATATCATCAATAATCTGGTATTCTGGAGCAGTCTCAATTGCTCTTTTGTATTTAGGATCTTCAATTACCTGATAAAATATGCCACTATTACTTCCCTTATTCACTTTCCACTCCCACCTTAATTCAAAATCAGCAAAAGATTGATCCGTAAATATATCGCCTGATCCGCTTGGTCCTTTGCCTCCAAGACATACTAGTGAACCATCTTCAATTTTCCAGCTCTTAATTTCGCCAGTATTATTAAAAAGATGCCATCCTTTGAGAGATTTGCCATCAAAAATACTGTACCATACCCCTTTTGGTTTATTTGGCAGATCATTCAGTACAACATCTGCATGAACACAAAAAGAAATACTGATCAAAGAAACTAGTACTATAAATTTAGTCATTTAACTATAGCGTTAACGTACACGTAAATATATATTATTAAATTTTATTTAAAACTTATAAACAAATAACTAATTTTCACGTTGAACAAAGCTGAATATTCTGATAATTTTAAAACATCAACTAATTAGATTTTTTAATTTGACCGTTTTTATCAGCGAGTTTAAATACCTCATTTAAAATCCGGCTCTCAACTCCTACTTGCCATTTTGAAGGCAAACCATACACCGTATGTGCCGCTTCACCTTCATATCCTCCTTCTTTCAATACTGTTGATGATGGTACATAAGACATCACATCGTTTGAATAGCCATAAACAAAAGTATCTTCACCCAGCATTTGTTTGATCTTAATGCCATATTCAACTAAAAGCTCACCACCCAAGCTCACTAATGGTAAATTTCCGATTGACCATACTTGTACCGGATAAGGATAAGATGTTATTAATTTTTCTCCAGCTTTTAGTTTAGTTAAAAATCGTTGAGCCCATCTTTTTTGATAAGCTGCAACAGCAGGATTATTGATAATTTTAGTTAATTCAGCTTCTGTAGGGCTGCTTGCAAGT